>Ga0214919_10010917_pt1 | contig 11411 bp, 8 predicted proteins | sample LL1503_MetaG_FD_177994 | JGI IMG/M metagenome (GOLD analysis project Ga0214919, IMG submission 177994) | Freshwater microbial communities from Lake Lanier, Atlanta, Georgia, United States - LL-1503 | ecosystem: Environmental > Aquatic > Freshwater > Lake | place: USA: Georgia | collected 2015-03-15
AATTTAAAAAAAAAAAATATAAATAATATGGGATGGAATAATATTATAAAATCTTTATTAAATCTAATTTCATCAAATTATATTGAAATTTTACAAAATATAAAAGGTGAATTATTACATAAATATCATCAAATGAATAAATATTATATTGAAAATAATATAAATGAAATGTTAAATAATATATTAATTTATTATTATATGACACATGAAATGCCTTTTGATATTCCTTTAAAATTAAATGATATGAAAATGTATTTTAATAGTTATATGTCCGATAAAATACCCCACAAAGATAGATTGAAACATTTATCTGATAATGAAAAACAACTATACATGATTGAAAATAAATTGGATAATTATTATAATATATTTAATCCAAAAGATAAATTTTATTACGATATTTATAAGCAGTTAGAATTTATGTCTGGTAGTAAAATTCATATAAATTATAATGATTATTATATGAATCATTTTCCCAATATAAAAATATCAGATATAGTGACTGAATATATTAAAGGATTAAATTGGATTGTAAATTATTATCATAATCATATAGTTGAAAGATCTTGGTATTATCAATATAATAGATCACCGTTATTAAAAGACATCATTGAAAACTATTCAGATAAATTATTTATACCAATAAAAAATAATACAAAATTAATGCTAACACCTTTAGAACATTTTATATTTGTAACTCCTTTTCATTTTGAGAAAATTAATACAGATATTACATTTGATATGTTAGAAAAATATAATAAAAATAATATTATTAATATTATAAAATTTATAGAAAATAATAAAAAATATTTTTATCCTCTTGATACTATTTATAAGAATTTAAGTGATAAGAAATCAATAGATTGTTCTGGTTCATATTTTATATCAAAATGTCATTTATTATTCATGGAAAATTATGTTAATATTTATAATTATATAACGGATATAAGAAAAATTTTAATATAATGTAATATTTTCTAAAAATTTCATCTTTGTGTATATTTTCATTTTAACTAATCCATATTTTGTTACCAATATTCTTTCTAATTCTTTTATATTTGGTTTATTAAAATTTATTATTTTAATATCATGAATAGGTGGATTAATAAAATAATTTTTATATAAATAATAATTATCTATTTCAGAACTACTTATCGTTTTATTTAATGATTTTAATGTATCATCCATATTTTTATGCATATAATAATACTTGTATATAATTTCTGGATTAATATCTCTCGTTTTTTCATTATAATCACATCCAAATAAAATACATAATTCAACAAATTGTTCATGTGTTAAATCTAATGTTGATAGAATATCTTTTAAATCAATTTTAATATTATCTTTTTTATATGATGTTAAATTACGATAAATTGTATTAGCTCCAAAAGTTAATATGTCCATATCTTCTGTAAGTACACCATCTGCTAGACCATTTTTGACTAATTGCGCACATTGCGAATCTGCCTCTTCTGGTGCTTCTATATATGGAATTCCCATTAATGATAATAATTCTTTACACTCTTCAATTTGTGTTTTACTTATAGATACAGTTCTTTTAAAATACTTTATCTGATCTTCCTTTGATAATTCTTCTTCTAGTTTAGTAAAAGCACGTTGTTTTACACATCTTCTATTTTGTATTACTTTCGCTTTAAAATCAGGTGGTTTTCCATCAAAAACATAAATTGGTAAAATATTCATTTTTAATAAACAAATAGTTTTATTAAATAATCCCAAAATATGCGATGTAATATCACCCTTTTGGTTAGTTAGGTCTGCTCCCGAATTTCTAATTGCGATAATTACTTGATATAATAATATACTAATATCAATTGCTATTCTTTTCCCATTAAAATTATCACAATCTATTTTTTTTATTAATTGCGGATAATTATTATTTAAAAATTTTAATAGATTTTTAATACCCATATGTAGGTCTTAATTAAATTATATATTATTGGTTTATATAGATATATTATTAATCATAGCATATATTTATAATAGTATATTAAAAATATATAAAAATAAATATTTTTTCTCAGTTTGATTATATCTATGAATTATCAAGTAATTGCCCCTATTACTATGCCAATAGACGCCGATACATATACTGACGCTGTTAAAAAATTTATTAAAATTAAACGTGATAATACTATAAATCAAATTATTATTGCTGATCAAATGAATCATCAAAAGTTCCTAGCCAATATAGATTATTTTCAACAAGGTGGGAAAAATCGCATGCGCGCTCGTTTATATCCAACTGACTATACCTATATTCCTCCAGGTGGTTTACCTTATATTGGTCCTGGTAGTTATATGATGGGACCAAGTACTTCACTAATGAGTGTACCGTCAGGAAGAACAAGTCCCATGATGGGTGGTCCTATGATGGGTGGTCCTATGACGGGTGGTCCTATGATGGGTGGTCCTATGATGGGTGGTCCTATGATGGGTGGTCCTATGATGGGTGGTCCTATGACGGGTGGTCCTGGTGTTTTATTAGGTCCCGGGGGACAAATGATGATGGGTGCTATCCCAGTAACATCAGGTACACCAGTAGCAACTGATGGAACATGTTTTCCAAAAAACACGATAATAAGAGATGGGACATATTTTCCTCGAGGTACAGTATTATCTAAAGGTACAGTATTTCCAAATGGTACAGTTATAGAAAAAGGTACAATATTTACAAAAGGTACAAAATTACCAGAACGAATTAAAATAATTGGTGGTAGTGTAATACCCAAAGATAAAACTGTTCCATCTGGATATACAATACCTGTTGCGAAAAGTTCAGATGAATCTCCTTCAGGTGAACCTACTATAATATTTAAAGCAGGTACAATTATTCCTCCTGGAACAATATTTGCTTCTGGTACTATTTTAACACCAGGTACTGAATTACCAGATGGTACTATATTAGCAGATGATAGTTTTATACCTGATGATTTTGAATTAGCACGTGGATCATTTTTACCAAATGATTCGTCATTCGAAGATGGTTCATCCTTACCAAAAGGTTTTAAACTAGATGGTAGTATAATAGCAAGAGGTACACTACTCCTAGGAGGATGTATATTTCCACCAAGTACTATATTACCTCTTAATACATTTTTTCCAAAAGGTACCTATATAAATTTAACAGGGGCAAGTGATATTACATTTGATGCAAGTGGAAATAGAACAACGGGAGCAATGCCTTTTAATAGTCGTATTTTACCAGGTACAGTGGTACGAAATGTAACTCTGCCTAAAGATTTTGTTTTTAGTATGGGTTCGGAGTTTGGTCCAAATTCAGAATTTAAAGGATCTAATTTACCACAAAATACACAAATGTTGCCACCTGGTACTAAATCAACTGGTCGAATGATGGTTCCTATTCCTGCTCCTATTACTATCGGAATGAGTTATCCATTTGGTTATGATGGGAGAATTAGTCCTAAAAGACGACGATAAATAAAATTATTTCTACAGATAAATTAAAAATATAAAATAAACTTTACTTTCTATTCTTAGAACCTCCGCGTAATCTAAGAACTAGATGTAATGTTGATTCTTTTTGTATATTATAATCGGCTAAAGTTCTACCATCTTCTAATTGCTTTCCAGCAAAAATAAGACGTTGTTGATCAGGTGGAATACCTTCCTTTTCTTGAATTTTGTTTTTGATCATATCAATTGAATCAGATAATTCAACATCAAGAGTAATCGTTTTACCAGTAAGAGTCTTTACAAAGATTTGCATTTTATTAAATAATATAATTATTAAAAATAATATATATATTATTCAATTTTTTTAAAGTTCCTGATTTTTTATTAATTTACCGAACATATACATTTCTAAACATACTATATAATTAATAGTAAATTTTTTACAATAAAAATCAAAACAATTTCTTTCTTCGTCAGTCGAATGTATTGAAATATATTTATGGTTACATATAGACAGAATTCCTATATCAACTTTTTCATTTACTTTAGGTAAATGTTCTTGTTTATAATATTCGCTTATACCTTTTAGTAAATAAATTTTTATTTCTTCATCAAGACCTATGTGGTCTGGTGATATATAATCAGTATAGTATTTACCATAAAATATTTCATCAGAAAGTTTAAAAATAAAAGTAATAAAAATTAATGACATTATTATAATTATAATAAATTCTATTTATATAATAATTTACCGAGAAGTATTGTATTTATTGAGTGAATTGTAATAGGAAACTTGTTGTTTTTATTTAATTATTTCATCATACTTCATTTTCAAATATCTTCCCTTATATTTATAATATTTACGTGTAATTTTACTAATTTCCATATTAGTATCTACTGTATCACCGCTCAATACAATATCATCAGTTATAGTTATCGACGTATTTTCGATAGTATCATTAATATGTTTTGCAAGAAAACCAAAGTTTAAATTATTATTTTTAAATATGTCTTTTATTTTAATATTTATTCTATCATTAAATAAAATGATATGAACATTTTTTTGCAAATATTTAATTAATTTAATATATTCATTATTATCCATACTCTGAATTGTTATTTTTGATATTAAAAAAATAATTTTACTCAATTTAATATAGTCGTTATCTTTCAATATAATAGGATTGTAGAATATTTTTCTAATAACATCTTTAAAACTAATTGTCCATTTATAATAATCGACTTCACGTTTTAGATATGAATACATTAACAATGGATCTATTATTATTTTTTTCAACCGAGTGTCCATCGTAGGGTTAATTATATATTTATTTAGTTTACCATCTATTATAAACAAACCACTGTTATGATTTTTCATACTAATTAAATATTTTATTAATGTTATTTGTTTTGAAATATTTTTCCATGTAATATTTGTTAATATTTGTATGATTATACAATTTTCAATAAAAATATTTATAAATAATGGTAATTTATTAGAAATATTAAAAAATAAATTATATGTATCGTTAAATAATAATATTTTTATAATTATACTTATCATACTATCATTATATAGTCTAGTATGATTTAATATAGATTTATCATTATTATGGATTGATTTGTAAATTTTTAATAAAAATATATATACTGATTTTATTTTATTATTAATATAATAGTTCTTAATATTATTATTATCATTTTCTAAAATATTATCATAATATTTAAATGAATAATATAATATTTTTGCAAATGTTGGATGAAATATTCTCTTATCATAATTTAATATATGTGTATAATTTGTAAATAAATTTTTTAACACGTCAATATCGAAAGTATTATGCATATCAACTAATTCTTTGAACTTCATAAAACTAATATCTATCGGTATATTGTTCAAATATATATTATATTTATCTTCAAATACTTTAACGCTCGTTTTTATGTCTTTTAAAACTGACATATTATCAATATTATTATTATAAAAATATTGTATTATTTTTATATATTCACTATGTTTTTTATATATAATATTTATAACTATATCAACCATATCATTATATTTATAAATTATTAAATTTTCGATTAATCTTATTTTTGTAATATATTTATCAAATTTTGGTGGATATGGTTTTATTACATAATCAGATATATTTATATTTTTACCATTAAGTGATATCATATTTTTCTTAATATCAGAAACTTGTATTTTTAATAATTTATCATTATTTGATAAAAAATAACAATAATTTTTTTTAATTAAAGATCTATTATTAATATGTTCAATATGGTCACTAATACTCATTTCATTGCCATAAAAATTAATTCGTATCATTTTTATCATATTAATAATTTGAAGTATTTTACTATTTTGTGAAGATATTGAATAATTATCAGAACTAGATATTATTGCTAGACAAAAATTTAAATAACGATTAGTTCTATAATATAGTCTATTCATTAGACTATCGACAGATGAATATTCTGTATTATCAATTGTTTGATTTAATTTAATTGTATTAATAATAATATTTATATTTCTATCATTGAAAAAAATGTAGTTTTTATTTATATTTAATTGTATACAGTTTAATAAAAGGGTGAAGAAATCATTTGAATCTGATAGTGTATTTATTAAAAAAAATAAATCACATACTAGCATATTATTTATGATCGTAAATATTAAAGGAAAAAATACAGGTATTACATTAATTCCATTTATTTTACTATTTAATACTATTTTATATAAATTTGTTGGATTATTTATATTATTATATGGTTTGATTGTAATCATTTCATCATTATGTATTACCTGAAAAGTTATATTTATACTTTTCCTATTATATTCAATTGGTAATAATATTAACATTATTATATTTTAATTATTTATATTTTAAACACTAATATTATTGACTAATACTTACCATTTTATATATTTTTTTTTCATATTCTAGAGGTGTATTTTTCCATAAAAGTGACGCTTCCATATTAGCAGGAGAATCAAAATTAGGCGCTGATAACATTGATATTATACTTAACATTATACTATTAATACTATGACTTGGATTCCATCTTTCTGAATCTTTCTCATAACCATAAATATCGCTTCCTTCGTGTAAAATAGATATACATACAATTCCATTATTATATATATTCGGATGTAAAATATTTTTAAATGTAACAACTGGAGGTTTATTTGGATAGGCATCTGTAAATTGTATAATACCATTAAATATACCCCCCTCATATAATGTATCAGGTGGTCCAATTATACTAAAATTCCATATCATTAAATTATTTTCATCAGGAAAACAACTATAAAAATAATTTGGATCTTTCATAATATCTTTCATTTCACATAATAGTCTTTTTATTGCCATTTAATTATAAATAGAATAATTCTATTTATAATTAAAAAATCAGTTTTTTTCATCTATTCTATAAGTTGTTTATTATCAACACCTTTTATGAACAGATAGAGACCTGTCTTATATGAGACAGGTTCACTCCAACTCATGATCTATATATAGATCTTATTTATATAATATTTATATTATAATTTTTATATGATTAAATTAATATTTAGAATATTTATAATAACTAAAAATATTAATAATATTATTTTTTCTAATTAAATATATATGTATATTGAATTACTAATAATATTGTTAGTATTATTTATAATAATAATAATAATTTATTTAATAACCAGACCATCTGAAGATAATTTTATAAATAATAAAATAGAAAGTTCGGAAAATCAAATAGTTTTAGATGTAGATACACAAAAAGAAAGTTTTGCGGATAAGGCAACGTCGCCCCCTTTAAATAGAGCACAATCTACTTTAACCGATCAATCTTGTACACCTATTCCTAATTTAAATCTATTTGCTAACAAATCCGCACCAGAATTTGGTTGTCCATCTTCAACAGATGAATTATGTACAGGAGAGACTACATTAAAATTCGATTATATGTTTAAGATGATTACATTCCCATTTTGTATTATTAATCAATATATAAAATTTTTTGATTTAACTAAATTTTCTGAAATATTAGGATATTTCCCAATTGGTTATGATAATAGCGAAGACGATACCACTAATATATATTACAACTATATTAAAAGCAGGTCCCCTGGTAAATCTAATGGTAGATCCAATAAACCATTAACATTGAAAGAAATTAATTATGATGGTGAAACTAAGGTGAATGATATAAACAGTAGTTATATGATGCGTGATTATTTATTGGGAACGATATTTCAATTTACTAAAAATATAATGGAAATAGATCCCGATTATATCAATGTAAATTCTTTTCAAATTTCATTATTAAATTGTGAAGTAATTGCAAGTATATTTTTAAAAATGCAGAAAGAAATGTTACCATCTCCAGGGTATAATATTGTATATGATGATAGTAAATTTAAAATAGGAGAATTAATTTTATACTTTTTGAAACCAGATAGCAAAAGTACATACAATCCAAATGGAACAGATTATGTAGATTATAACTATGATTTCACCATAAATGATAATCAAGCATTAGTAAAAGGATTATATCAGACAATTACGCAAGGTAAAGAAATTAGAATGAAAATGAAGGTAAATAATTTGAATAATATTAAAATTGACCCATATTTATATGATTCTATAACAGATTGTTTATATAAAATATTAGCATGTACTATGTTTTGTGGTAGTAATAATATTAAGAATAAATTTGATGGAAACACTTTCCTATACGATTCAGATTATGGTAATATTAAAGATATACTAGATAATTGTATAATAGATACTTGGAAAAAATATTATAGTTATATAGTGATGTCATATAATAGTCCACTATATATAAACAAGACAATAGATACAAATAATACTAATACACCTATTGATAATTTTTATAATTTATATTTTATTGATTTAATTAAAAAATATCCTAGAATAGTTCAACAACTACAAGTTTTTGATATTTTTTTAACTCCAGGGTTAACCGCCGTTATGCTTGGATTATTAGATAATAATGATAGTTCTAACCAAGGTAGTGAAGATTTCTCCAATACAAACATCGATCTAATGAAAAAACCAGGTGATATTATATTAATTTTTATAAAAACATTTTATTATATTAACATTATATTTAGACAAATTTTTCAATACAATGAAGATGCCGATATAACAAATTTTGCAACGATAATGGAATCAACTAAATCTTTTATGACAGCAGATATATTTAGTGTATTGTATTATATGAATAATTTTGCGTTTTTAAGTGATGAGAATAGAGAAACAACATCAAGTATCACTATTGATAAAAAAGGATCATCTTCCAGTGTTGCTATTGATAATAAAGGATCATCTTCCAGTGTTGCTATTGATAATAAAGAATCATCTTCCAGTGCTGCTATTGATAATAGAGGAACAACTGGCGGCAGTATAGAAGGTTTTTCATCAGGTGACATATTATCTAATGATATAATATCCGGAGGTAAATATAATTTAATTATAGAAAGACTACCAATGTTATCTAATAATTTATTTAACGTATCTCAATATAGTTTAAATGCCGAAATGTCTGATTTTAAAACTTTTATAAATAATATAATAAAACCCGGACAGACAGATAATATTATTTTGGATAAATCAATATTAAGACCATCGTCTATAGACCAAAATTTACAAAATAGTGGTGGTCCAATACTTATAGAATCTCAAACTAAAGTATTATAATGACACTATAGACATACTATGAAACAAGTCCACTTTGTCTTTAACGAAAAAGTTTAGTGTAAAGAATCATATTATCTACACTCATATCAGGTGTCTTGTTTCATACTTCTAACTCATAAAAATTATTATCTAATTATAATTAATATGTATATTAAAATATTATTATTATTATTATTATTACTACTCGTTATCATTTTATTAATATTATTATATAAATATAGTGAAAAATTTACATCAATAGCAAGTAAAGAAATTACATCAACTACTAGTAAAGAAATTCCAATCTGTAATCCGTCTATTGTATTAACTGATAATATTAACAGTATTAATTATAATTGTCCTTGGGAAATGTGTAAATTTCCTAACGAAACGCTTTCTTATAAAAATCATTTTGTTATTGATTATATGTTTAAGATGATTAGTTATCCATTATGTGTTGTCAAAAAAACATTTGCATTTATTGACATACGTATGTTATATAAGTCACTGTCATTGTATAAATTAAAATTTATTAATTTAAAAATTCAAGACTATGATTTGTTACTAGGGATAATAATAAATTTCACAACAAATATGATTAATATTTGCCCCAAGTTCTTTTCAGCATATGAAACAAATAATATAATATTAATATATTATCAAATAGTAACTAGTTATTATACTAAAATATTAGATAATATTTATGGTATTGGTAATAATTATAAAAATATCATATATGATGCTACAACTTATAAAGACGGAGTAGGTACATTATCGATATATTTTATTAATAATAATACTAATTCTTATTATATAGGCAACACCGACTATTATGAAAACATTAATATTGATTTTAATAATTCGATGTACTTTGTAAAATCTAATATAGAGAAATTAATTACAGCAAGGAAAAATAATAAAGAAATTAGAATTATATTTAATATTTCATCTAATCCTAAACTTGGTGTACCTTCTTCAGATATGGATAAATTAATAAATTATAAAGATGATATTATCTCAAGTTTAAATGGTATGATTGCATATTATATATCATTACACTATTCAGTAATTAGTGAGTATATAGAGACAGGTATAATTCCACAAATAGGTGATACTATTCAGGATATAAATGATAATATAAAGGTATATATAGAGATGGATAAGGGTAAAAATGATATCACAAAATTAGATGATTGGAATAATGATATAGATTATTCCTATGAAGAAGGACCATATAAATCTAATCAATCTTTATACAATAATGGATATGATATAGATTATCACTATGAAAAAGGAACAAATACACCCATCCCATCGAGTAATCAATCTTTATACAATAATGTATATGATAAGAATTATGATAGTACACTACCAGTAATAGGAGGGAACGATTATAAAATATACAAAGGCAAGTATAATGATGATAATATGTATAAAGATTTTATACAAATAGATATGAAGGAAGGGGGGATAAGTAATAATATATCAGGTGATAGTAGTCTAATAACAAGCGATATATCTGATATATCAAACCGAGGAGAAAGTAATAATAATTTATCTACAAGTGTTCAGATTAGTTCTGATATAATGAATAGTGGAACAGTAAATAATAAAAGCACTAATAGTTTTTTTGTATTTGATATAACGCCAGGTCATCCTTTAGAACCCGGAGATACATTAGACTCTATTGGTCAAATGCCCGCTAAAAATCCTTTACATAATATAATAAAACCATATCCTGAAATAAAACAAAATAATCCATATACTAAAATACTGGATAATATAATATCAAAACTACCTAAATATAAAAACACTTTAATTGATAAATTACCACAGTATTTAATTGATTATATATTAGATATTTCTATTATTAAAAGAATTGGTATGATTAATTCAAATAATTTTATTGAATATACATTGCAAGAAGAAATGGACGGAATTAATTATGTCGCTTTAATGCTACAACAAGAAATTGATGGAGTGAAAAAAGTTGATTAAAGTTACGTTGACCCCATTTATATTTGTCCTAGAGACACGTTATTTCACCCCCAACACATAGATAATTTTATTATAACTTCACTTCAAGTTATAAATTTAAAATATATAAATTTATATATTTTAAATTTTTTAAAGGAATTAATTTGAATACTTATACACTTATACACTTATACACTTATACACTTATACACTTATACACTTATACACTTATACACTTATACACTTATACACTTATACACTTATACACTTATACACTTATAC
>Ga0214919_10010919_pt1 | contig 11409 bp, 14 predicted proteins | sample LL1503_MetaG_FD_177994 | JGI IMG/M metagenome (GOLD analysis project Ga0214919, IMG submission 177994) | Freshwater microbial communities from Lake Lanier, Atlanta, Georgia, United States - LL-1503 | ecosystem: Environmental > Aquatic > Freshwater > Lake | place: USA: Georgia | collected...
TTGGAAAAAAAAGGCACCTTTGGGGGCACATGAAGTTTATTCAAAATTTACAGGAAAAATGGAAGGTGGGGGGTAGCCAATTTTGGCTAATCATGCTCACTTTTGCCCTGGGGGGAAGCCTCAGCGGAAGGCTATGTAGCTTTTTATTGAATTTGGTGTTTTTAGAGAAAAAATGGGCATTTTGGCTCGTTTATCCCCTATTTTTGACCATTTTATGGCCTTTTTCGGTGATTTTCGTGAGTTTCTTCACTGGTCAATTTCGCTTTTTTAGGGGGTATTTAGCCCGCGTGGGAGCGAAGGTGTTTGGGATTGGAGGGGCTGATTCTACGTCGGGATCTTCTGGTTCGACTTTGGATTCAACAACTATTGAACCTTCCGGAAAATCTGTTGCGGCGCCTTCGACTGCGTCTGCGGCGCCCATCCATATCGCCATATTTGCCTCGGGGGCTGGGAGTAATGCTCGAAAAATTATAGAATATTTTGAAGGGGCAGGGTCGGGCTTTGCCTCGGCGGGTTCAGGTATAGCTGCGGCGGGCGACTCAAGTTTAACAACGGCGGGTTCAAAATCAACTTCGTCTCAGGTGAAAGTATCCCTAATCGTATGTAATGTGCCTGATGCTGGGGTGTTAGCGATTGCTAAAGAAAAAGGAATCCCCACCCTATTGATTAATAAGAATGAGTTTGCGGCTACCGGATATGTTGAAAGTTTACATAATGCCGATATTCAATTTATAGTGCTCGCAGGATTTTTATGGAAAGTGCCAGAAGTTTTGGTTCAAGCTTACCAACCAGGAATGAAAATTGATGGCGCTTTAGTCAATGGAAAAGAAAATGTTTCAAAAGGAATCATCAATATACACCCAGCTTTGTTACCAAAGTATGGCGGCAAAGGAATGTACGGATCACGCGTGCATGAAGCGGTGATTGCAGCGGGAGAAAAAGAATCAGGCATCACGATACATTGGGTGAATGAACATTATGATGAAGGAGGAATTATTTTTCAAGCAACCTGCGAGGTGGTGTCAAGCGATACACCCGATACATTAGCGAATAAAATTCATTCATTAGAACATGCGCATTTCGCACCAACGATAGCGAAGTTGTTGGGGTAAGGATAAATTTTATTAAAATTAGGTCTATTACTTATTAAACTTTTTCTTAGCTTCTTCAAGTCTAATTAAAAATGCATCTTTATTAGCGTCTTTATAATATTCTTTGATTTGATCATTAGTTAATCCGTAAGTTTCTTTTGAAATCTTATTCTTAATTTTTCTAAAAAAATTAACTGCATTAAATCCTTTTGGTACAGTCTCGCTAATTTTCATAATCAATGATTTGATTTGGAGGTCTAATCTCTAAAACCGGATATCCTAATTTCAAATTTACCGAATTATAACCACGAATTCTAATAATGTTTACAATATGCTTGAAGTTCCAACTAGCAAGCACATCAACCTTGTATACTGTGGCAATAGCAATATGCTGACAATCATCAAAGCTTGTTTGACCAACAACACCTTCCTTAATGTATACATTTGCTAGGTTAGTGCACTCTTCATTATTTGAAATAAACTCAATATCATTTTTATTTAAAGCAGAAAAAAAAGATATTACTTCTAAAGGGGCATTCGCTAATTCCTTTTCGGTAACATCAGAAATTACCAAGGTAATTTTTTTTGCAATAGCCATCTCAAAAAGTTGTATTGTGATTTTCTTGAATTCTTCATCAAAGGCGCCACCAATAACTGAAGTGTCTAAATATATTCTTTGTTTCATGTTACAATGATAACATGGATTATCATGCAATAACAAAGTATTTATACCTTCGAAAATATTCTAATGTGCATAAGACTGAATTAAGAATAATGAAAACGCGCAGATATTATTTCCAGAGATCTTTAAGATTAATTTTTTTTGTTTTTCCGGCTTTTAATTCTTTTATGCTCTCCATTAAGTTTGCTTTATTCGCTTTATTTGATAGTAAATAAAGTGTTTCCTGAATAGAATTAAAAGCATCTTGCGAAAGCACTACTACATTGCCTTTACCCTTAGGTCGTTTGATAATTATTTGGTTTCGATCATTGCCACCAACATGGTCAAGTTCAACGGCTAAATTGCTTCTAAATTCTGTAACTGAAAGTACTTTAGTCATAAAATAAATTTGTACAAAATTACGTACATTTTTAAAATACACAAAATTTATAAATTTCAGTAAATAAGCCAATAATCGAGTTGCGAAAATAATTTAGTTCTTTTAATAAATTTTAGCAAAATGGAGCTGTATAGCTTTGAACAAGTTTTAATTTCTCAACAAAAAAGAAACAGCTAAAAGAAGAAATATAAAAAATGTATAATAAAAATATATTTTATAGTTAGGTTTATTCTCAGATTTTTCCTTAAGGTGTAAGCTTAATAAAACAGCAGCAACTAAAATTACAAGAGAAGCAATGTTGATCCATAATATATATTTAGGGTTAGTAAATTGATTCCTAATTTCTGATATTAAAAAGTGGTACCCTATAATAGTTACAAATATCATAATAGACTTTTGTGTGGTATTTAATATTTTCATTTGTTTTAATTTTTATTTTTTTTATAAAGCTTGTATAGGATTTCCCATTCTGCATGTTCTCCAGTCATTTACGGCACTTAATTTACATTGAAAATTTTTTGCATAAGCTAAACCAGATAATACTAAAATTGTACCTGATGAGACTACAGGAGTCCCTACTAAAGCTAGCATTCCTGCAACTGCAGCATCTACCAAATCCCAGCCTAAGGTATTATTGCAACCTTCCATATCATTAGCAAAGTTATTAGAGCATTCATCTAATACTAAAAACGCTTTATAATTATTTGAATGATTGCTCGCAATATTTTTATGGGCTGAATTGAAAACATCCATAATTTTTTCCTTACTAAATTTATTTAAAACAGGAAATTTTAGAAATATTTTTAATAGTAGCGCATTATTTGTGATAGATAATCTTGCAATTATATCGGCATTTTTGTATCCTAAATTGTAGAGAAATTCACTTAATGTAGATTCATTTGTAATGGTATTAACTTTTTTAAGTAAATCATCAAATATTAGATTTTCTTGCATAAAATTGTTTGGGTTGACTATTGCAATTTTAATATCTCTAATATTTTTCATTAATGAATTAAATTCAATGGACGAAGAAATTTGATTAACTAAAGTTAAATCCAGCATTGAATCCTCAGGTTTAGACGAACCTATGTCTTTATTGCAACTTATGATTGTAAAAAATAACATTACGAAAAGTGATACTGCCATCAAGAATGATACTCTTTTGATTGTTTTCATGATTTTTTGTTTAATGAAACCAAATAACAATAATTTATAAATACGATAAGGATGTATTAATCCCAGTCGTAAAAGGTATAATTGTACCTATTAAAATATAATCAAGGCTAAGCAACAAAAAACCCACTCGGGTTAGAGTGGGTTGAAATATTATATTGAAGTAATTAAAATCCTAATTGCAAAAGCGATGGGTAATACTACCCAGGCATGCGAGAAATGTATTTCTCGATTTCTTTGATTTGATCAATCACTTGTTTGGTAGTTGGTTTGCAAGCTTTTGCTTTGCGGAAATAATCTTTAGCAGCACGAAACTCGCGCTTATTCATAAAAATTTGACACATGCTTAAAAAAGCAACTGCTTCACTTTCTTTATCAGGAATACCAGCACGAATAGCAGCACGGATATAAGATTCCCCTTGCTTGATATCTCCTTTTTGCATCGCCATCATCCCTAATTGTAACTTATTTGCACCTTCTGCTTCCGGCATGGCAGATCCTAAATCATTGCTGTGTTTCAAATGCTTTTCGGCAGAATCAAAATCTTGCTTCACCATGGCAATATTACCCTTGATGGTATAATAAGTACTGCGGACAGGCTTGTATAAAAGTTGTGGCCACCAGATGGTCGCTAAAATTCTTTCAACTTCGTCCATATCACCAGCTTCCATAGGCGCTTGCACCAAACGAAGCGGTCCAATGAAAAAATGACTCAAAATTCCAATTAAACCAATAAAGTATAATGGGAAAACAGGCCAAAAACCTGCAACTCCAGTAAGCTCAAGGGCCAAACCACCAAAAATGGCAACAAGGCTTAACCAAAAACGGTACTTAATAATGATATTATAAAAACCCATAATGATGTCAGTTTGAGCGGTGAAGATACCAAATTATGGCTTAAGGAACCTCAAATTGCAGGGGGTTTCCATATAAATTTATCTAGGCCATTAAAGTATGGAAGCTTAAAAAAGAATAGTTATTTTTGCCCTCCTCGGCTACTAGATGGCCGATGGTCCCGTAGTTCAATGGATAGAATAGGTGTTTCCTAAACACTAGATCCAAGTTCGATTCTTGGCGAGACCACCACCTTCTTGAAACCCTTGTCTATCAAGGGTTTTTGTTTTTACCCTATTTCGTACTCTGCTGTATTTTTGATAAGTGTGTAGCAAAAGTGTGTAGCAGATTGGTAAATTCAACTAAAAATGTGTAGCTGATAAAGATTACCTTCCAAACCAAAAGGTTTCAGTAAATTTATAATCAAGGAAAGCAAGCATATTACAAAGCTTTTAGAAAAAAGGTCTTGCAAAACAACTGACTGGTTAATACCAAAAGAAAAATTTCCAGTACTGCAATTGCTTTTAAACCTTGAATCTACCGTATTATTAAAATTTTATTGCGTGAAAAAAATAATTCTCCTTCTAACTATATCTGCATTAATCTATTCCTGTTCAAAAACGGATGTTCCTTTAGTTGCAAATAAACTATCTGGTTGTGATTCAATAAAACAAGGTCTGATAAAGAGTCCATCTGATACAGTACGACTACTCACTTGTATATCTATCTCTACTAGTGATTCTATAAGATTGGGAATCTTAAATATTGGACAAAAATTTCAAGGGGGGATAATTGCCTATTTATTAATGCCTGGTGACCCTGGTTATGACGCTAATAAAAAACATGGCATCATTGCTGCAACCACAGATCAAAGTACAGGAATTCAATGGTGGAATGGGGCTTATTCACTTAACTCAGCATTTGGAGTTGAAATAGGAACGGGATTAATCAATACAAATTATATTATATTATTTCAAGGTCCTATATCTACAAACTATGCAGCTGGATTAGCTAGAGCCTATAATGGAGGTGGTTATACAGATTGGTATCTACCTAGCAAAGACGAATTAAATAGATTATACCAAAATAGATCTGCCATTGGCGGGATTGATTACTATTGGAGTTCTACGGAGAGCTCCATAACCTACGGCCCAGCTTGGTGCCTGAATTTCTCCAATGGAACTGGATATTTTAACGATAAGAAAAATAAATACGCTGTTCGAGCCGTAAGATCTTTTTAATTATTCTAACAACCTCCCGGATTATTCCTTTTTGTTGGTATTCAAAGTGTGCTGAATCCTCTAGTACAAAACCCATTTACCTAAACACTTTTGAGTATTAATATCTTGCAAACCACTTTTTTCGCGGTATTACTTATTTTCTTGAGGGACTTTAGGGGGTTCATTCTGAATCGTCAGGGGTGCTACTCTACCCATGTTGTCAATCCTTGATGGATTAAGGGTGCAATAACAAAATAAATCTTTTAAAGATAGTTTTAACGCAAAAGCGATTTCACATAATATTTCTATCGTGAAGTTATGATTGCCAGAAAAGTATTTTGATATTTCAGAAGGGCATTTATTAATCTTTTTGGCAAACACTCCTTTATAATCAGGAGATGGGGTTAGATAAGAATGGATCCCACGAGCCAACGTTGACTTACATTTCATTTTGTAAATTTTTAAAGGCAGGGGGTCGGTATAATTTTTTGATTGTGGCATTGTTTAGAATATGATCTGATTAAAAAAAGATGTCTTATAAAGTGAATATTTAAATTTTCGTTTTTTGGAGTTTCAACTTTAACTAAAACAACTGGTCTGTGGAATGCAAGCTGGTATTGACTTTCATTTAGTTGACATTTTAACTATAACTGAAAAATAGGCTTTCTGAAACGCATACTGCTATTGACTCTCAGTCTAGGGGTGTTTTAATTATAACTGAAATGCCAAAAATAAAGAAAACCATTATAAAGAAATATACCCAAAAATATTTGTCGCAAAATAAGTTTAATTCAATTTTTTAAAATTTAGGATTTTAGTTTTAAGTAAAACAGGGGTACTCCGAAACACAAGCTGCCATTGAATCTTAACACAGGCCGATTTTAGTTATAAATAAAATATAGAAATTTGGATATTATAATATTAAAAATGAAAACTCTATGGTTTTTTAAATTTAATTTTTTAAATATACGCACAAGTATCATTTTAAACACAAATCATTTTAAAGTATTTATACCATAAAATATAGGGGTATAGGTCCCCAACATTTAAAAACAACAATTAGAAAAAGCATTTCGAAAAAATTATTATTATATTATTTGAATAAATAAAGCATACTATTGATTATTAATTAATAATAATGTATGAATAAAAAAATAGCTCGATATGGATTTTACTTCTATATTGTAAATATGGTGCTATTAATGCTTTTTCCAAAAAAGCTATATAGTAATTTATATTACCAAGGAGGATTTGCAATTTGCAGTATTATACTGCTGTTCTTTATCTTTCGAAAAAAGGACGAAAAAACCGCATAATATTGAGTAAAGGACGGTTATTAAAGCCGTACTCATTTATATGAAACTCTTTCTATTTTCGAATTATTACTTGAGGTGGGAGTTAAATTGAGCTGCGCTGTGTGACCCAAAATCCCATTTATGCAAACACTTACTTCACACTTATAGTAAATTGTTTGTTAATGAATACGTTAGATTTAAAACGGAGAATAGGTATTTCTTAAAATAGATCCATGTTCGATCCTTGGCGAAACCACCATTAAAAAAGCCTACCCAATTTTTCAGTGGGTAGGCTTAGGTTTAAAAGCAAGCGCTTTTATATTATTTTTTTTCTGGAACAACCGTTGTGCTACCAGATGCTATACACTGCCATTTACCTTCTCTTTCCATATAAGTATCATTCCAAACGGTAGTTCTTGAAAATGCTTTACCAGACTTATCCTTGCCATTAGTAACATGAGAACCAATTACTGTAGCAACATTGTTACCAAAAAATGTAACATTCATATCTCCATTAATAACTTCAGTTGTTGTTTCAGTTGGTTCTGCAGCTGCCTTCAAAACTTGATCTCTATTTTGTATTTCGCCCTTTGCATTAAATTGGTGAAAGTCGTCTGCAAGAATTTCGCTAACTACTTTAACTCCATGGTCTGCTTCTAAAGCAGATAAATTCCAAGCAGCTTCCATTCCTTTTAATTTTTCTGCCACTGCAGCTTTATCAAGCGTGTCAGATTTTACAGTTGCTGTAGCAGTTTCAGTTGTTGCTGTTGGTGTAGAACATGCTACTAATGATGCTGATACAATAAAACACAGGATCAATTTTTTCATAAATATTTTTTTGGTTATTCCTAAATATACAATTTTAAAATAAAATAATGTAAATAATTACTTAAAAAAAGAAACAGAAAAATATTAGCATCTTCTATATCAATGCATTATCAAACGCTTCCTTTAATTTTTTTGCAACAATTTTAAATTCTCCTTGTTGCAGCATCCAAACAGTAATGGTTACTTTATTCTCTCCTTTTAAAGTTTCAGCAATTTTAGGATCAATGGATTCTGAACCTGCTTGATTTGGATATAAGGGCAAGCCTGCAAAACCAGCCTCGATAGAGGGATTCCCGTTTCTTAAAGTTTCACGCAAATCCTTGCCAGTTAAATTAATATGTGAAGGATCCCAACTGATAACTAAGTTCGGCGTGATGTTACCTAAAGTTGGAACAATAATTTTAGTACTAACGCCTTTGATATTTTTAACCGCATTATTTATATGCTCAATTTCTGATTCCCAATTTTTCCATTCTTTGTCATGATCCGTATTGATGTATTTTTTTAGCGCAATATACATTCCTAAAATCTCTTCTTTATTTACCTTGTGCGCACGACCCACATTAAAACCTCGAGGAGGTGCACTTAACCGCGCTGCTTCAATAATATTTTTTCGACCCATCAATAATCCTGCACTCTGCGGACCTCTGATTGCTTTACCTCCAGATAAAAAAACCAAATCAAACCCCATGTCATTAAACTTCCAAATATTAGACACTGGAGGAACATCTGCAGCAATATCTATTGATACCGGAATCTTATATTTTTTTCCTATAGCGAGCCAATCCGCATGATTAATCTTTCCTTTATCAGCAGCAATATTTAAAAAATGAAGCATCGCTGTTTTATCATTTATGGCCTTTTCAAGTTCCGCTAAAGTTTCAACAGTTACAATGGTACATCCCGTATTTAAAAATGCATGATTGTACCTTTCATCATGTGACTTTTGACAGATCACTTCCGACTTCATACCGGTGCCTTGCAAACGGGGCAATTGTTCTACCTTCTTTAAATCCAACCCAGTTAAAATACCCGCCAACCCCAGCGTCATTGCAGAAAAAGCGCCCGAGGTAACAGTAGCAGCTTCCGCATGGACCATTTCAGCAATCAACTCCCCCACTTTATCTTGCAATTCATCCATCATGCAAAAATGGTTCGCCGCCTCACGAATAGTTTTGACCACTTCAGGGTGCATCAAACTTCCACTCATATAAGTAAGCGTGCCAGCAGCATTGATAAAAGTGCGAACGCCTATTTCATTGAACAAATTACTGTCTTTAAAAACATTACTGCCAGCAAATGAATTGAGTGGCGCAGCGCCTAATGCCAAAGGGGCAATGGTTAAGCCTTTTAAAATATCTCTTCGTTTCATAGATTGAATTTAAGGAATATTATTTGCAAACTACTTCCAAATCGATTTCATCTCGGCTACTTCGAATGAGTGAACTTTAATATCGCCCTTTAGCTCAAGGCCTTGATCTGACTTTGGATTTTTAAGTGCTTCAACAATATGCAATTTGCCATGATCAATATATCCTTCTACTGAATTTTTATCCAAAAGAATTTCAATATTAAATCTAAAGCTGCCTGGTGTTTCACAAATATAGGGTGCACCATTAAATCGATTAAAATTGCCATCATAGTAAATAATAGGATTGCCTTTGTAAAATACTTCAGCACCTAGGCCTTTATCAATTTCAATATCCATTGTAATATGTAATACATCGGATTTGATATTTTTAAAAGCTGTATTTATAACATCAGGCGTAACATTGTTCCAATTATATTTTTTATCATGTAACTGTGTCACTTGATTAATGGGTTCGCAAAACAATCGAACACCTTCCCTAGTAGTTCTCAAACTAAGCTCATTGGGAAAAAGCATCATTTGATTAAAAGGCATACCGACTTGATCTATCCTACCCCAACCAATTTGAATACGCTTACCATCGGGGGTGTTGTTATAGGTTTGTGCTGCATACTGTGTGCCCCAGGTATAAAAATATTTACCAGCTTCGGGCTTAAAGTTGGCACCATCAAAACTACCAATCATGTATGAACCAGAAGCAGCATACATGACCCATTTTTTATTATTCGCATTGCCATCTACTGCAAGTTCAAAAAGTTCGGGGCATTCATAAAAGCCTTTTGTTTTACTTTTTAAATCCCATTTTTTTAAATCTTTTGAATTATAAATAGCCACACAATTTTCATTGTACAAAGCCATCACCCATGATTTAGTAGGTGCATACCAAAAAACTTTAGGGTCTCTATCAGGACCTAAAATAGGATTACCACTAAACTTTGTAAACGAGCGTCCGTTGTCATTACTATAAGCAACATTTTGTTGCATTTTATTCCCTGCAGTGGTATAAAAAGCAACCAAAGCATTATTACCCCAACCAGCTGTATTGTTTTTATCTACCACCGCCGATCCAGAAAACATAGTACCCAAAGTATCAGGATATAGCGCATTATTAAGTTCGTTCCAATGTAATAAGTCCTTGCTAACAGCGTGCCCCCAATGCATATTTTCCCAATCCGTTTCATAGGGGTTGTGCTGATAAAACAAATGATACTCGCCATTATGATACACCAATCCATTAGGATCATTCACCCAGCCACGACGCGTTGTAAAATGAAATTGTGGACGGTTTACTTCCTTATATAAACTATCCTGCCCCGCGAATGTATCTGATTGATAAATTTGATCAATACCACTTACCTGCTTGGATAAAAGTAGTTTTAAGGTTTTGCCTTTTAAATTAGATACATCTTTAAACACCCAATAGTCAGGGGTTTTATCGGCAATGCGAATCACTGCATAAGTTAAGGTATCAGTGCCTTCAACAAACTTAACCTTTTGACGCTTTATGGATTTACTTATAGGAAAGTTTAAATATTGTTTTTCAATTTTAAATTCCTTTATGATTTGCGCGAAGCTAGATTGGCTCAGGGCTATTAGTGTTAGAAAAAGTAGAATTTTTTTCATAAATTAATATGCTTGAATTAAAGATGATGCAGGAATATTTAAAACCTCATTTAATTTTCGAATCATACTAAGGCTTAGCTTTCTTTTACCGGAAAGTATTTCAGACTTCCTTGATCTATAGCCTAATACAATAGCTAAATCTTTCTCGGACATGTTTTTTTGCTCAAGTCTAAACTTAATTGCAGCAATAGGATTCGCCTTTGGTAATTTATGAACAGTTGATTCGTATTCTTTAATAAGAATAGATAAAATTTCCAGCTCATCCGATTCCTTAGAATTAGGTTTGATATTTTTTTGCATTAAATTATAAACACGCTCTAAAGCTTGTTCACACTCTTGGTTAGTTTTAATTGGCTTTAACATACTTAATTTTTAATGATTTATTAACTCTTTCTTTGACCTCAAACTATTGCTCTTGCTTAAAACGTTAATCTCTGAAGATTTCAAAGCATAAGGGCGGTTGAATGCTTCTTGAGATACTTTGAAGTAAGTAGATAGCGATCTAATGATTGATTTTGAAAACCCTTTTTTATAATTTAAAATTTCTGATATATAACTTTTACTAATACCCAAAAGTGTTACTAAATCCTTCGCTTTAATATTATGGCTATTCATAAAAGATGTAAGCAACTGAACTGGATCTAACTCATTAAAAGTATTATGTTCACTATCCCACTTTTCAATAAGTAGAGTAAGTAGCGCAATTTCATCATTCAAGTTTTTATTTTTGACTTGAGAAAAAACAAGGGTCTCTAATTTTTTACAATAATCAATATACTGTGCCTTGGTAGAGATTACTTTGTATTTTAAAATTTCCATAATAACTTTTTAATATAGGTTAACTGTATACTGATCATTCATTTTACATAGTTTGTCATACTCGGAATGACTCCCAATCCAACATATAAGTAGATG
>Ga0214919_10010920_pt1 | contig 11409 bp, 10 predicted proteins | sample LL1503_MetaG_FD_177994 | JGI IMG/M metagenome (GOLD analysis project Ga0214919, IMG submission 177994) | Freshwater microbial communities from Lake Lanier, Atlanta, Georgia, United States - LL-1503 | ecosystem: Environmental > Aquatic > Freshwater > Lake | place: USA: Georgia | collected...
CTTCTTCATTAAATAAAGTAAACATTATAGTAATGTCTCGCCCGCCAACATTGCCACAGGAAAAAAGGAGTTGATAGAGCTCATTCTCCTTGATATATTTTTGTATGATGGTTGGAAAATACTTGCTGTTAAAATCTTCCGGTCGCTTTACTTGCGAAGCAGGCACTTGCGAAGCGGAATCAAGCGGAGAAGCATTGGGTAGCTTGATAACCGTGTGCTTAAAACATCCCGAAGCAAACACCTTATTATTAGAGTTATAAATGTCTTGATACAATGTGTTTATAATAGTTTGAAAACTTTTATTATCTTCCTTGGACAGAATAGCTTTATCACATTTACCAAAGGATTTAATAAAAGGTTTCATAAAAGATTCTGTTTTAGTGGAAAAATTCATAGTTATTATATCTATTTATTTAAATTTAATACAAAATTTAAATAAAATAATTATGTTTGTATGAGCTCTCGTCTCACTCGCATCATTTCATTAAAGACTGTTGCCGGTTTACCTTGTTTCACGTGTTCCAATTTCGCCTTTTTGGTTGCAATGAGCAACTCCTTTAAATCAGCGTTTTGTGTGAATTTGGCGCGCATCGCGCTTTCCATTTCCTGCTCGGCTCGTGTGTACTTAGACCCCTGTTGCGGTCCAAAGAAATCACTATCTATCTTTACGTCTTTAGGTCGTACTAATTCGCCTTTAAACTTACCGGATTTGCCGCCGGCAGCTTTCGCAAGGGCTGGATCTTGGGCAATCGCCGAATCTTTCGAATCCAAAGAGAATTTAATATAAAAATCCTTGTTGTTTTTCTTAAACTTGGAACCTTGATAATAATGTTCGACTGAGAGCCACCGATGACCATCGAGTTTAAATTCGCTTTGCCAAAAATTACTGAGTTTCTTCCGCCATTGAGGAATCCGAGCGAGGTCTATATAGGCTTGTCGTCCTTCTGGTCCCAAGGTTTCGCCTGCACCTTTGCCTGGTAAGGGTTTATCAGCAGAATTACTATAAAATCGGAAGATTGTACCGTTGTCGTAAAGATCGGATGTTAGTGGGGGTTCAACTTCTACAATCGCAGGTGGCGCTGCCGCCAGAGTATTGATTAATGGTTCCGCAGGAACCTCTTCGGGGTTTGAAGGGGCAGAGCCCCTCGCCCATTCAGGTATCAAACTATAAGGTCCTGCAATCTTTTCTAAGCATTTTTCCTTTACCAATGTTTTTACACTCTCCGGCAATTCAGTAAAATCAAAGGATTTCATATCTTTATAGGTTATGATTTGATAATGACTTCCAGCGTGATGTGCCGCCAAAACATAAAAGGACGGCTCGAAGACTCCACGTTCTTCCAACATAGTGTCATTAAGTTGTCCACATTGCAATACATTTAGTTCATCTCCTTCTCTGAAATTCGCCTCGGAGAAGATGATTATTTTAATATTTAGCTCTCTTTCTAATGTAGATATAGCCCAAGTGTCTGCCCAATAGTCTCTTGTCTTGATTTTAAGTTTTAACATCGGAAGATTATCAATGCCTTTCATAAATTCGAATTCTTTTTGTATTTCTTTATTATCAGTGCGTTCCCTTTTTAATTCTTCGTGTTTAATCTTCATCGCCTCTGCCTGTTTCATAAAACTCAAGAGTAAGTTTCTATCTTTAGTATTGGTCATTTTGCTCTTCATTGCATTAAATCGAGTAGATATATTTTTTATTTCTTGATCTAGTAATTCCCCATCCATTTTAAATGCATCGTATAAATTTTTATATTGTTCGAATGTTTCTTGAGTCGCATTTTCCGCCAAATACTCGCGCATTTCATCAACAGATATTCCTTGTTCGTTTTCGTCCAAAGCTAATTTAATGACTGAGAAAAAACAATTGCCATCATAAGGAGTATCTATAATACCGAAAGCTTCATCCTTCATAAAAGTTTTAATCCACGGTTTTTTTCCGGGTTTTGCGGTTGCTGTAGCCGCTGCTACAGTCTTCGCCTTTAGACCGAGTTCATTCGCCGTAAAGGAATGCAGCAAGGGTTTGCTGAATTTATTTAAATCAATATCTCCATCGGCATCTAAGAGTTCTACCTCCGTGTTTGCCGGAATTTCATACAAGCCGATTTGCATTTTAATTTCATCTTTCTCGACGAGGTACATCGGGTAATAAACAATATTCTTATCAATATAAGTGTATTTCGGTTTGCCTAGAGCGAAAGTAATGGTTTTATCAAAGAGCTTGGTTTCGTATAAATTAGCATCAAAATCTATATCGTCTGCTTCTATATCTCGCGATTCATTGTAGTCAATAGTATTATCCAGTATTGATTTTACCATAGTATAGTATAATATAGTATAAATATTTATATATTATTTTAATTTATCGATTAATAATCGATTATTAATTTATCGATTATTAATTTATCGATTATTAATTTATCGATTATTAATCGATTAATTAAAATAATATATAGTTGCTAAAATAAGGGTCGTTCTTTAGCTCCTCAATGTTTTGCCATAAGCGCATACGTCGCTGAACGAGTGCTTTATTCGCGTAATCAATTTCAAAAAATAATATCATCTGTATCATTTCGTCTTTTGTCATTTTACGCTTTTGTAGTTTATAATACTGCAATATCTGCCCCAACTGTTTTACATTTTTATACGTTTTATAATAGTATTCTAATTCTGCAACAGTAGAAGAAGAAAGAATATCGTTCTGATCTTCCTCGATAAAGGTGTTTTTAAGTTCATCTAAAATTTCGTTTTCGTTTTCATTTAATTTTTCATTTAATTTTTCATTTACCTTTTCCTGCAATAAAAAATTAATATTTTCCATTATTAACTCTATTTAACTTATTTTTATATACTTTTAATAAAAGTATGACAAAATACAAGTATTATACATTTACAACTTATTGATAAGCGATTGCATATCCATATGCTTAAAAATTGTTTTGTTTGAAATGCTCGGCTGTGATTTTGCCTTCATAGCGCCAATTAAAGCAATGCGACTGACAAATTCTGCCCACTCTTCCGGCAACCCCCTCAATCCGTTCGCGCCTTTAATGACAAAAATATAAACCAACTCTGACATCTCATCCACAATATTAACATAATTATCCTTTTTAATAAAAGACATCATTTCTGTCTGCAACTCTTCGAGCATCAATGCGATCTTTTCTACTGGAATAATTTCTTGCAACATTAGATTGACATAAAACAGACCCAACGCCCGTCGCTTTTCATTAGTCTTATTATTTTTACAAAAGGCGTCATAATCTTTATTCGGGTCGCAGTATTGAAAATCTTTGAAAATCGAAACATCGCTATTAATCTTGTTAGTAAAGATAGTTTTCATAAATTCATACTTGGTCATCAACTCCTTATACAAGGTCGCGTACATATGCGAATAAAAACTATTACCACTGGCAATATCAAACAAGGCATCTCCGATACGATTCAAGTCGCCCATCAACTCTTCATTGGATTGAATGTCATTATTATTATTTATAGAAGCGCTTGCAATAATAAGATCAATCTCTTCGATGATATGTACCTTTAACGTGTCATATGTTTTATCGGTCATTTTATTCAAATGCTTGCGAATTTTATCAATGGATAAATTAACGCCCTTTTTCTTTTCAATAGAGGTCGCTTTAAAATTACGTAATGTATCCCACTCTGTATCTGATATTTCTTTTGGTAAAACGCGTGATTTGTGAATACGTTTTTCGAAATGTGGAGTTTTTATATATTCAGGAGCACCTACATTCGTAGCAATCGTTTTAATGGTGTGCACAGTTTCTGCCGGCAAAACATAGCTAAAACCTTCGCGCTTAATTCTATCATAGTCAACGCGTGTATAGGTTTTAAGAGTTGCTGATGCTGCTGCTACTGCAACGGATGCCGATGCTACTAGAGTTGTCATAGTGATTACTGTTAAACATTGTCCAATTATGTTTATATCAATTTTCCAATTAATACTTAAACATAATTTTATAATAATGATTACGTATGATGGAATCAAGTGCGAGTATAGAAAATAAAGAGATTAACGATTGGGAAGAACTAAACGCCAAGACCGAATTACTGCGAGGTATTTACGCCAGTGGATTCGAACGCCCCAGTCCTATTCAGCGGCAGGCTATTCTTCCGATTTTTAACAAAAGAGATGTTATAGCCCAGGCTCAATCCGGTACTGGTAAAACCGCCTGCTTCTCCATTGGTGCATTGGAGTTGATCGACACCACTAAAAATGTTCCACAGGCTATGATTTTATCGCCTACACGTGAATTATCTATACAAATCAAATCGGTTCTAGACGCATTGGGCTCTCTTTTTCCGAATCTGTGTACACAACTCTTGATTGGCGGTACATCAACGGATGAAAACGTTCAACTGCTGCGCGATAAAACACCGCAGGTGGTCATTGGCTGTCCCGGTCGCATTCACGATATGCTTAAGCGGAAGCGCTTGTCTGGCAAAGATTTTAGAATTTTTATTATGGATGAAGCAGATGAATTGCTCTCCGCCGGATTCAAAGATCAAGTCTATAATATTTTTCAGTTTATGCCGTCCAATGTGCAAGTTGCTTTATTTAGTGCAACAATGCCTTATGAGTTGACTGCCTTAACCGATAAATTTATGCGCAATCCTGTACGAATTTTGGTAAAGAACGAGCAACTGACGTTGGAAGGCATCAAGCAGTATTACATTGCTTTAGACAATGACGATTGTAAGTATGAAACATTGAAGGATATTTACAGCACATTGACCGTGAGTCAATCGATTATTTATTGCAATAGTGTTAAGCGGGTGAATGATCTATATGTTGCAATGAACAGTGACAATTACCCCGTGTGTCAAATTCATAGTAGTATGGACAAGGAGGAGCGCTTGAGAAATTATGAAGGCTTTCGCAGCGGAAAGCACCGTGTACTTATCTCATCGAATGTAACTGCGCGCGGCATTGATATACAGCAGGTTAGCACCGTAATTAATTTTGATTTGCCGAGTTGCGTTCATACTTATTTGCATCGTATTGGACGCAGTGGACGATGGGGTCGTAAGGGTGTAGGCATTAATTTTGTGTCGCAGCGGGATATGCGCCAATTAAAAATGATTGAGCAGCATTATCATACGACAATACCTGAATTGACTACAGACTGGGCGGCGACATTGTAAGCTTGTCGACATTGTAAGCTTGTCGACATTGTAAGCTTGTCGACATTGTAAGCTATAAGGAACTCGTTTATTTTTATTCTTATTCTTCTAATAATAATAAAATGTTAAAAGCCTTTATGGAACAGATGGAGGCGCAAATAGAGGCGCAAAAAGCGTGTTATCCAGAGTTTTTTGGACAGTCTGCATGCAAAGCAGAAGCATGCAAAGCAGAAGCATGCAAAGCAGAAGCATGCAAAGCAGACACATGCAAAGCAGACACATGCAAAGCAGAAGCGTGCAAAGCAGAAGCATGCATAGAAGATAATAATCCAGACCGATTTAAATTACCCATTGCCTTTTTAGAACAAAAAACTCTTTTAGAAGAACATACCATAAATGATTTAGAACTTTTGCCGGCGGATCCCACAGAGACACTGTATAAACACGTTATAAAACCTGACACCGTAATGGGGCAACAGTTAATTCCGCTATGGAGCAAATATTACACATCGAATGCACTTTTCTTAAAAGAAAGTCAAAAACTTTTAAAACACAAAATACCGATACACGGTATAGCACCAGAGATGCAAGTAAAAGTGAATGATATTTGGAACGAAATTAAAAGCGAAACAGGCTTTCACGAAAAGTACAGCTATATTGAATGGGAACGTTTGCACATGTTAAATAACAGTTCCAAGTTTTTACAGTGCCTAAGCATTTATAATATGGCTTCGCCTATTTTTTCATTGATGCTGCCCATATTTTTCTTGATATTACCTTTAATTATTATTAAAGCGCGCGGCATTCCCATCACAATTGAAAAATATATAGAACTTTTAAAAGCAGTGTGCAAGAAACACCAGCTGGGACAGATATTCGATTTATCGCACGCCAGTTTCGAGAAGATCATATATGTAGTCGCTTCTGGAGTGTTTTATTTAATACAAATTTATCAGAATATTATGGCGTGCCGGAAGTTTTATTGCAACATGTCTAAAATTCACGAACAATTATTTGTTATGAGAGACTATTTGAAAGATACGTTAACCAATATGGATTATATGGAGAAGCACTGTGAAGGCTTGCAAACATTTGTGCCTTTTATTAACTCGATGAACCAGCATCGTCCTACATATGAATACATGTTTAATGAAATTAATCAGGTTTCGCAGAATAAAATGAGTATTAAAAAGATTACTCAAATAGGGCACGTAATGAAATGCTTTTACAGACTCTATAAAAACAACGAGTTTCTGGTAGCGCTCAAATATTCATTTGGATTGAATGGCTATATCGATAATTTAAATGGTATTCGGCAAAATATAAAGTTAAAACATATCAATGCTTGCAAGTTTAAAAGAAGTAAGACTAAATTCGTAAACGCCTATTATCCGGCATTGGTCAATGATTCACCGGTGAAAAACACATATACTTTAGATAAACACCTACTTATTACCGGACCGAATGCAGCAGGTAAAACCACGCTCCTTAAAACCACTATATTTAATATTATTTTATCGCAGCAAATTGGCTTTGGCTTTTATAAGAAAGCTTCGCTCGTGCCATATGATATGATTCATTGCTATATTAATATTCCGGATACGTCGGCGCGCGACAGCTTGTTTCAGGCAGAAGCCAAGCGCTGTAAGGATATATTGGAAAAAATAAGTGAGCGTGAATTACCAATACTAAACAATGGACAGCCTGGACCCCTCAAATCCTTGCGCCATTTTTGTGTATTTGACGAGCTTTATTCCGGCACCAACCCGTATGAAGCGGTGAGCAGCGCTTACGCTTATTTGACATTTCTTAATAAAAACGATAATGTAAATTTTGTCCTAACGACACATTTTTTAGAATTATGCAAACGCTTGGAAAAGCAGGCAAAAATGCACAACTATCATATGAAGATTGATTTAAAAGACGATGATTTTAAATATACTTATAAAATGGAAAAAGGCATGTCAACCATTAAAGGCGGCGTTAAAGTATTGAAAGATTTAGACTATCCTATAGAAATAATTGATACTACGATAAATACGTTGAAAGAACTGGAGATTTGACAGACATAAAGAAATACGTTCAATAACTATTTAAAAAATATATTCAATATTCAATAATGACTCTTTGCGTTGCTAATTTAATCCCTATTTTTATTACGCTTTTAGTTTGCGGATTTATGTTTATATTTTTTAATTCGCGTTTAGCTGAAGTAAGAAATGCAGTTGAAAAACAAAATAGAGTGCTTACAGCATTTATTACAAACATTCAAAATGATATTTTGGGTTCGAGTCCAGGCGCAGGTGCGGGTCCAGGTCTAGTGCGAGGTGGCGCTTCTCAACCATTTGGAGACGCCCATCGTTTAGCCACGCCGGAGGCGATTAATGCGGTAAGACATGTTAATACTGATAATGAAAAAATTGTAGTATCGGAAGATGAAAGTGATAGTGAAAGTGAAAGTAGCAATGATTCTGACGAGGACGAGGAAGAGGAGGTTGCTGCGGAGGAAGATTTACGCGATTCTATTAAGATTATTAAATTACAGGAGGATAGCGATAATGTGCAGCCGTTTGTATTGCAATTTGAATCCGTTGTAGTTGTCCCAGACGTCGAAGTGTGCGAACATTCCTCTAAAATAACAGACATTACAGACGATGAACCACTTCTTCAAGAGATTGATGTCGAGCCTAAGACGGATGTCGAGCCTAAGACGAATGTCGAGCCTAAGACGGATGTCGAGCCTAAGACGGTGGATATCGAGCCTAAGACGGTGGATATCGAGCCTAAGACGGATGTTTCTTATGAACATACGAAAGTGGATGATTTACGCAAGATAGTATCGGACAAAGGTTTAGCCACAAAAGAAGAGGTGAAAAAATTAAAGAAGCCAGAACTATTGTCATTGCTTAAACCTAAGACGGAGTAGAACATAAATTTATATATAGTATATATACAAATGAGCTGGGGAACGTGTTATGCAGGTTCAAATAATATTCATCTTGATTTTCCACCCATTATGCACGATGGAAGAAATTACGCCAATTGGCAGCCCGGCGCTGTTATTAACGATACTATCAAGAAAGAAGCGAATATAAAATCCAACTGGGAATATCGTAACTATTTATGCAAAAACGCCGACACCATTATAAAAGTGAATCAGTTGAGTGCCTGCGGCGATTGCTGTGCTAATACAGCTCAATATGGTGTAGAACAATTTAGTCAAGGACAAAATGGTCAAGGACAAAATGGGCAAGGACAAAACAACAGTAGCAACAGTAGCAACAGTAGCAACAGTAGCAACAGTAGCAACAGCCCTTATTTATATAAATCGTGCTTAGACAAAACCACGAATTATGGATACGAAACAAGCGACCTGAAAAACTTATATCTAGATGATTATAGTTTGCAATCACGGATGATTACGCCTGTTATTTCTCAAAGTCAACTCTTGCAACAGGGTGTAGCAAGAGCTAATTAAATTTAAAAAATGTAAACCTTTAACCCAACAACATTCTAAAAAAAGAAGAATTTCGTATTCTATTGTAAATTCCATTTACAAAATCTATATGGTTCTTCATTCTAGTCGTATCATCGAGTATTTTTTTATTTTCCTCTTGTAATTCTAGGATGATTTGTCTTTGTTCTCCCAACTGAACAAGTATATTTTTATTCATATCAATAAGTAAATCTATTTTAATGTTCAAATCGCATTCGCTCATAATTATACTTAAAAACAATATTAAATATAATTACTTATTAACGCTTTATAATGAAGCTGTTAAGTATTGACGTCGGTATTAAAAATTTAGCCTATTGCTTGTTTGATGATGGTGTAATAGTCTTATGGGATGTTATTAATTTATGTGGTGCGCCAAGTAATTGCTCCAAATGTAAAAAACAATCCAAATATAGTTATTCAATTACCGGAGAACAGTATTGCCTAAAGCACGCCAAAAGTTCATCCTTTATTCTTCCGACCGCCGATCTCTCTATCAAGAAGATTAAGAAGATGTCCAAAGAGAAATTATTCGCACTTATAAAAGACCACACTATTCATTTAAAACCCACAGATGCAAAGAAAGAAGATATTCTTAAAACAGTTCTAGCCTATTTTGAGGAAAAAATGTTGCAAACCGTTGCAACCAGTTCGGCGAACGATTTCGATTTAATTCAATTGGGCGTTGCTATGAAAAACGCTTTTAATAAAGAATTAGCACAGCATATTAAATCCATTGATCAAATTGTGATTGAAAATCAAATTAGTCCTATTGCGAACCGGATGAAAAGCTTACAAGGTATGATTGCACAATACTTTATTATGCACGATATAACAAAAATCGCTTTTGTTTCAGCCGCGAATAAACTTAAAGGGCATGAAAGCACGGAAGAAACAGACACCGATATATCTACTTATGCCTCTCGTAAAAAAGAAGGTATTAGGATTACATTGCTCTTGTTGGAAGATATTAAACATCTTCAATGGTTGCCATACTTTAAAACACATAAAAAAAAAGATGATTTGGCGGATGCCTTTTTACAAGGCAATTGGTATTTGTATAAGAAATAAATACAAATAACGTTTTTCTTTTGCGTAGAACTTAAAGTTATAATTTATATATATTACACAATACAATGGTCGACATAACAGATGAAATCATTAATATTAATTTAGATACAATGCCTACCATTAATTTAAACGAATCTTCTAGACCTTCGGTCAATTTTGGCAGCGGCATTGAGCTTTTGATGAATGACAAGGTTCGCAAAAGTGAAGGCAAAAGGACACCCACGACAGACATTGATTTAGGCGATTTAAACGACTTGGAACAAGAATTGAATAATTTGGTGGAAGAACCCAAAAGCACACCCGCCATATCCAAATCCGGTCTCTTCAATTCATCCATCTTTAGTGGATTTAAATTAAATACATCGAATGATAAAAACGATAAAAACAAAGGAAATGATAACGTTTCTATTGGCTCTATTGTGAGCGTAAATGAGTTCCCGCCGAATGTCGGCAAAGCCACCGCCGCGGGGTCTCAAAATGACAGCAAAACGTGGGATGGTTTTACCAAATTTAACAATGTACCTATTAATCCCGATAAGGTTTTGCCAGATAGACCCCGACTCTCGCCGGAAGAAACTCTTCTAGAAAAGTTCAAGGTCTTACGCAAGTTGGAAGAGATTGAGCGCAAAGGCGGTAAACTCACTAAAAAGTATTCAATGGATTCACCTCTGGCGGAAATGCAAGGCGAGTATGAGATGATTATTGCCGAAAAGGAGCGCTCCAACAGTTGCAAATTTCAAGGCAAGATGCTGATGGCGGCGATTACTGGTTTGGAATTTTTGAATAGTAAATTTGATCCCTTTGATGTCAAGCTCGATGGCTGGGCAGAGCAATTGAACGAAAACATTGATGATTACGATGAAATCTTCGGGGAACTTCACGAGAAATATAAATCCAAGGCGAAGATGGCGCCTGAACTGAAACTGCTTTTCCAACTCGGTGGCTCAGCGATTATGGTGCATATGACCAATACGATGTTTAAATCTTCTTTGCCAGGAATGGACGATATTATGCGACAGAACCCTGACTTGATGCAGCAGTTTACGAGTGCAGCGGTCAACAGTATGCAAGACACCAATCCTGGCTTTAGTGGGTTTATGGGAAATTTTATGCCGGGGGCAAGCAATAGTCGCCCGCCGCCGCCACCGCAGCCGACCCAGGTGAACCGCAGCCAAAACGAACGCACCGCGCCGCCGTCGAATAGACCAGATTTAATGCGCGCGCGCGGTAATCCCGATGATGGTATTAACATTCAGGAACAATTTGCATCCGTGAACGCGCAGCAACAAGAGCAACAGCAACAGCAGCGCTCTACCCGTCCTGAGATGAAGGGTCCTTCCGATATTAGCGAACTTTTGTCTGGCTTGAAAACAATGCAGGTGAATATTCCGCCGGCACAAGGACAACAGTCAGGTCCGCCGCCACCTATTTCTGTGAGAAAGACGGAAGATAATTCCAATAAATCTTCCTCTGCCAGCAAGCCTCCGGTGCCCAAGACCCCACGCAAGCAAAAGAGCGACAAGAATACTGTCAGCCTGGATATTTAGATAAAAACAAAACAATAGTTTAGTTCAGTAGCATAAACTATTATTTTCAATACAGACGCCGCCGTTTCGTATAACGCCTTTTCTTCATCGACTTTTTTTTCTTCATTGACTTTTTTTTATTTTTAATCGACTTTTTTTTTCTAT
>Ga0214919_10010921_pt1 | contig 11408 bp, 4 predicted proteins | sample LL1503_MetaG_FD_177994 | JGI IMG/M metagenome (GOLD analysis project Ga0214919, IMG submission 177994) | Freshwater microbial communities from Lake Lanier, Atlanta, Georgia, United States - LL-1503 | ecosystem: Environmental > Aquatic > Freshwater > Lake | place: USA: Georgia | collected 2015-03-15
CTATCACAACAATGTCTTACAATATTATCCAGGAAAAAGTTGCTTTTCTGTATCATATCTCCATTGTGTATTTTTACATTGCTAATAGAACACCCGCGGCGCTTTGCCTCCCGTAAAATCACAAGAGGAAGAATCGCACAACTCGAATTGGACGTATTCGTTTCAGTCACATGCACATTCCAAGGAGGGACTTTTACTTCGGATGAGGCGAGTCGCTTGAGTTCATTTACAGTTGTATCCATCCATGATGGAATTCCGAGCTCTTGTGAATGTATTGCTGCTATAGATGGGGACCAAACAAAGGGCACTATGCGCACAGGGGCCTTCGATAATAGCTCCAATACTTGGATAGACCCCTCTTCCATTGCTGCTGCGGCATCCATCACCCAGATTCCTGTGAGGCCCTCTAGTTCTCTCTTGGGTGTCATTGTCGTTGGAAAAAGATTCGATTCTATTTCATGTATGACAAACGGTTTACGTATGATCCAGATAGACTGTTTTGTAATATCACGCCGTTTCTCGGTAGTAAGCATCATGCGATCAATTTCAAATATCAAGTCGTAGCCTGTGGCATTTTCTACAGAAACAACCTTCCAGAACTTTTGCAAACTCTGACAATCATCCCACCAAGAATGTGTCCCCGCCATTTGTATAAACTCTACGTCGTGACCGAGTTCACGCATAAGTTCCGCAATGGCTAGAGATGTATTCGTAATGCCCGAGCTAAACATGGAATGCTGGACGGTTGCGAGAACTCCTACACGCATCCTAACTTGTAAGATTCGTGAAGAAGCTTTTAGACCGCTATGTTATTCGCGCGCCGATACACTTTTTCGTTTTATACGTGTTTGTATTTTGGTCATATATCTTGGTTTAGAATGTATCAAACGTTTGCGCCCTTTTGTTTTACGCGTCTTGGACTTTTTCTTAGAGCTCACTCTAGATATTCCCATGGATTTTGACTTAGATCTAGATTTGGACCTGGACTTTTTCTTAGAGCTCGGTGTAGACATTCCCATGGATTTCGGACTCGGTGTAGACATTCCCATCGATTTCGGACTCGGTGTAGACATTCTCGTGGATTTTGGACTCGGTGTAGACATTCCCATCGATTTTGGACTCGGTGTAGACATTCTCGTGGACTTCTTTATAGAATGCGACGCACTGTTCGCGGCGTTTGCGTATTCTATAGGTGATACACTATCTCGCATATTCAAAAGAGTAAGAGATATTTCGGCCTCATACAATACTTGATACACTTCAAGCGCGGTTCCATGATCATTTTCCGTGATTGTGCCTTTCCATCCCGCCGCGTGATGTCTCCAGAATTGAAGAAAAAAATGTATTTCATCATAGGCATGATCAAATATCGTAAATGTATCGCCCTTTTGTTCATATGCGGCTATGGCTATCATACATAGTTCAACCATACGTGACTCCGTTTCAATATGATATTGAACCAAGGATGTGATATTATAATCAAATATACTATCACTCGACATTCTTCCAAATAAATCACACATACTCTCGCATACCGTGCTATCAAACAGTCTATCAAATTTTGCCGTTGGATATCCAGTTGCTACGGCATACGCGTATCCTATATAAGGTATTTCAGGTAGATAATTTAATATAAAATACATAAAAAACCCAGTATTCATTATATTCTTAGATATAATTTCCTGTAATTCGGCATATGTCTCTTTAGGTTTTCTTGGACTGGGTGTTGGATTGCCACCATACATTGCCGTGCCTGCTGCGACGTTTAATATGGGAATATTAGCTAATACAGGCTCTATATCATTTTCTACAAAGTTCTTGCCATTCATAAGTTTGCCGAGTAGAAGTGTAGAGTTAAATCGTATCTTCATATTTGCGTTCGGAAAAAAAGACGTAAATCCTGTCAAAAAACGCACATGTTTCTTGGGTATATTGACTAGGAATGGATATTTCATCATATGTTTTTCCACATACAGCTTCGACTCATCAATATCCTGAATAATTTGTGGAGCTCGTTTGAGTATATCCGATGCGACCACTTCTATATGGTTTATCACGGAATATAATATAAACTTAATAAATGCCCGATGATTTTCACTGAAATATATATCGTGATTATTTGTTAATGTTATGTCTTCCGCTTTCGTTTCTGATAGTAATTTGTAAAATCCCTTCATATTGTCAATAACATCATTATTATTATCTCGAAGTTCTTTATACAAGGATTCCATCGCCACTTTTTTCCGAATAGCTCGTTGGGCATCCGTGGTCGCCACGGGGTAATACGACGTTTGAACACCATGTGACAAGATACAGGGCACGCTATTCACCATACATCGCAACCACATGTTAATGTCGTTCGTGCATAACGCTAGAGTATCCACATCCTTGTATAATACTTCTAACCATGCAGCCTGGAATGTATCCTGTAATTCTTTGACAAGAATAAACATCTGTATATTAGGCAATTTGCTATCATCTTTCCAATTATCATAGATATATTTATTCTTTATGCGGTTTCCTTCAAAATAATCGGTCGTCGTTTCTTTATATGTCTTCTTACTAAAGCTAAATGTCATATTAAGATGTGACGGTATACGCGTGGTAACATCAAAGCTGAAAGATGAAGAGCCATTGAATTCTATCGATGTAAGAATATGCGAAAAATCATATTTTTTTAAGAGTGTTTCGGTAAGTTTAGATGAGTTCTTCGTCCCGTCCAATATGCTTGAATGTTTTTTCTGTTTTCCTGCCGAATCTAAGATGGAGGCAGGTGTAAGAACAAGTGTATAGTCTGACGATATTTTATGAAGTCCTGGACCTGCGTCCTGCGCAAGAGAATACCCTTTTACACGTAAATCCAGACCACTCGATGAAAAAGATAGGCGAACAATGGGTATCGGCTTATAATCATTGAGTTTTAGCGCACCTTCAATGCGCGCTTTTAGCGCCATTTTTTTATCTCCAAGGCCTACCACTTCCTTTTGATCTGATTCGCGTAGGTCCTTACTATTAAATAGCTCACCAATCGTTTTTTTTAAAAATAGACCATGATCCCCGACGGTTAAATGTTTTCCTTGAAACGAGGGTATGGCGTCTTTTGCGGGATCTACGCAATTTATAAATCTATTTAAATATTCCGTTTCATCGGCCATCTTATTTAGTGGCCTTATTTTTTATAATACAATCCCATGCCGCATGTATATTCGGATTATACGGCGAATATTTCCAAGCGAGTAGCTCAGCATGCGCTCTATAGGTTGCATACCGTTCCACATGTCTTGTTCTCGCAGCTTCTACTAATTCAGCACCCCTTGCTATATCGGCACCCTTATATCCATATCCGAATTCCATCCAACTAGGAGAATTATGCAGAACCGGGAAGCCGCACCATAATAATTCTAATGTCATATAATTGAATTCATTGTTGTAATTATGAAGAATAAAGGTAGCAGTGGGCCATTCTTGTAGGGTGCTTACAATATCACGTCGTTGTATTATTTCAACCTTATTGTCCTGAAAGAGTTTCAAATAGGGCTTTACATTCTCCATGAAATGCGGAACTATGAGAAACCGTTCCCCATTCACGAGTATTACTTTTCCCTTCCAGTTCGCCCCCTTTTCTCTATACCATTTTTCCAGAATCATCAATGGAATATAGGAACATTTTTGAAAACTGATATTGGGCTCCATGATTATGAAAATCTCCTCTTCAGACGTGGAAGGTGCTTTCCACCCAAGTTGGTTCGTGCCTCCATTGGTCAAAATAGTGGAATCCCAGACATAAGGTGCTATAAGATTCTTCAGCTCGCCCTTGACAGGCACATGGTTCAAATAGGACGCATATTCCGCGTGCTGTCCATAATGCGGGGATACCAAAATGCTGTCATTATTACCTACCACATGGTGTGCAAAGTTGTGCTGATTTACAAATATAGGAGTCTCCACATCTATATTGAGAATATTGCCGAGATAGAGTTTTAGAATTCGCCCCCCTATCATTTTCACAAAATTCCTCACAATCGGATCCAAGCTCATACCGATTTCAATCATGGCTACCACATTTGACATGGGTTGTTTTAGCATATCATCCGTCACAATGGTCCGACATTTTCGCAGGCTATCAGGAATATTCGTCAGATCTTTCGGCTTATTATTCACTAAAAGAATAGGCGCATATCCCATTGCGTCAAACATGCGATACAATACAACCACGTTCTGGAAGAGTCCATTCGCGTGGATATTCGTGTCCGTGATAGTGGCCGTGCAGAGAAGTATAATTTCACGATCCGTAATATATTTAAGAGAATCTAAACCCGTCCAGGGCTTTATAGCCGCACACGGATCTCCAAATGTGTTTGTTCGTCCAGGGGCCAACATCTCTCTGAACAGTTTCGTCTATTCTTTTAAGGCCTTTCCTCCGCGTCTATGGAATTGGCTGGTTCCCTTGTAAGATATATAAGAGACTCGCCATACGATCCAGGGCCGAGGATACAGTAGAGGGAGCTGTTCCAGCCCAGTCACTCGCGGTAGCAGGTGTATAACTTCCACCCGGTCCTGTAGGTCCTGTAGGACCCGCCCCAGATTGTATAACCTGCCCTGATACACTGAGACCTCCTGTGGGGCCGATATTCATAGTATCCGTGACTTGGATGGGTGTTGTACTATAGGCACTAATCGTATTTACTGCGATACGCTTCTCATCATAAATAACCATTTCCTGAATTTGTCCGATTTTCGCATTCAGTGTATCATAGGGAGTCAACCCTGTAGCCGTAGTCACCGTGTTTTGCAGCTCGGTGATATTTAGAACATACGTGTTTGCGGCACCGGTTGTTGCCATCCTATTCTTGCGCACTGTTTCTATACGATAGAATCATCCGCAAGAATAGGATGACAACGAACATAGTCAATGGCGATACTTCATTAATCCTTATAAATACAAGGGATTTAGCCGCCAATGATACAGCTGTTGTATTATTATCAAGTATCAATTACCCCGGTAGAACTGTTACCATACGCGACAGTGTGGGCTATTTATCGTCACCGCAGAGTATCATCGTTTCTACACAAAGTGGTGTAACGTTCGCAGATGGAACATCCAGTATTACAATGAATCAGCCGTTTTCCTATTTGACAGTTACAAGCCGCGACGCAAGCTCCTGGAGTTTAAAGAATTCATTTGCATTTCCGCAAAACAAGACAATCGCCAATGCGGCATCATTCACTACTAGCTCTATTGTGACATCCAATGTATATTCCTATATGTTTGTAAGCACGCCCTATATAAACACGGAGACCTTCGCCGCAAGATCGTCGCTCGCTGTATACGGACCGACATATATAAGCACGCTTCTTGTGGGAACTCCCTTTACAACTCTTCAGGCGGACCCAGGATATTCCCTATATGTGCAGGGCGCCTTTAAAAATACGGGAAATATGAATGTAGAAGGAGATGTATATGTCCGAGGGAATATGAGCACAGGTAGTAATCTCTACGTTCTTGGTAATATTTCGTCTCTTGGTTCATTCGGCGTCGGTGGTGATATCATGACCGTTGGAAATATATTGGCCCCAAATGGTTCCGTCATCACGAATAATATTGATGTGCGTGGAACTACTTCTATTGGGGGTGCGGCGACTTTTTCCAATTCTGTCGTGATTGCCTCCAACGTATCTGTGGGAAATGCAGTGACCGCCTCCAATTTCACCACGAGCTCCATGTCCGTCGCAAGTTCCATTCAGTTCCAGGAAAAATATATCGCGTATAGGGCCTATGATCTTTTGTTTTCGGATGCAATTACACTTCCTGGTGTTAGCACGCAGAATATTACGGCATCCAATGGAATAACTACGAATCAATTGACTGTCTACAATACCATTGATGCGACCTATGTGTCATCGTTTCTTCTGAGCTCGGCGGCTATTACGAATCCGAATGGAACACTCACTATTTCAAGCATTCTTGCGAATTCCGCGAGTTTTTCAAATACGGTCAGCACGAGCCAATTCTTAACATCTTCCTTGGTCGCTTCAACTCTCTTTTTAGCAGGCAATATCTATGCGTCGCCCGGTGGATATATTGAAACGGACACGCTCGTGGCAAGCACCCTGAGCACCGGCGTCATGTATGCCGATTCTCTATATACCACCTATTTCACAACGCAGGATCTTTCTATTACGAGTCTCACGGTTGAAACGTCCCTTATCGCTGACAATGTATCGACGTTCAGTGCCGTGAATGCGTTTGTAGATAATACGGGAGGAACTCTCTCTACAGGGAGTATACGCGTATCGACGCTTATAGCTACGAGCAGCATTACAAACACCAGCGGCCAGTATCTCACGAATAGTGGGAGTATCACCTTTACAGCATCTAATGTATATATGAATAATCTCGGTGTAAGTACCCTCACGGCCAGCAGTATTACCACGAGTTCATTGACAACTACTCAACTCACAATGGGTGCTGTTCCAAGTGCGAATGCCCCCTATTTTACTGCTGATCTAACATATGGGCCAAGCAATGTCCTTGTGACAGACGGGCCTGGCGATTTCCTCACCCCCTTTTTTTTAAGTAATGTGAAACCGCCTGGTATATCCATGGGAGATCCTTACATAGTAGAAGCATCCTTTGCATTGAATTTCCCCGCCTCGCGACTTCCTGGATATTATGCAACCATTCTTGGATTTAATCTATATCCGAATGGGGAACTCAATTCTCAAATAAGTATACGCACGATAAATGATTCAAATACGATCACCACTCTCTATGGATTATACGGAACAAATCAGAGCTATAGCACTCCACCCAATACAGGGGGTATTCCCGTTCCCGTGGGTCCTCTACCGAGTTCTTTTATTCACGTGGTGGGAACCATGTATGGAGACAGCGCCTTCAGTCTCCAGTTTCAATCGCGCTCTAACGATAATTATGTGGGAATTGATTCGAATACTTCCATTACAATACAAAATGGGGCCATCCGATGGCCCTATTCGCTGAACGGAACGACTATCCAGAATTCGTTGAACGACATGTCCGTCCGCTCTTTGTATTATTATGGGGCTCTGAATTTCGCCTCGGATCCCGCCTTGAAAGAACACATACATGACGCAAATCTGGAACGATGCTCCGAAGTAATAGAAGGGATTCCTTTGCGCCGTTTCAAATATATTGACCCATATCTCTCCACATTTCAGCAAAAAGATATGTATCGTCTAGGATTTCTTGCCACTGAGCTTGAATCTGTCTTTCCCAAGTCTATCACATATAGGCATATGACAGATATTCCTGGATATGATTCCACCTTTCGGATGATTGATACGCAACAGATAGATATGGCACATATTGGCGCCACAAAGGCGCTTATGCAAAGGGTATCTTCTTTATATGTCACACTTGAACAGCTGCGACGGGATATTTCCACATAACTCTCGGTAGCGCTAAATTATTTGGCACATACCGATAGCAGTAACCCATGAGTGGGATAATTAATGAAAGTACTTCCGTCATTCAGGTATATACACCCAGCGTCGTCTATCTATCAAGCACTACAATCCCGGGACAACTCGTGACGGTATTTGATGCGACGGGAGTATTATCATATCCGCAGTTTATTACTATAAGCACTGTTGGTTCTGTTCTCGCCCCCCCTATGCGCATTCAACAGGCATTCGGATATATCACACTCATATCTCAAGACTCACAGACGTGGGCGCCCGTGAATTGTAATTCCTTTCCAACGCCGAGCTCTATATCTTATTTGGCACTTGACGCACCTTCCGTCATAACAAGCAGTTTACAAGTATATGATCATATATCCAGTATAAACGCAAATACAGTGGGCGCCGATGTGCATCTACAGAGTATTGTGCGTGGGACGGCTTATTTGAGTAATGCATATATACATACATATCAACAATACATCTCCACGAGTGTGACGGATCCGAGACTAGTGAATACAGGTGTATTTGAACAGTATGGTCCTATCCAAGGCATGGGTTCCATGAATATTCGTAAGAACATTTCAACCATGGGGAATATGAATGTGAATGGGAATATATCAAGTAAACAAGGAGTTATATACTTGGGTAGTAATCTCACAACTTCCGCAAATATACGAGGTCAAAGCGGCACCGATACGCGCATACAGACTCTTCGCACATTTAGTGGAGCTACGTTCAATCTGCCCGCCAGATTCAATGAGAGTGTGGTCGCTGACTCACTCTCTACCAATACTCTGAGCACATTGTATACGATTGGCAATCAGTATACAGTTACAAGCAGTCTTCTCTTTGGACAGAATGCACAGTCTATACAATATACTCCAACACGTCTTATATGGGACATACCGATTACAACACCCTCCATAAGCACAAATACTATGGAGAGTTGGAATATAACAACGTCCAATCTTGTAATAGATGCGTTCGGAGGAGACAGCTTACAGACGCTCTCTCTTTCAAGTGCTACGATTGTAAATCCGGATGGATCTCTTGAGATATCCACGATTACTGCGAATGGAATGCTGGTCACCACCGATTTGCAGACATCTCATCTAGACATTCAGGCAGATATATATACGAATACGATCCTACTAGGCGGGCCTGATTCCTATGTATCTACTCATACACTACTCGCAGATCAAAACACGGTGAGCAGTATTTCAACGATAGGAACATATGTTCTTACGAGTTCATTGACGAGCGCGAATGATTATCTACAGAATTTCACTGCGTTTGAAATGCATGTAACGAGTTCTATTCTTTTTACGAGTGCCACATTGATATCGGTAGAAAATGTAAATATGAATATTGCCGCGGGAAGTGTTGTCTCCAAGGCGATGGAAACACGGGATATCACGGCGGGGCAATATGTCGCGGATGTATTTTCATCCCCTGTGGATATATATTTTCAAGGGCAACGCAATGAATATCTACAGAACGCGGCAGTCAGCACTGTATCCACTGTATTCTTACAGACGAGTAGCTTTACATTCACGAATGCGCTTCTGGGGGCTCCCATGGCATATAGCACAATTAATCCCAGCACACCCTGGCTCCTCGCATCTACATTTCAGATGGATCAGCCGCCATTCACAACACAGAGTGGTCTAGGCACATATTTTAATGAAGTGGTGTTCAAATCGGCATCGGATCAAACGGCATATTACTCGATCATCAATCCTTTTACACAGGCACCCAGCTTTTTAAGCAGTCCCTATATACATACGACGGTGGGGACGGGGCAAAAGGGTTTCTCAGAGGGCCGCGCGATAGATGCGCAAATCGGAACTGTCATTGGTCAGGCGGCGATTGATTCTCAGCAGACGGTATATATAGGCGACAATACAATTGGTTGGAAGCTGAGGCAGATTCCAAGCACGGGGATTCTCAGCACTCTGGCGGGAAAGTATCAATACTTTTACGGAGAAGGTGTATATCCTCCTCAGGCGGCACTTGGTCCAAGATTGGATGTATCTTTGCTGGGACCTGGTTCCGTTCTTGTTACAGACGCAAGTAATGTTCGGTTACGGTATGTGGATCAAGAACCTCTTCTTAGAACTCTTATAGGAAATGGTTCCGTGGGATATACAGGAGATGGGGGTAATGCCCTTGCGGCGACCTTGAATAGTCCGCAGATGGCGGTGACAGATACGAACTCAAATGTATATATAGCAGATATGTGTAATAATCTCATACGTATATATTCTCAAACGGCGTCCACCCTATCTACATATGCAGGAACGGGAGTTGCGGGACTGTCAGGAGATACAGGTCCCGCGCTCTTGGCCCAATTTGCCGCCCCATATGGTGTCGCACTCGATTCATACAATGATCTTTTTGTAACCGATATGAGTAATTGTGGTGTGCGAGTAATAGAACCTGTATCTGGAAATATCTATAATTATGCGGGGAACTATGTGAATGGCTTCTCAGGGGATGGAGGGCCCGCGACTGCCGCCAGCTTGTCCTATCCGCGTGGCATTGCTGTAGATGGCAGTAATAATGTGTATATATGTGATACCGGTAATTCGCGTATACGCCGTATTGACAATGTAACCGGAATTATTTCAACGGTGGCTGGGAATGGCACGGAAGGATATTCAGGGAACAATGGCCCAGGATATCTCGCATCTCTTTCAAGTCCTAGAGGTGTTACGGTAGATGGGAATGGGAATCTCTATATCGCCGATACGAATAACAATTGTATTCGTTTTCTGAATATACATACGTGTATTTTGACAACAACGGTGGGGCAGCCGCCCCGTGGAGGATATCTTGGGAATAATACATTCGCCCAATTTTCCTTGTTGAGCAATCCATCTCAGGTCCTATATGATAAATCGTCGGCATATATGTATATTGCCGATTCTGGAAACGCACGGATTCGTCTAGTGGATACGACTACAAATGTGATTTATGACTATGTAGGCAATGGAAGCCCTGCGTTTTACGGAAATCAGACGTATATCTCGGACGCAGTATTTGGATCTATTGAATGTGTGGCGGCGGATTTAGAAAACAATGTCTATATTTCAGACGGCGCGGCAAATCTTATACGAAAGATTGATATGTCTACGCTGACTATTTCCACGGTAGTTGGCACAGGTGTGGGCGGCTACACAGGAAATGGCATAGGAGCTTTACAACAGATTAGCACTCCCAGGACACTGTTAGCAGATATGGAAAACAATATCCTATTCTGTGATACGGAGAATCATCGGGTGAGAAAATATATATCTACAACACGGGAAATTACTACATTGGCGGGAACGGGGGATGCGTCTGACTATGGCGACGGGGGGCTGGCATCTCTCGCGGCGTTGAACTATCCCAAAGCTCTTGCCCAGGATACCGAGGGGAATATCTATATAGGAGATTCATCCAACTATCGTATTCGTCGTGTAGATGCGATGACGGGAATCATAACTACTTGCGCGGGAATCGGTGCCCCAGGAATTATTACAGCTGGCGGCTCAGCGGTAAGCACATCTATAGGATATGTCAATGCCATTACGACCGCGCAAGATGCTCTGTATATCACGGATGCGCCGACGAGCGGTATTTGGCAAATTCAGGGCGGAGTCTTTGAGCCTTTTACGAATATCAGCACCCCCGCATATCTTGGCGATGGAGGCCCCGTGGCTGCTGCACTTTTGAGCACACCTACAGGAATTCTCGCAGATTCTTCTGGGAATTTTATTATCTGCGATAGTGAGAATTATCGCATTCGTCGCACATATACTTACGGCCTAGCTCAGAATCCCGTGTATTTGAATATGAATATGAGCTTTACAAACTATTATGCCACAAGTGGAAACGCGAATATTGTTATCAATGGTAATAGGGTCGCGACATTTACGAGCCTCACGTGTAATACTACATATAATCTGAGCAATACGAAT
>Ga0214919_10010922_pt1 | contig 11407 bp, 7 predicted proteins | sample LL1503_MetaG_FD_177994 | JGI IMG/M metagenome (GOLD analysis project Ga0214919, IMG submission 177994) | Freshwater microbial communities from Lake Lanier, Atlanta, Georgia, United States - LL-1503 | ecosystem: Environmental > Aquatic > Freshwater > Lake | place: USA: Georgia | collected 2015-03-15
CATTGGCCGGCAAAAGAACCGGCGCCTTGATCAGCGGCTATCGCGGCTCACCATTGGGCGGTTACGACCAAGCCTTGTGGAAGGCCAAGTCTTACCTGGAAAAACACAACATTGTTTTTCAACCTGGTGTGAACGAAGAGCTTGCCGCCACCGCATTGTGGGGCACCCAACAGTTAGGGTTTGCGCCCCCAGGCAGTCAAAAACTCGATGGCGTCTTTGGCATTTGGTATGGCAAGGGGCCGGGTGTTGACCGGTGCTCCGATGTGTTCAAACATGCCAACATGGCAGGCACCACCGCGTGGGGCGGCGTTTTGGCCGTCGCAGGCGACGATCACATTGCCAAAAGCTCTACCGCCGCACACCAAAGCGATCATATTTTCAAGGCCTGTGGCCTGCCGGTGTTCTTTCCTGCGTCTGTTCAAGAGGTTTTAGATTTGGGTGTCCACGCCATTGCGCTGAGCCGTTTTGCAGGCGTCTGGTCTGGCATGAAAACCATTCAAGAAATTGTGGAGTCGAGTGCAACGGCAGACATCAACGCCGATCGGGTCAAGATTGTTTTGCCTGAGTTTGAAATGCCCCCTGGCGGTGTTCACATCCGGTGGCCAGATGCGGCACTTGATCAAGAAGCCCGTTTGTTTGATTACAAATGGTATGCCGCGCTGGCCTACATTCGCGCCAATCGTTTGAATCACAACGTCATCGAAGGCGCGAACGATCGCTACGGCATCATGGCAAGCGGCAAAGCCTACAACGACACGCGTCAAGCCTTGGTCGATCTGGGTTTAGACACCGAGACCTGCCAGCGACTGGGTATTCGGGTTCATAAGGTTTCTGTGGTCTGGCCTTTAGAGGCACAAAGCACCCGTGAGTTTGCCAAAGGCCTGAAAGAGATTTTGGTGGTTGAAGAAAAGCGCCAAATCATTGAATACCAACTCAAGGAAGAGCTCTACAACTGGCCCGATTCACAGCGCCCGCGCATTGTGGGTAAGTTTGATGAACTCGAAGGTGACGATTCTGGCGGCGAGTGGTCTGTGCCCAATCCAATGGCGCATCGACTGCTTCGCGCCAATGCCGACCTCACACCCACCTTGATCGCCAAGGCCTTGGCCAAGCGGCTCAAAAAACTGGATTTGCCTTCTGATGTTTTGGCACGCATTGAAACCCAACTTCAGATCATCGACGCCAAAGAGCGCGCCCAAAATAGTTTGGTCGTCAATCCCTCCGCAGACCGCATGCCTTGGTTTTGCTCAGGTTGTCCCCACAACACCAGCACCAAAGTTCCAGAAGGTTCGCGGGCGATGGCGGGGATTGGTTGCCATTTCATGAGTGTGTGGATGGACCGCAGCACGGTTGGTTTTACGCAAATGGGGGGCGAGGGCACACCTTGGATTGGTCAACAGCACTTCAGCAACGAAAAACATGTGTTTGCCAACATTGGGGATGGCACTTATTTTCACAGTGGCATTTTGGCCATTCGTCAAAGCATTGCTGCGGGCGTCAACATCACCTACAAAATTTTGTACAACGATGCGGTTGCCATGACAGGTGGTCAACGCGTTGGTGAGCGCGCTGAAGGACACACGGTTGTTCAAATTGCGCAAAGCATGCGCGCTGAAGGCGCGATGGTGATCAAAGTTGTGACCGATGAGCCCGAAAAATACGACGGCATTGCTTTGGCTGAAGGTGTCTTGGTTCATCACCGCGATGAACTTGATGCCGTACAACGGCAACTGCGTGAAGTGAAGGGCTGTACCGTCATTATTTACGACCAAACCTGCGCCACTGAGAAGCGTCGCCGCCGCAAGCGCGGCACCATGGTCGATCCCGCGGTGCGGGTCATGATCAATGAATTGGTCTGTGAGGGCTGTGGCGATTGTGGCGTGCAGTCCAATTGCTTGTCCGTTGAGCCTCTTGAAACGGAGTTTGGCCGCAAGCGGACCATCAATCAAAATACGTGCAACAAAGACACCAGCTGTCTCAAAGGCTTTTGCCCCAGTTTCATCAGCATTGAAGGTGGGCAACTCAAGAAAAAAACCAAAGCTCAAAAATTCAGTTCAAGTGCATTGCCCGCTTTGCCTATGCCTGTGATACCTGATTTAGGTCAAGCAGATCAACCTTATGGTGTTGTGGTTGCTGGTGTTGGTGGAACGGGTGTGATCACCATCGGTCAGTTGCTGGGCATGGCGGCCCACTTAGACGGTCTTGGCATCGTGACCCAAGATTCTGCTGGCTTGGCACAAAAAGGCGGTGCCACCTGGAGTCATGTTTTATTGGCCAAGCACCAAGATGACATTCAAACCACACGCGTCAGCATGGCTGCTGCTGATTTGATTTTAGGCTGTGATCCCATCGTGACAGCTGGCAAAGAAACCTTGTCACGCATGATGGCGGGCAGAACCCATGTTGCTTTGAATTCTCACAGCACACCCACTGCCGAATTTGTTAAAAATACTTTGTGGCAAAACCCTGCTGACAGTTGTGCCGCCGACATCGCTTCGACCGTCGGCCTTCAAGGATTGGCCTCCTTTGATGCCGACCATCTTTCAGCTCAATTGATGGGCGATACGATTTACATCAACCCGATGCTTTTGGGTTATGCCTGGCAAAAAGGCTGGGTGCCCTTGAGCCTTGATGCTTTGAAACGCGCCATTGAATTGAACGAAGTGGCTGTTGCACAAAACCTTGCCGCATTTGAATGGGGCCGACATGCAGCGCATCAATTGCCAGCTGTTGAGGCTTTGTTAAAACCAGTGCAAATCATTTCCTTTAAAAAACGTGATCGTTTAGAAGATTTGATGGCCACACGCATTGAGTTTTTAACCGCTTATCAAAATGCTGCTTATGCCAAACAGTACGAAAACTTTGTCTTGAACGTCAAAACCAAGGAAAGCGCTTTAGGTTCTTCCTTGTTGACAGAAACAGTGGCGCGTCAATTGTTCAAATTGATGGCTTACAAAGATGAGTACGAAGTGGCCCGCTTGCACACCGACAAACAGTTCCTAGAACGCGTTAAAACGCAGTTTGAGGGTGATTTCAAGGTTTTCTACCACCTAGCCCCACCTCTCCTTGCCAAACGCAATGAGAAGGGCCAGCTGGTGAAACAAAAAATGAGCCCGCACATGGTGCTGGTTTTCAAAATATTGGCGCAATTTAAATTTTTACGCGGCACGGCCTTGGATATTTTTGGTCGCACCGAGGAGCGACAAACAGAACGTGCGCTCATTCAAGAGTACAAAGATGCCATTGATGAGTTGCTGGCTTCTTTGAAATCAGAGAATCATGCCTTGGCTGTCAAAATGGCCAATGTGACCGAACAAATCAAAGGCTTTGGTCATGTGAAAGAAAAACACTTGGCTGCCGTCATGGTTCAGTGGCAAAACTGCATGGATGCATTCAGAAAAGCCATTTAATTTGAATTCTGACTTTGTCTTTGTATTCTTCTTTTAGATAGATTAATACATAGTAGTAGTAGATAAGGGGAGGCTTGTTCTGTGGACAAGTCTCTTTTTTCTTTATAGATCAATGCATTGAATCATTTTGAAGGGTGTGCATGAGCTTGCTTCTGAGCTGTCACGCCCCAATGAACAACTTTTGAAATAAAAATTAATTGTGGATAAGCATGTTGTTATCCCAAATCTATCCACATGTTTATTCATTGACAAAGGCACTAGATTCAATGTTTGATTCTTGTGGTCTTAAAAAGCTTTTCATGAATTGAAAAGACCTGCTCTGAAATCATCGACCGCTTGAATCAACTCTTCGCGTGTGTTCATGACAAATGGGCCGTGTTGCGCAATGGGCTCGTTAAGGGGTTGACCCGCGATCAAAAGTACTTTGGCACCACGAGAGCCTTCAATGACAACACCATTTCCTTCATTCTGAAGAATGCCCATTCTGTGCAAGCCTACCGGTGTTTTTTGACCGTCACTGAGCACACTGACATGACCGCGGTAAACAAACAAGAAGGCATTGTGCAAAGGATTCAATGTTTGTTCAAAACAGGCATCATCTTCAAAGTGAATGTCCAAATAAAGCGGATTGGTCGAGAACAACTCAGGTGGTCTTAGAATAGCACCCAAAACGCCATGGGACTCACCAGCGATGACTCGAACTTTGATGCTGCCATTGAGCTGATATTCTGGAATACCATCGCTTTGAATATCGAGATAAGCGGGCATGCACATTTTTTGATAAGAAGGCAAATTCAACCAAAGCTGGAAGCCCTCCATCACACCTTCTTCTTGTTCAGGCATTTCGCTGTGAACAACGCCCCTGCCAGCCGTCATCCATTGAACACCACCATTTTGTAAGAGGCCCTCGTGGCCGGCACTGTCTTTGTGCCGCATTCGTCCCGCAATCATGTAAGTGACGGTTTCAAATCCTCTGTGTGGGTGATCTGGAAAACCGCCGCCGTAGTCATTGGGATCATCGCTGCCAAAGTTGTCGAGCATCAAGAAGGGGTCGAGCCGTCTTTGGTGCGCTTGTGTCAAAACGCGCGTCAGTTTGACGCCATCGCCGTCTCGAGTCGCTTGTCCCATGACCTGTTGTTCAATGCGACGACCTTGAAGGGGTTTGTTGTTTGAGCTCATGGTTTGATTTTGCCGTGTTTTCTTGATCTGAATCATTTTCTGAACGTTTAAACGCGCTCAAACTGAGAGTATGAAAAAAATAAGCTTACACATTATTCGCGATGAGCACGCCTCTCTTGCTGCCATGCTTCATGCCATGATGCAATTGGTAGATCGAGGACCTATGGAGGATGAACAGAAATTTTTTGAAGTCATGCGCGCGATGCTTTTCTACATCGCGGAATTTCCAGAACGATTGCATCATCCGAAAGAGTCCAACTTGCTTTTTCCGAAAATCGTCAAAAGAGCACCCGAAGTGATGGGCGCCATAGACCGCTTGGAAAGAGACCACATGCACAGCGAAAAAGCCGTTCGCGAATTGTTGCATTTGTTGCTGGCGTGGGAGCTTTTGGGGAACACACGGCGTGATGCTTTTGTATCGGCCTTGGGCCCTTATGTGAGCGCGTACCTAGAACACATGCACCTTGAAGAAAGTGTTATTTTTCCCGCCGCAGAAACGGCTTTGAGCGAAGAGGATTGGACGGCGTTGAATACTGCGTTTGAACAAAATGCCGACCCCTTGACAGGCAAACACGCGCCAGGCCCCGTGTTTGAAAAACTGTTCAGTCGAATTGTGTCGAACGCACCTGCGCCCATTGGTTTGGGTTAACAGCGAAACGGGCCCGTGTCGCAGGGCCGTCGCCTAGAAACCGGCTTAGAGGCTTGGGTAGTCGGTATAACCAGCAGCACCGCCGCCATAAAAAGTGGCTCTGTCAGGCGTGTTGTAAGGGCCGTTCTGTTTCAGTCGCGCAGCCAAGTCTGGATTGGCAATGAATGATTTTCCAAAAGCAATCAGGTCGGCGCCATCGGCAATGGCTTGATCAGCCAGCGCTCGGTCATAAGCATTGTTGAGCATCCATGCCCCGTGGCCACCGCCTTGTTGGTAGGCTTTCTTCAATGCCTTGTAGTCAAAGGGCACATCGCCTTGTTGGAAATCGCGGGCAGCACCCGTTGAGCCTTCAATGGTGTGAACATACGCCAAACCTAAAGTGCCAAGGAAACTTGCAACATGCTCAAACAGTGCTTGTGGCGAAGCATCACTTGCATCGTTGGCCGGTGTGACGGGCGAAATGCGAATGCCGCAACGGCCGCCACCAATTTCTTGGCTCACGGCCAGCATCACCTCTTTTAAAAGGCGCGAGCGATTTTCAATGCTGCCACCATAAGCATCTGTGCGGTGATTGCTGTCTGCTCTTAAAAATTGATCAATCAAATAACCATTGGCCGCATGCACTTCGATGCCATCAAATCCAGCATCGATGGCGTTTTTTGCCGCGCGTCGATAGTCGGCAACAATGCCAGGGATTTCAGCCAACTCGAGCGCACGCGGCTCAGAGGTTGGCACAAAGCTTGGCACACCGTTCTCGATGAGCACGGTTTTTGATTTGGCAACAATGGCCGAAGGCGCAACGGGGGCTTGCCCATTGGGCTGAAGGCTGGTGTGTGAGATGCGCCCCACATGCCAAAGTTGCACCACCATTTTGCCGCCTTTGGCATGCACCGCCGCATTGACCGCTTGCCAAGCCGTAACTTGTTCTGCCGACCAAATGCCTGGCACATCGGCGTATCCTTGGCCTTGGTGGCTGATGGCGGTTGCTTCGGTGATGATGAGGCCTGCGCCCGTTGCGGGGTTGGCGCGTTGGGCATAGTATTCGGCCATGAGCGCATTCGCCAAAGCCCGTGGCGCACGGTTGCGAGTCAGAGGGGCCATCACAATGCGTGAGGCGAGTTGTAATTGGCCAGCTTGGCAAGGTTCAAATAAGTTTTTCATGACGCAAAGCATAAGGTTTTTGACAGCGCTCGGGTTGGCAATTTGCATTTCAATGGCCGCGGCCGTTTCACTTGGCATGACACGGTTTGCCTATGCCTTGTTGTTGCCACCCATGCGCGAAGACTTGTCTTGGACCTATACCTTAGCAGGCAGCATGAACACGTTCAACGCAGTGGGGTATTTGATCGGCGCCTTGATAACGCCTTACCTGTTGAAGCGTTGGGGTGCCGTGCTTGTTTTGATCACTGGGTCTTTTATTGCTTCTATGCTGATGGCACTCACGGGCTTTTTTTCTGAGACCCCCGTGCTTTTGCTTCAGCGTTTGCTGGCTGGCGGTGTCAGTGCGGCCGTCTTTGTCTCGGGTGGTTTGTTGGCAGCCAGGCTTGGTGCGCATGTGCCTTCGCAGTCGGGCTTGATGTTGGGCCTTTATTACGGCGGCACAGGGTGGGGCATTGCGCTGTCAGCCGTGCTGGTTCCTGCCACGCTGTTGGCCGCGAATGAGCAAGCCCTTGTTCATCCATGGGCGTGGGCTTGGTGGGGCTTGGCGCTGGCGTGTTTCATCATGACGCTGGTGCTCCTTGTGGTCCGTTCGCCAATGAAGCGTTGGACGGCTGAGTTGAAGCTTTCAGAAACGAAAGACGCAACAACCAACGGTCAGGCCTCCCAAATGCATTGGGCTGACTGGGTGTTTGGCCTGACGGGCTACGGCCTCTTTGGCGTGGGCTACATCGGTTACATGACCTTTGTGGTGGCGGTGTTGCGCGAGCAAGGCGCAAGCGCAGCAGAGATCACTTTGTTTTATGCTTTGTTGGGACTTGCCGTGCTGGCCTCCGCCAGAGTTTGGGCGGGCCTGTTGAATCGCTACCGAGGGGGTCAGTCCTTGTCTCTTTTGAATGCGCTGTTAAGTCTGGCCACCGTCATTCCTGTCATCACCTCTTCGTGGCCCATGATGTTGGTGTCGGGGGTGTTGTTTGGTGGCGTTTTTTTGTCGGTGGTTGCCTCTACCACGGCCATGGTGAAACACAACCTCGTGCCTTCTCAGTGGGCGGCAGGCATCAGCGTTTTCACCGTGGTTTTTGCTGTTGGTCAAATCATTGGACCCACCATGGTGGGATGGATTGCCGATGGCCCGGGCGGGCTTCAGCGTGGGCTTCTTTTCTCTGCTGCCGCTTTGATGATGGGCGCTGTGTTGGCTTGGCAGCAAAAACCTGTTCAGTCAGCTTGAGCGCTGTTCAGACGTCGTAGCCGGGGTTTTCGCGGTTGAGTTTTCGCAACAAAGAGGGCCAAACAAAACTGCCACCCAAGCCGCCGGTTTGAACCTTCATCACGTGTGCAATGCCATTCAAAATCTCAGGGTTGACCGCGGTCAGATCGGCTGCGCCGCTTTGACCCGCAAGCGCATCGACTTGGATGCGGCAGGTGTTTTCAAATGTGTACATGCTCAAAAACGCATCGGCAATGGTTTTGCCAACGGTGAGCAAGCCATGATTGCGCAGCATTAAAAAATTAGCCTCCCCAAGGTCTTTTTGCAAACGCGTTTTCTCATCGTCTCGAATGGCAACGCCTTCGTAGTCGTGATAGGCCAAGGAAGCCAGCACAAAGGTGCTTTGCTGGCTGATCGGCAGCACGCCTTGTTTTTGTGCACTCACGGCTATGCCTGCGCGGGTGTGCGTGTGAAGCACACACTCTGCGTCTGGCCTTGCCTCGTGCACGGCGCTGTGAATGACGAAGCCTGCTGGGTTGACCGGATACGGGTTCTCGGCATCCAGTTTGTTGCAATGCATGTCGATCTTCACCAAGCTTGATGCGGTGATTTCATCAAACATCAGGCCATAGGGGTTGATCAAAAAATGATGTTCATCACCGCACACCGAGGCTGGCAATTTGGCGCTGATGTGGGTGAAAACCAAATCGCTCCAGCCATACAAAGCAACCAAGCGGTAACACGCCGCCAAATCGGTGCGAAGCTGCCACTCATCAGGGTGGCAGCGCTCGGGATGGGTTTGGGATGGGCTCATGGAATCTCCTGTTGGCGGTGCACATGAGCTTAGCTTGAGAGGGCTGCAAGGGCCAGTCACGCAAGGAACACCTGATGCAGATAAAATCAAGCCCCTTGGCCCCTGGCCTCTCACGGCGCGAGCAGCGCCGCCCTTACGGTGATGGACTGGTGATTTGATGCTTTACCCACAAGAATTTGATGTGATCGTTGTCGGCGGCGGGCATGCTGGCACCGAAGCCGCGTTGGCGTCTGCGCGCATGGGTTGTCGAACACTCTTGCTGACCCACAACATTGAGACCTTGGGCCAAATGAGTTGCAACCCCTCGATTGGGGGCATTGGCAAGGGCCATTTGGTGAAAGAGGTCGATGCTTTGGGCGGTGCCATGGCCTTGGCTACCGACGAAGGCGGCATCCAGTTTCGAATTCTGAACAGCTCCAAAGGCCCTGCTGTGCGTGCAACGCGTGCTCAAGCAGATCGAATTTTGTACAAGGCGGCCATTCGCCACCGACTTGAGAACCAAGAAAACCTGTGGCTTTTCCAGCAGGCGGTAGACGATTTGATGGTGGAGTCAAATGGGACAGAGGACCGAGTGGTGGGGGCTGTCACGCAAGTGGGTGTTCGCTTTCGTTCTAAAACAGTGGTCCTGACGGCGGGCACATTTCTAGACGGCAAGATCCATGTTGGCTTAGAAAACTATTCGGCAGGGCGGGCGGGCGATCCTCCGGCGGTCAGTTTGTCTGCGCGCTTGAAAGAGCTCAAACTCCCTCAAGGCCGCTTGAAAACAGGCACGCCGCCGCGGCTAGATGGGCGCAGCATTGACTTTTCAAAGTGCCAAGAGCAGCCGGGTGATGGCATGCCTGGCGGATTGAATGCCGATGCAGACGTGCCAGTTTTCAGTTTCATGGGTCGCGCAGACATGCACCCCGCGCAGATGCCCTGTTGGATCACGCATACCAATGAGAGAACGCACGACATCATTCGGTCTGGCTTTGATCGAAGCCCCATGTTCATGGGCAAGATTGAAGGCGTTGGCCCAAGGTATTGCCCCAGTGTGGAAGACAAGATCAATCGCTTTGCCGACAAAGACAGCCATCAGATTTTTTTAGAGCCCGAGGGCCTTACAACCCACGAGTTTTATCCCAATGGCATTTCCACCAGTTTGCCATTTGACATTCAATACGCCTTGGTTCGGTCTATGAAGGGGCTTGAGAATGCCCACATTCTTCGGCCCGGTTACGCCATTGAATACGACTACTTTGACCCACGCTCATTGAAGAGCAGCTTTGAAACGCGTCAAATAGGGGGGCTTTTCTTTGCGGGTCAAATCAACGGCACGACGGGTTATGAAGAGGCCGCCTCGCAGGGCTTGTTTGCCGGAATCAATGCGGCGCTTCAATGCAGAGCCTTGTCAGGCGCTGGCAATGACATGGGCGGCTCGTGGCTGCCAAGCCGCGACCAAGCTTATTTGGGTGTGCTGGTGGACGACCTCATTACCAAAGGCGTGACCGAGCCGTACCGCATGTTTACCAGCAGGGCAGAGTACCGCCTGCAACTCAGGGAAGACAATGCAGACATGCGCTTGACAGAAGTGGGCCGCCAAATGGGGCTGGTGGACGATGAGCGCTGGGCTTCTTTTTGTATAAAGCGCGAAGCTGTTTCACGTGAAACAGAGCGCTTGAAGTCAACTTGGGTCAACCCGAGAAACCTACCCGATGCCGAGTCTGCGCGTGTTCTGGGAAAGGCCATAGAGCATGAGCACAACCTGTTTGATTTGCTCCGCCGACCTGGTGTGAGTTATGGAAGTCTCGTGTCCTTGGACGCCGATCGCTTTGTTTCATCAACTGTTTCACGTGAAACATTGGGCGAGCTTTCAGTGCCCGTGATCGAGCAAGTAGAAATTGCAGCCAAGTATTCGGGCTACATTGACCGACAAAAGGTCGAAGTTGAACGAGCCGCCTATTTCGAAAACCTGAGGTTGCCCGCAAAACTTGACTATCTTCTGGTCTCTTCTTTGTCGATCGAGGCCCGACAAAAGTTGGCCAAACATCGCCCAGAAACATTGGGCATGGCGTCTCGAATTTCCGGCATTACCCCTGCAAGCATTTCCTTGCTTTTGATTTATCTCAAAAGGGGCGGGTTTAAGGAGTTCATGGCAGACACGCCTGAGGCGGTGGCGTCAGTTGCGGAAGGCTCGGCGAGCTTGGCGCCATGACGGCAGATGGCCTGTTTGAGGCGAGCATTGTTCAAGGGCTTTCTCTTGGAATTGAGTCTTTGAGTTTGAATGTGGCGGAGCCTCAGCAAAGGCAGTTGTTGAGCTACATGGCGCTCATTCAAAAATGGAACAAAGTCTATAACCTGACAGCCTTGCGTCAGGCGCAGGAAATCCTGACCCATCACCTGTTAGACAGCTTGTCTGCTGTCTCGCCCTTGCTGGGACACATTGCCAAGACAAAAGGCGATGCCAATGCCGGCATCGAGTTGTTGGATGTGGGCTCAGGCGGCGGTTTGCCGGGCGTGGTGATTGCGATTTGTTGTCCCAATATTCGCGTCACATGTGTCGATACCGTTTCTAAAAAGGCTGCGTTTGTGCAACAGGTGGCGGCCAGCTTAAGGTTGTCAAACTTGCGCGGTGTTCATGCGCGGGTTGAAAGCCTGACCGGCCCTTATGACGTCATTTGCTCTCGCGCATTTGCCTCCTTGCCCGACTTTGTAAGTTGGTCTGCTGCGGCTTTGTCCGATGGCGGTGTTTGGATGGCCATGAAGGGCAAGTTGCCGGAAGCGGAAATGGCAGGTTTACCTTCTTTTGCACAAGTGTTTCACGTGGAACAACTCCAGGTTCCTGGTTTGGAGGCCGATCGCTGCATGGTCTGGATGAAAAAACCAACAACTTTGTCGACGCAAGCAAGCTCGAGCTGAGTTTCGCCCCTTACACTTGGGCTCATTGAGAAAGCCTTTGATGTTTGGAATTTCTGATTACGGTGCTTTTGTCGCCGCCTTCGTGTTGCTTT
>Ga0214919_10010923_pt1 | contig 11405 bp, 10 predicted proteins | sample LL1503_MetaG_FD_177994 | JGI IMG/M metagenome (GOLD analysis project Ga0214919, IMG submission 177994) | Freshwater microbial communities from Lake Lanier, Atlanta, Georgia, United States - LL-1503 | ecosystem: Environmental > Aquatic > Freshwater > Lake | place: USA: Georgia | collected...
TAAAAGTTTGTACTTGATCTAATTTAAAATCATGTTCTTTGAGCCATAGAGCCAAATTCAACATATCTTCATCGGTAGCGCCTGGATGCGCTGCAATAAAATAAGGAATTAAATATTGCTCTTTACCCACTTCTTTTGAGAAGCGATCAAACATTTCTTTAAATTTATTATATGAGCCCATACCTGGCTTCATCATTTTGGATAAGACATTCTCTTCGGAGTGTTCGGGTGCAATTTTCAAATAACCGCCAACATGGTGTTGCACAAGCTCTTTGACATATTCGGGTGAAGTAACAGCCAAATCATAACGAAGCCCTGATCCAATCAGTACTTTTTTAATGCCTTTGGTATTTCTTGCTTTGCGATAAAGTTCTATGAGGGCTGAGTGATCAGTATTTAAATTTTCACAAATACCCGGATAAACACATGAGAGTTTTCTACAAGAAGCTTCAATCGTTTCTGATTTACAAGCCATACGATACATATTCGCTGTAGGTCCGCCTAAATCTGAAATGACGCCCGTGAATCCATCTACCTTATCTCTAATTTCTTCAACTTCTTTTAAGATACTTTCTTCAGATCTACTTTGAATAATACGACCCTCATGTTCTGTAATAGAACAGAAAGTGCATCCTCCAAAACAGCCGCGCATAATATTGACTGAAAAACGAATCATTTCCCATGCAGAAATTTTAGCGTCGCCATAAGCAGGGTGAGGTTTTCTTGCGTAAGGCATACCGTATACATAATCCATCTCTTTTGTTGTGAGAGGAATAGGGGGCGGGTTTAACCATACTTCGCGATCTCCATGTTTTTGGATGAGAGCACGGGCATTACCTGGATTCGCTTCTAAATGAAGGACGCGTGATGCGTGCGCATAGAGCACAGGATTATCAACCACTTCTTCAAAGCTTGGTAAACGAACCACTTGTTTACTTCGATCCGTTTTTGTTTTTCGAACCACTTGAATAACTTTGACATCTTCAGGTAATTTTTCTTTGGTTTCGCAATCGCTCCCAACACCCATTTTCATTTCATAAGGATCAACGTGCGCTTCAATTTTTCCAGGTCGATCAAGATGTGTGGATGCAACCTCTTCCCAGCCCTCAGGGATTTTTTTACGCAAGAATGCAGTGCCTCTGATATCTTGAATCTCTTCTACTTTTTCGCCATCAGCGATGCGATGTGTGAGTTCAATGAGCGCGCGTTCAGCATTGCCATATAACAAAATATCAGCTTTCGAATCCACTAATATTGAACGACGTACTTTGTCAGACCAATAATCATAATGGGCAATACGTCGGAGACTAGCTTCAATACTTCCAATAACCAACGGCACGTCTGAAAATGCTTCACGACATCGTTGAGAATAGACGAGCACTGCTCGATCAGGACGTTTACCTGCAATCGCACCAGGCGTATAAGCATCATCTGAACGAATTTTTCGATCAGCTGTATATCGATTCACCATGCTATCCATATTGCCAGCCGTGATACCGAAATAGAGGTTAGGTTTACCTAGCACTTTAAATGGTTCAGCGCTCGACCAATCGGGCTGAGAGATAATGCCCACACGAAATCCCTGATCTTCAAGTAATCGACCCACTAAGGCCATACCAAAACTTGGATGATCAATATAAGCGTCACCTGTCACCAAAATAACGTCGCAACTATCCCACCCTAATGTGTCCATTTCTTTCCGTGTCATGGGGAGCATTGGAGCTGTGCCAAAGCGCTTCGCCCAATAAGGGCGATATTTGTTAATAGCTTTTGGCGAAGATTGCGCGGTCGTTTGCATAGTTGAGTATTTTACTCCGATAAACCTATTTAACGCTTTATAATTAATTAGTTAAAGTAATTATTCAACTGATTAGAGAGTTTATATGCATTTTGAATTAATCGATTTAGCCATTAGCTTATGTTTATTGCTCGGCGCAGTTTTGTATACCTCAGTGGGACATGCAGGCGCTTCAATCTATATCGCGATCATGACGCTATTTAATATTCCGAGCACAGTCATTAAACCTACTGCATTAGTTTTAAATATTTTTATCGCCTCATTTACGAGCTGGCGTTTTATACGAAAAGGTTTTTTTGATTTAAAAGTTTTATTGCCTATCGCAATAGGCGCTATACCTTTTGCATTTTTAGGCGGCTTTATTAATGCGCCGAGCCATATTTATAAATCTATTGTCGGTATGATTCTTTTGTTATCTGCTATATCTCTTGTGACCAATCTTTCCAAGAAAATTGATAAAAATCTTAAGAAGCCACCATTTCTTTTAGCAGTAATCATCGGATCATTTATTGGATTTTTGGCAGGATTGACTGGAACAGGTGGCGGCATTTTTCTCTCTCCGCTTATATTATTTTTAGGTTGGAGTTCAACTAAAACAACTTCGGGTATCACCGCACTTTTTATTTTAATTAATTCAAGTTTTGGTTTGCTTGGAAATTATTCTTCTGTTCAGAATTTACCAACCCAATTACCTCTATTTATAAGTGCAACTTTAATTGGTGCAGTTATTGGTACAACGCTTGGTATAAAGTTTTATACAGCCAATACTATTAAAAAAACACTGGCCTTAGTCTTGGTGATAGCAGGATTTAAGTTGTTATTAACTTAAAATAAAAAATCCCACATACCGCGATATATACGTGGGATAAAAACTATCCCGAAAGACAGTTTTTTATGTGGTCTTAGCTAGAACGGATGGGTGAATTCCAAATCTGGCTTTGAATTTCACAGAGAATCTTCCTAAATGCTTACATCCAACATTTAAAGCAACCTCAGTCGTTTTTTTGGTACTTTTATGTCGCTTAATTAAATCAAAAGCCAGAACAAGCCTTTCTTCTTCTATATATTCAAAAGGCGTTTTATTAAAATGTTTTTTAAACAAAAGTTGCAAAGATCGCTCTGAGTATCCTGAAGCATTTTTTAAATCACTCATAGTTATCTTCTCTGAAAGGTGCAATCGAATATATTGCTGAGCTAATTCAATCGCTTTATGTGAGGTTGAATTGACCATTTAATTACCTAGCATATTTTCAAAGTTTGGAATGACTTCGGAAACATTTAAATCTAGTGCTTCGGCATATCTTCGTACGCATACCAATTTTAAAGAGGGGGAGGGAAAGTGCTGAGGTTTGTTTTCCTCAATAGATAAAATCTGTCTTTCAGCTAAACACAATTTGTGGGCAATATCTAAAGGAGAAAGGCCGCGCTCAATTCTTTTTTGCTTAAGTAATTTGAAGTTGTATTCAGGAATTTTCATAGCCAAATATTAAATTCATATCCGGCTAATAGATATCCATCTTAAGTATGATATTTAAAGGAGATTAGAGGGTTTAATTACTTAGATTGATAAGTTCAGACAGTGATTTTGTACCCAACTTTCTCATCACTTCAGATTTGTATTGTTTAACGGTAGGTAGTGAGATATTCATTTTTCCCATAAGCTCGCTATTGTTTAAGCCTTGGAGAAGAAGTTCATACAATTGGTTTTCGCGGGGAGATAAGTTTTTTAATAATGCCATTAAATTTACTTTTTTAAGTTCTATATAAATTGCTTTTTCAACAGCATTAGTTAAGTCTTTTGTATCGAAAGGTTTAACTAAAAAATCAATAGCGCCTTGTTTCATGGCATCAATACTTTGTTGAATAGAAGATTCTCCACTTATGAAGATTATTGGAATATCTAACCCAAGTTTAGTAAGTTGTTTATGAAGTTCAACGCCACTTGAATGAGGGAGGCGCATATCGGTAATCAATATAGATGGCCTTGGAATTTGAGGAAGACCTAAAAATTCTTCGGCACTTTTAAAAGATTGAATGTCATAACCTTTAAATCCCAAAAAAGACTGAATACTTTCTCGTTGAGAGTAGTCATCTTCAATGAGGAATATAACAACATCTTTATTAAATTCTTTATGCATTTTTATAAATTGGAAGTTCAATTAAGAATTCAGCACCTTTTAGATATTTTTTATTAAGACTTATTGTGCCATTGTGACGAGTGATAATATATTTAACTAACCATAATCCTAAGCCAATGTTATGGTCACTTGAAGTTTCATAAAGATTAAATATTTTATTTTTTAGTTTGGAGTTAACACCAGGACCATTGTCTAAGAACGAACAAATCAATTTATTCTTTTTTATATAAGTTTTTATTTGGATAAGTTTATTTTTTTTAGAGCTTTTAGATAATGCTTGAATAGAGTTATTTAATAGATTAAATAAAGCTTGTTGAACTTCATCAGGGTTAATATTGATTTCAACAGGTGAATTTATTATGAGCTTCATTGAGATATTTTTATCTCGAGTTGCATCTTCAAATAATGGGTTTATTGATTTAATGAATCTTTCAAAATTAACTCTTTTGAAAGAATTATCTTTGCTTACAAAGATATTTCTTAACGTAGAAATTATTTTTGCAGCTTTATCATTATCTTTAATAATATTATCGATAATCACTTTTTCTTTTTTACCTTTTATCAACATAGATAGATGTTGGCTATTGATTTTAATTGCTCCAAGGGGCTGATTAATTTCGTGCGCAATTGATGCAGATAAAGCTCCAGAGACTGCAGTTTTATTTGCTGACATTAACGAATTTATAAGCTTATATTTTTCTTCTAGTAGTTTTCTTATTTTAGTATTTTCAATTTTACTTTTTGTGTTAATACTTACAATTCTCTCAGTCCAGAAGCCGTGAATAGAAATATAAGACCATATATTAATGATAAGAAGAGCCCATAAGAGACTTAAGGGGATAATAGGCACCTCATTTAAGCTATCAATAAATCCATAATCTTGAGATATTAAAATCGCGATTCTTATAACTAATAGAGCAAGTTCAATCGATACTGTAATTTTAAATATACTAATAAATTTTGATTTTTCTTGATTTTTATATTTATGAATTTCAATAACTTGTGCCGTGTAAATGAAAAATTGTGAAATTGCTGCAAAGATTTGCCTATCAATAAAAGAGTTCCTGTGCCTTACTACTTCAAATAAGATCGTATAAATTACGATGATGCATAAATTCAGATTAATATAATTCTGAGTTAAAGGTTTTGAGAGGCTTCGACAATAAAATAAAAGTAATATCGTGGATGAAAAGTAAATAGCATTAGCAAATGTTAAAAATAAGGTGCCTTGAGATAAGCTTGCCATTATTGCAGAGCCAATTGCAATTGATATTATCCCGACCGCACTTGCTAATAAAGAACCAGCCCAATATTTAAGAGCTTTTTCATTAGGGTATATTTTTATAAGCGATATTAAATTGATTAATATACCGAGCTGAATAAGTGCGGTAGTTACAAAAATAATTGGAATAATAAGATTCAATTAGAAATCTTTCTTAAAATTTAAATGAATATCGTGCAACTAGTCGATGATCTTCAATGTAGCTATTTTCATTTGTAAATTCAGATCCATATTGCAGCGTAAAACGACCAAAACTATAATTAGCTTGTCCTGTTAATTGATAGCGATGTATTTTAGTGATGTCAGCTTTATCTATTCCATCTATAGTGCTTTCTCCGCCAACAGAGTAAAAATAACCAAGTGACATTGAGTATGATGGGTTAAAAACATATTGCAAACCTGTTTGGAAATTATAAACAGGATCTTTTTCTAGTTTAGAGTTTCCCAAATATTGATTGTTATCACTACTTAAGACTATATCTAATGCAGTCATCCAATTTATGTTGTTTGCTATTTTTCTTTGATAGCCTGCTTGCATGGCTACTTGATAGATATTTAATCCACTATTAATTGCTCGGTTTTTGTCGTAATCGCCCGTGGGTAATAATACGTATCCCGCCATACCAAAATATTCATCTTTTTCTCGATTAGCATATGGCCATAAAGCAAAAGCAATGGTGGTATCTCCGACACCATTTGAATTGGTATTAGATTGAATATTATTATTGAAATGATTTATTGATGATTGTGCGTAGACATAAGCTGGCATTTGATTAACTTCAAACGCATGACCTAATCTCAATAACATAGCATTTTGATTTACGTTACTGACGTCAGATATTTTAGTGCCGTGACTATATTTGTCACCTTTTTCAACATATAAGTATGAAATTTGTGCTGCATTGAATGTTCCAGAGGGAGCCTTGATTTCGCCTGGTTGAAGGTCAATAGCAAAAGCTAGTTTATGGATCATAATAAATATGATCACACAGAAAATTTTTAAACCATTCAAATGCTTAATTAACATTGAGTCACTTTAACTGAATTGGTTGTTAATTGATTATCCTGCGATCGTAGGATATTGCTAGATGTTATCTTAAAAAGGTAAAACGGAGTTCGGAGAAGCTAAAGATAAAACATTTCTAAATGAGTTTTGAATTCTTTCAAGCGCAACTTTGTTTTCAGCTTCAAATCTTAAAACAATGACGGGCGTTGTATTTGATGCCCGCATTAAGCCAAACCCATCTTGATATTCAACGCGCAATCCATCAACTTTAATAATTTCGAGTGCATTATCGAACTCTGCTTCAGTTTGTAATTTTTTAATTAAAGCATGAGGCTCACCTTCCTTCATTTTAATTTGAAGTTCAGGCGTACTTATACTATTAGGTAAGCTATTTAAAACTTCTGATGGATTATCAAAGCGACTTAAAATTTCAAGGAGTCTGACCCCTGCATAAATACCATCATCAAAACCATACCAGCGTTCTTTAAAGAATGTGTGTCCGCTCATTTCGCCAGCAAGCGCTGCATTCTCTTCTTTCATTTTAGCTTTAATAAGAGAGTGACCTGTTTTCCACATTAAAGGTTTGCCACCTTTATCTTTAATCCATTGAAATAAATTACGCGTTGATTTCACATCAAAGATAATCGTGGCGTTTGGATTACGACTTAATACATCTTCTGCGAATAATAAAAGTTGCCGATCCGGATAAATGATTTGACCATCTTTTGTGACTACACCTAAACGATCTGCATCACCATCAAATGCAAAACCTAATTCAGCTTTACTATTTTTAAGATGCGCTATGAGATCATTTAAGTTATGAGGCTCAGAAGGATCAGGGTGATGATTCGGAAATGTGCCATCCACATCACAGAATAATTCTTCTACAGAGCAACCAATACTCTCGTAAATTTTTCGAGCATAAGCCCCTGCCACACCATTGCCGCAATCAATAACAATTTTCATGGGACGTTTTAAATGGATATGATTTTTGATAGCTTCAATATAGTCATTGGCAATGTCATATTTCTTTTCAAATCCTTGGCCTGCATGAAAGTTTTCTTCTTCTATTCGGGTATAAAGTTTCTGTATCGCTTCTGTCGATAAAGTATCACCACCTAAAACCATCTTTAAGCCATTGTAATCAGGTGGGTTATGACTGCCTGTGACCATGACGCCCGATTGAGTTTTAAGAAAGAACGTAGAAAAATAAACCATAGGCGTTGTCACCATGCCTAGATTAATCACATTCATACCTGTTTTAAGAATGCCTTGTATCAATGATTGAGATAATTCTGGACCTGAAAGCCTTCCATCAAAGCCAATGCAGATATCTTTTTGTTTGCGATCAATCGCTTCGCTGCCGATGGCGCGACCTATGATCTCTACAAATTCAGGGGTGAGAGTTTTACCGACAATCCCACGGATGTCGTAGGCTTTGAAAATCTCTTTAGGTAGTAATGCCATGTTTTATTCTGACTCTTCAATCCATGCAAGCTGAATGGCTTCCAGAATTTTTTCCCCACATTTATTAGGGTCATCTTTAAAGCCGTCAAGGTCTAAGATCCATTGGTATAGGTCGGTGAATCGAATTGTTTTGGGGTCTATATCAGGATGTTTGTCGTATAAAGCCTCAGCAATCCTTTGACTATCAGTCCAATGCATACCAATCTTCCTCTTCAATATAGTTGAACGATTATAACTTTTAGATTTTATCTAAGATAGAACTTCATTAAGAAAGATAGGTCAGACCCATGATAAAATATCGACTTTTCTGAGATAAAAATCTCTAATCATTTTAAATACATAGCGGAAATATAGACATGTTTAGCAAAGCTCAAAAATTAAGTATTGTGGATCCGGAAATTGCACTTCAAGTCACTCAAGAAGTGAAGCGACAAGAAGACCATATCGAGCTTATTGCGTCCGAAAACTATACTAGCCCAGCTGTGATGGAAGCCCAAGGCTCTCAACTTACAAATAAATATGCAGAAGGCTATATAGGCAAGCGTTTTTACGGTGGCTGTGAATTTGTAGATAACGTTGAACAAATTGCGATTGATCGATTAAAGAAATTATATGGTGCTGAATATGTGAATGTGCAGCCGCACTCAGGAAGCCAAGCCAATCAAGCCGTATATTTTTCAATACTTAAACCCGGCGATACGATTATGGGTATGAATCTAGGGCATGGCGGTCATTTAACCCACGGTTCCCCTGCAAATCTTTCAGGCAAACTCTTTAACATTGTGCCTTACGGACTTAATGCAAATGAAGAGATCGATTACGATGAAATGGAAAAGCTCGCGATCGAATCAAAACCTAAACTCATTATTGGTGGTGCTTCAGCTTATGCGTTACGTTTTGATTGGGAACGCATGTCGCAAATTGCAAAAAAAGTAGGTGCTTATTTCATGGTGGATATGGCGCACTACTCAGGATTAATTGCTGCAGGTGTTTATCCAAACCCTGTGCCTTTTGCAGATTTTGTAACATCAACCACACATAAAACTTTAAGAGGTCCTCGTGGCGGTATCATTTTGGCGAAAGCTGAATTCGAAAAAAGTATTAATAGTTTTGTATTCCCTGGAATTCAAGGCGGGCCTTTAATGCATGTGATCGCAGCAAAAGCCGTTGCTTTCCTAGAAGCATCGAAACCTGAATTTAAAGCATATCAAACACAAGTGATTAAAAATGCACAAACCATGGCTGAGTCATTAAGTAAACGCGGCGTACGTATTATTTCTGGTCGCACGGAATCTCATGTGTTTTTAGTTGATTTAAGACCTAAAGGATTAACTGGAAAAGTGGCGGATGTACTTTTAGGCCAAGCACATATTACAGTTAATAAAAATTCAATTCCCAATGATCCAGAAAGTCCTTTTGTGACTTCAGGTATTCGTATCGGATCGCCTGCAATTACGACACGTGGCTTTAAAGAAAAAGAAGCAGATATGGTGGCACAAATGATTGCTGACATTCTTGATCATCCTCATGATGAAAAAGTGATTAATGACACTAAAGCTAAGGTTGTTGCTCTAACCGCTCAATTTCCTGTCTACGGGTCTTAATTTAGATTTAAATACATCAAGTGAAATGTCCATTCTGCGGAACTGATGATACCCAAGTCGTTGACTCAAGAGTGAACGATGAAGGTAATTCAATTCGCCGTCGTCGCCGTTGTTCAGAATGCGATAAACGTTTTACTACATACGAATCAGTTGAACTCACACTCCCTCAAGTGGTGAAGCAAAATGGCAAACGAGAAGATTTTAGTCGTAATAAACTTCATCAATCATTGAGTCGCGCACTTCATAAACGTCCTGTGCCTGTTGAATATATAGATCAAGCGATTGAACGAATCATTCAAAAAGTTTTAGCGTATGGTGAGAAAGAAATTACTGCGCGCGAATTAGGTGAAAACGTTATGCATGAATTAAAAAAAATGGATAAAGTCGCTTATATTCGTTTCGCTTCTGTTTATAGAAGTTTTTCAGATGTGGAAGACTTTCACGATGTTATTCGCGACCTTGATTAAATGAACTCTCATTCACCTCAATTTTTCATGAGTGAAGCTTTGAGGCTTGCAGAAAAAGCTTTATTCACAACATCACCTAATCCTAGAGTAGGTTGTGTCATTGTTCAAAACAATGAGATTGTAGGTCGTGGTTATCATGTTAAAGCGGGTGAGTCTCACGCTGAAGTGATCGCATTAAAAGAAGCGGGAAGTAAATCAGAAGGCGGCGATGTTTATGTCACATTAGAACCTTGCTCTCATACCGGCAGGACACCTCCATGTGTGAATGCTTTAATTGAAGCTAAAGTTAAAAAAGTATTTATTGCTATGCAAGATCCTAATCCTTTAGTTTCAGGTCAAGGTATTCAAAAATTAAAAGAAGCCCATATTGAAGTTGAAGTTGGGGTGATGGAAGCGCAAGCGGAACAATTAAATATTGGGTTTGTTTCTCGTATGACAAAGAAGCTACCTTATGTAAGAGCTAAACTTGCAGTGTCATTAGATGGAAAAACTGCACTTCATAATGGTAAGAGTCAATGGATTACAGGCGATGCCGCAAGGGCGGATGTTCAATACTGGCGCGCTTCATCTTGCGCTATTGTCACTGGTATTGGCACTGTGCTTCATGACAATCCAAAACTTTCTGTCAGGCTTTATGAAAATGCACGCCAACCTTTACGTGTGGTAATAGATTCAGAATTAAAAATTCCATTAGATGCGAATATCTTACATGAAAAACCTTTACTTCTAGTTTATGCCAATGACAAACAAAAAAAATTACCGCAATTAAAAGCTTTAGGTATTGAATGCATTCAATTAGACAATCATGGCAAAGTTGATTTGTCAGCTCTTCTTAAAGCGCTTGCTGAGCGTGAAATAAATGAAGTATGGCTTGAAGCAGGCGAAGGATTAAATGGCGCATTCTTAAAAGCTAACTTAATTGATGAACTCATGATTTATTATGCACCTGTGATTCTAGGTTCAGAAGCTAAGGGCATGTTTACACTGCCCACTTATGAAAATCTAGAGAACAAAATTACCACGACACTCATCGATCATCGCTGGGTCGGTCAAGACCTTAGAATGCGATTTAAATTAAAGTAATCATTCGCAATGCTTATTGATAGCCACTGTCACCTAGATGCATTAGAGTTTAATCAAGAGCAAGATAGTATTGTTAAACTGGCGCTTGATCATGGCGTTGAAAAAATTATTGTTCCCGCAGTAAATCGAAAAAGTTTCGATGACGTTATTAATCTTAGAAAAAAATTTCCTAATTGTTTTTATGCATTAGGTTTTCATCCCATGTATATCAATGACATGAAAGATGATGATCTAGATACGTTGCAAACTTATTTAAAAACATATGAACCTATAGCAGTTGGCGAAATTGGCTTAGATTTTTTTGTCACAAAAGACAACAAATCACTTCAAGAAGAAATTTTTGTTTCACAGTTAAAATTAGCGAGTACGTTTGATTTGCCTGTCATCATGCATGTTAGACAAGCGATTGATGATGTACTTAAAAATTTAAGACGCTATCCAGTGAAGGGTGGTATTGCGCATGCCTTTAACGGCAGCTTGCAACAAGCTCATGCTTTTATCGAGTTAGGATTTAAATTAGGCTTTGGGGGCGCTATGACATATACGAGAGCTACACACAT
>Ga0214919_10010924_pt1 | contig 11402 bp, 13 predicted proteins | sample LL1503_MetaG_FD_177994 | JGI IMG/M metagenome (GOLD analysis project Ga0214919, IMG submission 177994) | Freshwater microbial communities from Lake Lanier, Atlanta, Georgia, United States - LL-1503 | ecosystem: Environmental > Aquatic > Freshwater > Lake | place: USA: Georgia | collected...
CCCGGCACGCTGGCTTTCCCACAACATGGTGCCCAGGCAGTCCATGGCTTCGTGGTGGGCCGCATGCAGCGATTGCCTTTTGTGCGTCAGCAGTTCCACTGCTTGGCGAATTCCGCGCGGCTGGTCGATGCTGCTTTGTTCGCTAATCGACAAATGCATCGACAAGTGCAAAAACGGATTGGTCTGCCCGCTGCCCTCGGGGTAAACGCGGCCGATGGCGGCTTCCAGGTCCTGAAAATCCGCGTGGTACTCGGGATGTTCTGCAATCCATTGGCCGGCCAGAGTTTCCATGGCGTCCATGGGCTGAGCGCCGCTGGCTTTGGCGTACACCGAGCAAAAAAAACGGCGCACATCCTCTTGAGAGGGGTTAAACATTGGGCAAGGTTACCATGGGCGTTTTCGCCGGATTCGGCTAAGCCCCACTATGTTTGAAGCCTGGCCCATCATCACGGATCCGTTTTTCTATGCCGTGGCCATACCGGCGGTTTTGCTGCTGGGTGTGAGCAAAAGTGGCTTTGGCTCAGGCTTCGGGTCCTTGGCCGTTCCGATGATGGCTTTGTCGGTGACAGTCTCTGAGGCGGCGGCGATTTTGATGCCCTTGTTGTTGGTGATGGACGTTCTGGGCAGTGCCGCATTCCGCAAAGATTTCGACCCCGTTTTGCTGCGGCGCATTCTGCCTTTTGGCATTTTGGGCATCGTGCTGGGGGCCTTGTTGTTCAAGCTGGTGCCGCCGCATGCGGTATCGGCCGTGGTAGGTGTCGTAACCCTGGTATTTTTAGCGCAACGCGTCTTGTGGAAGGCATCGACAACCATGTCCCCGCCCGTGTGGCTGGGACGGGTTTTATCAGTCACCTCGGGCTTTACCAGTTTCGTGGCCCACGCGGGTGGTCCGCCTATCAATGCGTACTTTATTGGTTTGCGGCTTAGTCCGGTGACTTTTGCGGCCACCATGTCGTTCTTCTTTTTTGCACTGAATATGTGTAAGTGGATTCCCTATGCTTGGCTTGGTTTACTGGATTTGCGCAATATGGCCACGGCCATGGTCTTGCTGCCCTTAGCGCCCGTGGGCGTATGGGGGGGCGTGCGCCTGGCGCGTCACGTGAGCCAAGTCTTGTTTTACCGTCTGGTTTACGCCGGGATGTTCCTTACCGGCATCAAACTGGTCTGGGATGGCTTTGCCTGAGCGCTCGCGCAATGCCGGGCCTAGTGCTAAATTCCACCCCTGTACGGGCCTGCGCGTTTCATAATGTTCGCAACGCCCTTGTTGGTAATTCCATTGCAAAGAGGTAACACCGTATGACACGCATTGCCATTGCCAACCCCAAAGGCGGGGTTGGAAAGTCCACTTTGTCCACCCACGTCGCTGGCTACCTGGCCTCGCGGGGATACGAGGTCATGCTCGGTGATGCGGACGTGCAGCAGTCCGCGCGCCTGTGGCTGTCGCTACGGCCACCTTCGGCAAAGCCCATCAGCTACTGGGATGTGGACCCGCAAGAATTTACCAAGCCTCCCAAGGGCGCGGACCACTATGTGCTGGACACCCCAGCGGCGCTGGCGGGTAAACAACTCAAAGACGTGCTCAAGTGGGCGGACAAAGTGCTGGTGCCTTTGCAGGCCAGCATCTTTGATATTTACGCCACCCGCACATTCCTTGATGAACTGGCCCAGAGCCGTCATGCTGAAAACGTGGAGGTGGGTATCGTGGCAATGCGGGTGGACGACCGTACCTTGGCAGCCGATCAGCTATTTGCCTTTGTTAAATCTTTGAATCTCCCTACCGTTGGCACGCTGCGTGACACCCAAAACTACGTGCACCTCGCAGCCAACGGCCTAACGGTATTTGACGTGCATACCAGCCGCATGGAACGAGACCAGGACCAATGGAAGCCTATCGGCAAATGGCTAGAACGCTGATGGCGGCCGATTACGCTAATTTCTACTTTTACCGCTAACCACCATGAGAAATTTCGAAACTTTGCAGGAACTAGCCGCACTGGCGGGCCAACCCATATCCACCAGCGACTGGGTCACCATTACCCAGGAGCAAATTAACCAATTTGCCCAGGCGACGGGGGACCACCAGTGGATCCATATCGACGAGGAGCGCGCCAAGGCGGGGCCCTTTGGCGCGCCAATCGCGCATGGTTTTCTGACGCTGTCGATGATTCCGCTTTTTTTTGCTTCGGCTATCCATATTGTCCAGACGCGTATGGGTGTTAATTACGGGCTTAACCGGGTGCGCTTTACCGGCCCGGTGCCGGTCGGCAGCCGTTTGCGCGCCGGTATCAAGCTACTGCGTGCTGACCCGGTGGAAAACGGTGGTTTCCAGTTCACCTGGGAAGTAAGTACCGAGCGCGAAGGCGTGGCCAAGCCGGTGTGTGTGGCCGAATCTATTTCCCGCCTCTATCCCTGAGGTAATTCAGCGGCGCCGAAGTGGTTTTGCCGCCATGCTTCAAATACCGTCACGGCCACCGCGTTGGAGAGATTCAGGCTGCGTTGACCCGCCTGCATGGGTAGTTTTAAGCATTGCGCGGGGCTGAAGCTGGCGCGCACCGCATCGGAAAGCCCTGCGGTTTCTGATCCGAACACTAAGCAATCGCCGGCCCTAAAGCTGATAGCGTAAGGGCTGACCGTGCCGCGCGTGGTCAGCGCAAACATACGCTCAGGTTTGACGGTGTCCAGAAAGGCCTGCCAGCTGGCGTGTTTTTGGACACTGGCGTACTCGTGGTAGTCCAATCCGGCGCGCCGCATGTGTTTGTCGTCCATAGAAAAGCCCAGCGGCTCGATCAAATGCAAGCTGCAACCGGTGTTGGCGGCCAGTCGGATTACGTTGCCGGTGTTGGGTGGAATTTCGGGGTGGACTAGAACAATGTGAAACATGTCCGCATTGTCGCGCGGCCTAAGGTGGGTGAAGCCGCGCCTAATCCGGGTGTTCCGCCCGAGCAAAAACCAGCGCCGTGATCTGCCCCACCCCGGCCTGCCGCAGGGCCTGCGCCGCGGCGCATAGGGAGGCGCCGCTGGTCATTACATCGTCAACCAAAATCACATTTTTACCCTCTAGATCGCGCTGGCGCAGCGGGTCGATGGCGAAGGCATGCGCCACATTGGAGAGGCGTTCTTTACGCGCCAGGCTGCTTTGCGCGGGTGTATCTAGGATGCGCAGCAGCCATTGGGCGCGCGCCTTGGCCGGGGATAGCTCTTTTGCCAGCTGCCAGGCCTGGTTAAAGCCCCGGCTTTGCAATCTTTTGGTGGATAGTGGCATCGGCAATACCCAATCAGCATCGTCCAGCGCTGGTTCCACCCAGGGGGCGCTGCGCATGAGCAAGGCCATGCTGCGCGCCCACGCGGGTTGGGCGCGGAATTTGAATTCCTGCACCAATCCCGCCCAGGGGTATCCGTAGCTGACGGCTGCCAGTGCTGCGTCAAGCGGACTTGCCGCCGCTTGGCAGGCCGAGCAGGGCTGCGAGTCGTCGGCCACCACCAGTGCACAACGTGTACAGCGCGGCCTTGGCTGGGCAAACAAGCCGATGCAGTCCTCGCACACCGGCTGACCGGGCCAGGCGTGGCAAACCGCGCACCGACTCGGAAGATGCGCCGCCACCCGCTGAAACAGCGAAAAAATCATGCTGCCAATATACTGCCGTAAAGCCCGTTTGGCCCCTGGCAAGTGCCGACGTGATCGTGGTCGTGCCTCCGAATTTTCCGGTCCGGTACCAGCCCGCGCACCCTTTGCTCCCTTGATGACAAACCAACGCCCACCCACCATCGATGCCCAAGCCGCCAGGCGCTGGGAGGCATTACCCCTGGCCGGTGGGCCCGAACACGCCGGAAAGCAGACCTCGCCCTGGTTGCACGAAGAGGTGGCGCGGCGCATGGAGGAACGGCTGCAATGGATCGTTAAAAAGCCGGACAGTTGGCTGCATTGGCAGGTTTTGCGCGGCGGAATCGAGGCGCACACCTTATTGCGCCGACGTTATCCCGCTGCCACCAGCTTTGTGCAGCAGGACCCGCCGCAAGCTGTGGATTTGGCCCGCGCCGCTTTGCGTTTGCCGTGGTGGTCAGCCCAACGGTGGAAAAACCCGACCCGCTTTGAGCCGCCTGCCCAGCCCGTGGACTTGCTGTGGGCCAATATGGCCTTACACATGAGCCCGGACCCGCAGGCCCTGATTCAGCGCTGGCACAGTCTGGTGCAATCCGACGGCTTTTTGATGTTTTCCTGCCTGGGCCCGGACACTTTGCGGGAGTTGCGGCACCTTTATGCCCGCCAAGGCTGGCCTGCCCCCGCCCACGAATTTACCGATATGCATGACTGGGGCGATATGTTGGTGCAGGCCGGTTTTGCGGAGCCGGTGATGGACATGGAGCACATTACCTTGTCTTTTTCCTCGCCGTCGACCCTGCTGGCTGAGCTGCGCGGCCTGGGCCGCAACTTGCACCCGCAGCGCTTCTCTGGTTTGCGCGGGCGGGCCTGGCGTGCCGCATTGGATCGTGGCATCGCCGCTGCGGCCCCAGACCCCGATCAGCCAGGCCGACTTCGGCTGAGCTTTGAAGTTGTTTACGGCCATGCTTTTAAGCCGGCGCCGCGCATGGCGGTGCAGGCGCAAACCCTGATCCCCCTGGAGCAGATGCGGCAGAGCTTGCGCGCCCAGAAGTCCGGCTGAGCTGGGGGCGGCCTAGCCAAGCCCTTTAGGAGCTCGGTTGTATTGGGTGCCGTAAGTCAAGCCCCACAGGGGCATGGGCTACAATTGTCAGGTTGTAATGACCCGATTTTTAAGCTTTTGTGGCCCTGTTGACGGGGCCATCAATCAACTCTAAACCGCGTGAGCCTTAGTCACTCCATTGATGCCGATGCGCAAAACCCCCGTTTTGAGTGGGTGTTGCGCCGCCATGCGCCCTTAACGCCGGCCCAAATGCTGGTGTTTTTCGCGTCGCTGAGTCTGGTTTCCTTGTGCATTGGTTTGTTCTTCTGGCTGCAGGGAGCGCTGCTAGTTCTTCCTTTTGCGGCCCTTGAGACCCTGGCAGTCGGAATTTGTTTTCTAATTTTTTCCAGGCATGTGCTAGACCAAGAGCGCATCGTCGTAGACGGATCGCAGGTAGTGGTGGAGCACGAGGCTGCCGGCGTGCGCGAGCGGGCACAGTTTCAGCGTGAATGGGTCAGGATCGAGCCACTAGCCGGTGAACACTCGCTCATAGCGGTTTCTGCCCAGGGTAAGACCATGCAGGTGGGGCGCTATGTGCGACCCGAGCGGCGTGAGGCCTTGGCGCATGAGTTACGTCGCGCTGTTCGGATGGGCTGACGCGCCTTGTAAGCCCTGCGACATAGTTATTTTGCAAACTTTGAGGCATTGAAAGTGAAAACGATGAAGAGCATTTGGAATAAATCAGCTTCAGTGTTGGCAACAGCAGGCGTATGGCTTGGCACTGGCTCCCTGGGCCTGGCTGCTACCGTGAATGACCTGCCCGGTGGGCCTTCGGTACTTCAATTGAACCTGCCCCCTGCAGTCACCGCCATTGCGCGCGAACAGCAATGGCTGCACTGGTTCATGTTAATTCTTTGCACAGTGATTTTTGTTGCGGTTTTTGCGGTGATGTTTTATTCCATCTGGAAACACCGCAAATCGCTCGGCCACAAGCCGGCCACGTTCCATGAGTCGGTTACCGTCGAAATTATCTGGACGGTTATTCCCTTCATCATCGTGATTCTGATGGCCTTGCCGGCGACTAAGGTTGTAGTCGCGATGAAGGACACTAGCAATGCAGATGTGACCATCAAAGCCACTGGCATGCAGTGGAAATGGGGCTATGACTACATCAAAGGCGAGGGCGAGGGCATCGGTTTTGTTTCCACTTTAGATGGTGAGCAGCGCGAGATGTCAAATAACGGCGGCCCCAAAAAGGGCGAAATCGTGGATGACTACCTGTTTAAAGTCGATAACGCCTTGGTAGTGCCGGTGGACAAGAAAATTCGCATCATTACCACTGCCAATGATGTGATCCACGCCTTTGCGGTGCCAGCCTTCGGTATTAAGCAGGATGCCATTCCCGGTTTCGTGCGTGACACTTGGTTCCGTGCCGAAAAAATCGGTGACTACCATGGGCAGTGTCAGGAGCTGTGCGGCAAAGAACACGCCTACATGCCTATCCACGTGAAAGTGGTTTCCGCAGAGGACTACAGCAAATGGGTCGAGGGTGAGAAGAAAAAAATGGCCGCTTTGGCCGATGACCCCTCCAAAGTCTGGACCCTGGCAGACATTACCGCGCGCGGTGAAAAAGTCTATGCCCAAAACTGCGTGGCCTGCCACCAGACACATGGCAAAGGCGGCGGCGCTATCAAGCCACTGGATGGCGCGGCCGTGGTGCTTGATGCCGATAAGGCCAAGCAAATTAAGGTCTTACTCAACGGTCAGAATAATGGCGCGATGCCTGCCTGGAAGGCCCTAAGTGACACCGATATCGCGTCCGTCATCAGCTATACAAAGAACCACTGGTCCAACCAGACCGGTCAAGTGGTGCAGCCAGCGGATGTAGCCGCCTTGCGCAAATAAGCGCAGGGCCGCTTGGCGAAATTGAATTTAATTATTGATGCATTGATAAGGAAACCCGTATGAGCGCAGTTTTAGACCACCACGATCACGCCCATGACGACCACCATGACCATGCCCCGACGGGCTGGAGGCGCTGGGTTTATGCGACTAACCACAAAGATATCGGCACGCTGTATCTGTTGTTCAGTTTCACCATGTTTATCATCGGCGGAATTCTGGCCATGCTGATTCGCGCCGAGTTGTTCCAGCCCGGTTTACAACTTGTGAACCCTGAGTTGTTCAATTCGCTGACCACGATGCATGGCTTGATCATGGTCTTTGGCGCCATCATGCCGGGCTTTGTGGGCTTTGCCAACTGGATGATTCCGCTGCAAATCGGCGCGGCGGACATGGCCTTTGCGCGTATGAATAACTTCAGCTTCTGGCTGCTGATTCCAGCAGGTCTGATGCTGGTGGGATCTTTCTGGATGCCTGGTGGCGCACCCGCTGCTGGTTGGACGCTCTATGCGCCCCTGACCTTGCAGCAAGGCCCAAGCATGGATGCCGGTATTTTTGCCATGCACATCCTAGGCGCTTCCTCAATCATGGGTTCGATCAACATTATCGTGACCATCTTGAACATGCGCGCACCCGGCATGACCTTGATGAAGATGCCGATGTTTGCCTGGACTTGGCTGATTACCGCGTATTTGCTGATTGCGGTGATGCCCGTGTTGGCCGGCGCCATCACCATGACGCTGACGGATCGCCATTTCGGAACCACCTTCTTTAATCCTGCCGGTGGCGGTGATCCGGTGCTCTACCAGCACATTTTCTGGTTCTTCGGTCACCCTGAGGTGTACATCATGATTTTGCCCGCATTCGGCATCATCAGCCAGATCGTTCCGGCCTTTGCCCGCAAGCGTTTGTTTGGTTACACATCTATGGTGTATGCCACCTCGTCCATCGCGATTCTGTCCTTCATCGTCTGGGCGCACCATATGTTCACCACCGGCATGCCGGTGACGGGACAGTTGTTCTTTATGTACGCGACCATGCTCATAGCGGTGCCTACAGCGGTGAAGGTATTCAACTGGATTGCGACCATGTGGCAGGGTTCCATGACCTTTGAAACCCCCATGTTGTTTGCCGTGGGCTTTATCTTTGTGTTCACAATGGGCGGCTTTACCGGCCTGATACTGGCCATGGCCCCGATCGACATCCAGTTGCAGGACACTTACTACGTCGTGGCTCACTTCCACTATGTGCTGGTGGCCGGCTCCTTGTACGCCATGTTCGCCGGGTACTACTACTGGTCGCCCAAATGGACGGGCGTCATGTACAACGAAACGCGCGGCAAGATCCATTTCTGGTGGTCGCTGATCGCATTTAACGTGACCTTCTTCCCAATGCACTTCTTGGGTCTAGCTGGCATGCCGCGCCGCTACGCTGATTACCCTATGCAGTTCGCCGACTTCAATGCGCTTGCCTCGATTGGCGGCTTTGCGTTTGGCTTGGCACAGGTGTATTTCTTCTTCTTCGTGGTGTTGCCCACCATGCTTGGTCACGGCGAAAAAGCGCCCCAGCGGCCCTGGGAAGCTGCCGAAGGCTTGGAGTGGGAAGTTCCGTCGCCCGCGCCTTTTCACACCTTTGAAACACCACCCAAGCTCAATGCTGCGGCCAACAAAATTCTCGCCTAAGACCTTTATCCTTGATTGACGGTATGACACCTGAACAGAAAAAAGCCAACCTGCGATTGGGTCTGAGCCTTGCGTCGGTGGCTGTTGTTTTCTTCATAGGCTTTATGGTCAAGATGGTTGTACTGGGCCATTAAGTTGCGTATGAACCTGCGTTACCAAAACTCCACCATGCTCGGAAAACTGGCGGTAGTGGTGCTGGCCATGTTTGGTTTTGGTTACGCATTGGTGCCCATCTACAACGCGATCTGTCAGATGACTGGGGTGAACATTTTGGCGCTAGCAGAGTTGGCAGTACCGGGTGAAAAAGCCCAACGGTCCGCCAACTCACAGGTGGACACCAGCCGCACCATCACGGTAGAGTTTGATGCCAACAGCCGTGGGCCCTGGCAGTTCAAGCCGGCCCAAAGTTCTTTGCAAGTGCATCCGGGCGAATTGATGACGGTGATGTACGAGTTCCAGAACACACAAAATCGCCGTATGGCTGCACAGGCGATTCCTAGCTACGCACCACAACAAGCCGCGGCGCATTTCAATAAGTTGGAGTGCTTTTGCTTTAACCAATACACACTGGAAGCCGGTGAGAAGAAATCCTGGCCGGTGGTTTTTGTGATTGATCCCAAGCTCTCTAAAGATGTGACAACTATCACACTCTCCTACACGTTTTTTGAGGTGGGTGGCAAGGTTCCACCTGCGCCGGTTGCGGCCCTTGCGCCAAAGGTGACTGGCTCATGAGTGAAGCTAACGCAGTGTCTGGCAACGTTGCGCGTCCATCGTTGTTGCGCAGTCTCAAAACCGTGGCATGGTCGTTTATTGGAATTCGCAGCCGTGCCGGTTTTGAGGAAGATGCGGCTAAGGTGAACCCGCTGCATGTCTTGCTGGCGGGCATTATTACGGTATTGGTTTTAGTAGTCAGTCTTATCGGCTTGGCTACTTGGGTGGTTGGTAAATAAGCGCAGGCGATAGCACTGCGTTCCTAGAATTGAATTTGGAAAAATGGAGCTGAAATGAGTAGCACTGCACACGGCGCAAAACCGTATTATTTTGTTCCCCAGCCTTCGCGCCATCCCTTTATGGCGTCGCTGGCTTTGTTCTTCGTGATCCTTGGTGCAGGCCAGTGGATTAACGGGGCCGGTTGGGGACGTTACTCACTAGCCTTTGGCATGTTGTTTCTCTTTTTCGTGTTGTTCCAATGGTTTGGCGAGGCAGTCCATGAAAGTGAAACTGGACAGTATGGTCGCAAAATCGACCTGTCTTTCCGCTGGAGCATGAGCTGGTTCATCTTCTCGGAAGTCATGTTCTTTGGCGCTTTCTTTAGCGCCTTGTGGTGGGCCCGCTCGCACTCGGTACCCGCGCTGGGCAGTTTAGATAACGCACTCTTGTGGCCTGGGTTTAAATCGGTCTGGCCCAGCCTGGCTGCTGGTGTAACCGCTTCGCCCGCCGGCATCATCGAACCCTTTACTACCATGGGTCCGTTCTGGTTGCCCACAATTAATACCGCTTTGCTCTTGAGCTCGGGTGTTACTTTAACCATTGCACACCACGCGCTGATCGATGGCAATCGGAGCAAAACAATTAGCTTTATGTGGCTAACGGTGCTCTTGGGCATTACCTTCTTGATCGTTCAGGGCTACGAGTACTACCATGCTTATACGGCGTATAACCTTAAGCTGAGCTCTGGCATTTACGGCTCCACCTTCTTCATGTTGACGGGCTTTCACGGCTTTCACGTGTTCGTGGGTATGTTGATGCTCTTGTTTATTACGCTGCGCTTGCAGAAAGGGCACTTCAGCCCCGACCGTCATTTTGGCTTCGAAGGGGCTGCCTGGTATTGGCACTTTGTTGACGTGGTCTGGCTCGGTTTATACATTCTTGTTTACTGGATGTAAGGCCTTGGAGGCGCAAAAAAGGCACCGTGAGGTGCCTTTTTCTTTACTGGAAAGCTAAGTTTTCGTCAGGTGCCCGGTGGTATGCCGGTAGGTTGAATCCAGCCGGCTTGCCACGACAAAAGGATACAGACGAAGAGCAAAATAGAAAAGCCAACCCGCAAGGCTAATGCCCTTGCCATGCGACGCGATTTGGCAGGCCCTCCGCTTCCGCCGCGCAACATGAAAAACAAGGCGGTGGCCAAGCTGGCAATAACGGCTAAGAAGCCAAGGGCAACAAAGTAACTCATACACAGGATTATCTTTTGAATCGTGACCCAAAGTTCTACCGCGTGACTGCAGCGGCTATTTTTTTCAGCCTGCTGGGGCTGGCGCTGGGCTTTTGGCAGTTGGACCGCGCAGCGCAAAAAGAAGCCTTGCAGGCCGCCATGCAAGTGCAAGCCGGTAAAACGCCCTTAGGTAACGCCGAGGTCCTCGCATTAGCTGCCCAAGGCCGCATGCAAGAAGGCGGCGTGCTCTACCACCCCGTGCGCCTTAACGGCACTTGGCTGCCCGACCAAACGCTGTATTTGGACAACCGCCAAATGGATGCCAAAGTGGGCTTTTTCGTGTTCACGCCTTTGCGTTTGGAGCCGCATGGCCAGGTGCTTATGGTGCAACGCGGTTGGGTACCGCGCAATTTTGAGCAACGCGAACAATTGCCCGAGGTGCAAACCCCCGCTGGGCCTGTAGCGGTGGATGGTGACATTGCCCTTGCCCCGTCCAAGCTCTATGCCCCGGGAGCGCCAGGCCAGGGGCCGATACGGCAAAATCTTGACTTGGATGAATACCGGGGTCAAACCGGATTGCCGCTAGAGGCGTTTACGGTGCGCGAATCAGGCCCGCCCAGCCAAGGCTTGCGCAGACAATGGTCGGTGGTTAACTTTGGTATTGAAAAGCACTACGGCTACGCATTCCAATGGTTTGCGCTGTCACTGCTCATAGTAGGCTTGTACTTGTGGTTTCAGTTTTTTCGCCGCCCAGCGGCTACTTCCCGGGATATTGCAAACCATGGCCCCCAATGACAGCTCACCCGACCAGCCGCTGGGTTTGACCGTGCATTCCATGCCGACTCCGCAAGACGTAGCTGCAAACGCCGCCAATACCCGCATGGGTCGCTGGAAGATGTTGATGGTCTTGCTGGTTTGCGCTGCACCAGTGGTGGCCTCCTACATAACCTATTACCTGGTGCGCCCCCAGGCACGCCAAAATTTCGGCACCCTGATCGACCCGCAGCGCCCTTTGCCGGACATGCA
>Ga0214919_10010925_pt1 | contig 11401 bp, 10 predicted proteins | sample LL1503_MetaG_FD_177994 | JGI IMG/M metagenome (GOLD analysis project Ga0214919, IMG submission 177994) | Freshwater microbial communities from Lake Lanier, Atlanta, Georgia, United States - LL-1503 | ecosystem: Environmental > Aquatic > Freshwater > Lake | place: USA: Georgia | collected...
TGCTGATCTTTCTAATGAAAATATCTCAGGGAAATTTGATGGGTACTCTGAAGCATGGAGTAAATCAACATTCCCCGCTGAATCCATTAAGGATTTAATGCGACTAACTGATGAATTTGAAGATAACAAGAAATGAAAAAGTACACAGAGAATGAAGCGCTAAAAATGATGTTGGAAGCGGGTTTCAAACCGCTTGGTAAATATCCAGGCGCAAAATCTCCCTGGCTATGCATTCATATTTCCTGTAAAAATCAGGTTGAAGTAACTCTAAGTTATATAAGAAAATCGAAGAATAATACTTGTAAATTGTGTCACAGATTTTCAGCAATTGGCGCCGAAGAAGCCCTACTCATTATGCAAAAAGCTGGATTAAAACCCTTGGTTAAATATCCTGGATATGACAAACCATGGAAGTCAATTCATATCAAATGTAACTCTGTTGTTAGCCCTCGCTTGCACACAGTGAAATCTGGTGGTGGGGGTTGTAAAAAATGTGGTTGGAGTAAGTCTGCAAATAAGCGCTTGACTCTATCTGAAATTGCCAATGAAGAAATTATTGCAGCCGGATTAGAGCCTCTTGAGCCATTCAAAGGTGTGCGAAATCCCTGGGCATGTAAATGTCTTACTTGTGGAAAAACTGTAAGTCCTCAGCTTGGAAGTATTCGATCAGGTAGAGGAGGATGTAAATATTGTGCAGGCAATGTTTTATTAACCAATAGCCAAGCCCTCGCAATTATGCAGAAAAATAATTTACAGCCTCTTGAAAAATATGTGAATGCACTTACCGCCTGGAAAGCAAAATGTTTGAGGTGTGGGCATATAGTTAGTCCGAAGCTTGGTGCAATAAGTGGTGGACAGGGTCCATGCATTTATTGTGCTGGCAAGAAAGTAGATCCCAAGGAAGCAAGAAAGATTATGCTGGCCGCAAATTTGCAACCTTTAGAACCTTTCAAAACTGTTCGCCAACCTTGGAAATCGCGCTGTTTAAGCTGCAAAAATATAGTAAGTCCAAGGTTAGATTCTGTTACAAAAAATGGGCGAGCTTGTTCTTTTTGTTCTGACACTGGGTTCGATAGCGCTGAAGATGGATATCTTTATTTTCTACATCATCCAGACTGGGAGATGTACCAAATTGGAATAACAAACAAACCTGATAACCGTCTAAAACAACACCAACTGCTTGGTTGGGAAACAAAAGAGTTAAGAGGTCCAATGAATGGAGCAATTACTCAAAAATGGGAACGCAGTATTCTAAAGATGCTGAAGGCCAATGGAGCCGATCTGAGAAATAGCAAAATAGTTGGTAAGTTTGATGGCTACTCGGAGGCCTGGAGCAAATCCACTTTTGAGGTGAAGTCGATCAAAGAGCTAATGCACCTGACTGAAGAGTTTGAAGAAGGCAAGAAGTAGCCCAGAATCCCGAGATTGAGTTCAAAATCTAGTAAATGTCAGACCACATCTCTACTATGGGAGATAGTTCAAGATCGGTTACATCTATATGTGGACCATGTGAGTACATAACCCCTATTGGGGTTCGAGTCCCTCACAACCCACTTTGCAGATAAATCCGGGATCTTTTTCCTAACCTTGGACGCAAATCAATTTGCTGGGAATTGAATTCGTACACCACGCATCTATATCCAACTATGGCAACTTAGCATTATTCCAGTTCGCTCACTTGCCGGACGCGTTTCAGCCACCTGTAAATTTATGCACTCAATTCTACACAATCTATTTACTTGAAGTTCAACAATTTAAAGAATGCAGAAAAAATCCTAGTTAATATTTTGCAATTTTATGAGATATAGCAAGTGGGAAAAGAGCCCACAAAACTCGATTGTACTCCCACGACAAAGTTTGACATAAAAAAAGGGCAATTGTGAAGGACCCTAGAAATTCCAATCTTGTAATCGAGTATTTAGCGCTCTTGTATAAATTCAGTAAAAGAAAAATATACAACAAAAGTCCTATCAATCCACTTCGATAGGAGATGGAGAGAAAAAGATTGTGAACGGCCTTATCCACTCCAAAATACTGGTACAAAACTCCCAATTCATTTCCTTGGCCAACTCCCAGCACTATCCAACTTGACCACGAGCTGATTACCATTCTCCAAATGGTGTCACGCCCTGTAAGTGATACTTGGTCACTTTTAAAAAGAGTCAATGCACGGTTTGAATACGAAAGAGAATCGGCAGAAAATTTCAAAAATATAATGAGAGCAATAAAGATAAGAACTATCGGAATAATACGCATTAGTCTCTGTTTACCTTTTGAGAAATAAACTACGACTATTGGACTAATTAGTAATCCTACCAATCCAGTTCGCGATCCACTCGCTATCACGCCTAAAACTAAGATGGGAAGTGATGCGATGAGTAGTAAACGGTATTGAGAGCGCTTGCCGTTGATAATCATAATCAGAGCTAATGTGAAAGCAATACCCAAATAGACTGCCATATCGTTAAAATCTAATCCGAAAGAATTCCATCTTCCATACATTCTTGTTTTTGATTGATAAAACACAACTTTGTTCTGAACCGCAGCAACAATTGTTATGCCTGATGTCAAAACTGCACCAGAAACAAAATAGGGAGAAATATCAAAGCCATTATTTCCACAAAAGTGTATTACGGAGTAAGTTACTGAAGCGAGAATTACTATCTTAAAAATGCCCTGCACTGTCGCGTTTGTATTATTGCTCCAGAAGACTGATAAGAGATTCCACAGCACTAAAAGAAAAATAAACATTTTTAGATAAAACTCATAATTTTCTTTTCCACGGCGCTGCGTTTTGTCATGATTAACCAAAGTCTTTGAATTCAATAAATTGAAAAATGCTGCCAAAATGATGGCTATGCTTAGGATAAAACTTACCGATCGCGAATTACTTAGAGTTAAACTGTTCATTCCTAGGGTTAAATAGTAAAACACAATTAAAGACTTTGTAATTGAATTCATAAGTCTAACAATCCAAGATTTGTTTGTATACTTCGAAAACTTCTTTTGCAACAAAATTGTGACTATAAAAGCGAGAGGCGTCTATTGCGTTCTGTGAGAAGTTAGTATTGGATTTCGACAAAATATCCATCCCTCGAGCCAATGCAACTGGGTCGCTGGGAGGCACAATCATCCCAGCTGTTGGTTCCTCGACCATTTCTGCTACTCCACCTACATTGGTAGCAAGTACAGGCAGTCCCATCGCAAGTGCCTCACCAATGACCATGGGAGCCGTTTCCTGACGTGAACTTAAAACAAGAAAAGCTGATTTCGAAAACTCCAATGCTATCTCTTCCTGCGTCAAGTTTCCGGCAAATACCAGATTTGGGTGAAGTCCAAGTTTACTCGCTAACATCTGTGCCCTCTTACCGTACTTTGTACCGAGACCAGGACCTACAATTAGCAACTGATAAGAATCATCAATATCAAGAAAGATTCTAAAGCCCCGAAATAGATTCTCTAGATCTTTGACTGCAGTGATACGTCCTACAAAAATCATTCTCTTCGATTTTTTATTGTCGGCGGCTCTAAAAAATATGGGACTCACTGGGTTATTAATTCGCCAATATTTTTTTTCAGATCCATCCGATATTATCGACTTAAGATAATTTGAAATTAAGATAATATTTGATTCAAGATTCCTGGCACGAATTTCCGGTTTGAGGTCTAGATGATATTTTAAAATCTTGCGCAAGAAATTCTTTTCATGCTTTGAAGTTGCCTCAGGTACTCCATGTATTGTTAAAACTCGCGGTATACCGGGCGGAGATTTGTAGGATGCATACCCTTGTAGATGCACAATATTGAAATCAGCAGACTCAGAAAGAAGCCTAGTGTACTTGTTTACTGTTTCAATCTTTTGATTGGGCAAGCCAGAAATCCGAATGCGATATGTTGAACCAAAATCATGAATCTCTATTGAGTCAGCTTGAGCACGTGGGTCTGGAGCAAGTATTATTGAACGGATTCCATAAAGTGTGTATAAAGAATTCACAAGAAGCCAGGTACTTGCTTCGATTCCTCCATTTATTGAAATTTCATCAACCGGAAAATCCGAAATGAACAGCGGTTTGCACTCTTTAGTTTGTGTTTTGACATTTATTGCTAGCACCTGCTCACAATATCCGATTTGGATATATAGTGGATAGCATGAGGCTAGAGTCTAATTGTGGCGATTCTTCAACCAGCGTCGATGAGAGTTAGAGTGAGACTGACTCAATCAGGTATCCCTGAAGTGTTAATAGTGTCGCCGCTACCACCACCAATTGGTGGAATCGGCACATGGGCTCAAATAGTCCAAGAATATTGTGCAGATATTGGCTACTTTAAGATTCAAGTGATTGATTCAGTGGTGAGTCGAAAGTACGGTTTTTTCAAAGGAAAAAAATTTAATCTTTTAGTCAAATTCACAAATCTGCCATTCCTTCTCTTTTCAATCTATATGAGAATCATTAAGACTAAGCCAAAAGCTATTCACTTAAATTCTGTTGCAAGCTTTGGCCTCATCAGAGACCTTTTCATAATGTCATGTGGGAAAAGGCGAAATGTCAAATGTATAATCCATTTTCACACAGGACGTTTGCCTATGATCTTTATGGCAAATGGTTTGGAAAAGTTTTTCGTTCACTTAGTTGCAAAATTTGTCGATACAATTATTGTTCTGGACCTGGCAAGCGCCATGACCTTAAAAACGCATCTACCTAAAAAGGAAATACTATTTATTCCCAATCCTATTGACATGAAACTATTTGTGACTGGGAACCTAACGATAACCAGAACTAATACAGTTCTGTATTGTGGAAATATTATTCCTGATAAAGGTATAAATGAACTAATCAGCGCCTGGAAGAGTATTTCAACTGAAAACTGGCGGTTGAAGATTATTGGTCCCATCGGGGAGACTTTTGCTTGCAATTTGAAGAAGGAGCTCTCCGAGGACAATTCTATAGAATTCCAAGATTCAGTAAGTCGCGAAATCGTATTCCAAGAAATATCCCATTCGCAGATTATTGTGCTCCCTAGTTATTCCGAGGGATTTCCTATGATTATTTTGGAAGCAATGGCAATTGGTAGGGCAATTATAGCTACCGATGTGGGCTCAATTGGTTGGATGTTGCAAGATGAGTGTGGGATTGTAATTCCACCGCGGAATGATGTTGCCTTGGCAGATGCGTTGACCTCACTGATAACAGACCAAATGAGAAGAACTCTTCTGGAACAAAATGCTAAGAAGAAATCTCAAAGTTTTGAAATAGAAAAGATCTCAAAATTGTATGAGCAAGTTTGGCTTGGTACTTAGAGGTGAGGGAGTCCGCTGTGGAACAGGCTCAACATAATTCGCCGATTTATCAAAAAGATTTTGCAGATGAATGTCTGGCCAAAACATTTTGGATAAAAGGCAGAGCACTTGCTACGGTAGTTAAAAAAATAGTAGGATTCAATGTGCCTCTATTATTCGAAATAGATGACAATCGCATTTATATGGAGCATGTCAGATATGAAAATACCCTTGCTGAACTATGGCAATCCAAGGATGAGCGGGTCGAGCAGATTGCTTTTAAATGCGGGGAATTACTCGCGGCTATCCATGGTTCCAATATCTTAGACACCAGCGAATATAGCGGGTTGAGTAACAACATTCCTATCAAAATGATTCACGCAGATTTTGGTATTGGGAACTTATTGATGCAAGATAATGGCCAAATCTGCATTCTGGATTGGGCTTCACCCTCGTGGCAAAAGATTATGACCCAACATCTAAGAGGTACTGATACCGATTTTCTTACTTTTGTGATCAGTGTTATCGACTCGCTACCATGGAGAACGCATGCGATCAAATATATGAACCAAACTATTCTTAGGTTTTACGAAGGTTACAAATCTGTTAGTTCCAATAATGCGATATCCATAGGCACATTGTTTGTTTTATATCTCAACATTCTAATTTTCCGAAAAAATCGAATTAGAACCCTTATTCGTGCACCATACTATCTCTCCTTTTTTGTGAGATTGTATTCTGATTTAAGAGAGTATAGATAGAATGAGCAATTCATATCGATATTCACATTTATATAAGGGCAACGATTACGATGATATGTTTATTACAGATGCTAGATTGAAATCTTGGGAATCGATTGAGAGAAACATTCTTTTGGACGCTGTAGTAAGACATTTCCCTGAAGGCGGGCCAAGACATCTTGATTTCGCCTGTGGAACTGGGCGAATTATCGGTTATGTTCAAGGAGCTGTGCGCCACTCGACTGGTATTGATATTTCGAAGTCCATGGTCGATATAGCAGAACTCAAGAATTTCCAGGCAGACTACATCGTCGGTGATTTTAGTGATTTGAATAAATTAACTTCCAAGTTTCAAGATCAAAAATATGACTTAATCACTGCTTTCCGCTTCTTTACTAATGCTGAAAAAGAACTGAAAGAATCTGTGTTGGACAATATTCAATTATTGTTGAACACCGGAGGCATTATTATAATTAATAACCATCTGAATAGTGACTCATTACTGTCACGACTTCTCAGGATTCTGCACCGTGACATGGGAGGAATTGGGAAGGAAGATTTCGAAAAGCTCTTTGCAAGGGCAAATCTCCAGATTGTGGAGATGATTGGAATTGGGATATTGCCGTTTCGACATAGGCAGGGTTTACTCCTCCAAATATCCACTTACTTAGATTCTGTTCTCCGCAAGTTTTCCATCTTCAACAGACTTGCTATCAATTTGGTTTATGTATTAAGGCCAGTGAATGATTAGTAATTCTCCTGGAGCTCCATGAAAAGAAACTTACGATTAAAGCTTGGAAGTTTTAGAGATATCAACGAGATTTCGCGTTTAGGCTTCATAAGTGCTACTTCAAGTGTTCTTCCGCTAATAGGTTTGCCGTTTATCGCGAAAATTTACACCCCGGACGTATTTGGAGTCTTTTTCTCTTTTTCACTCATTATAACTATCGCAGCAATTGTCTTAACAGGTAGATATGAGAGTGCGATCATTACAATCCCTGCATCCGACCAGGGTGAGCGTGATTTACGAAATTTAGTGAAACTAATATCACGATTGGTATGCGTAAATAGTTTTCTATTTTTCATTGCCCTGCTTGGAATTCAAATCCTCAACAGTTCTAATGTTGGGCAATCGTCACATTTTGCGCTGATCTCACTACTCGCAACTTTAAACGCGGCCACTGCTGCGCTCACTGCCACTCAATATACACTAGATCTGAGGCTCGGTAATACTAAGGTTCAAGGTATATTAATTTTCTGGCGTGCACTAATTCTACTGTCAAGTCAAGTTGCACTTGGATTGATCAGTTCAAGCACATTGAGCCTTCTCATTGCTTTACTTTTCAGCAATATTCCCAATTTAGTCAGACTCGTTTACATATGGCCTCAAAATTCACCCTTCAATTCAACTGATTCGAGAGGGGCTTTGGGAAAATTTTCAAGATTCCCAAAGCTGCAGATGCCTGGTGCGGTTTTAAGTGCACTATTCTTTAGTGTCTTCGTATGGGGCTATTCTTACAATTTTGGAAGTGCCAGTGCTGGTATTCTTGCGATGGCACTACGTTTCACATACATGCCAGTCATTATCCTTTCCAGTGCTGTAAACACAATTTACCTCGGAACGATTCTCAAACGTTCTAAAAATTCATCGCAATTGTACGAGTCTACAAAGTCAATCATTGTATTACTTGTCTTTTCTGGAATATTGATTTCTATTGCAAACTTTATCTTGGCTCATCACGTTGCGATAATCTTTGGACCTAAGTGGCTACTGCTTAAAAATTTTCTGATTGTTACTTCGGTGATATGCCCAGCTTTTGCATTATTGCAAATATTGGATTCTATAAATCAGGTTATTAAAAGACAAGACAGAATAATTCTTTGGAATTCTATGTTTATGATTGCAAGTATTTTGAGCGTGATTATGGGTACCTTTCTTAAGTTGCAACCTCAAGAAGTGATTTTATATTTTGGTACTGCCGTAACTTTACTCGTAGCCATTATTTTATTGGATGTCTTTAGTAAAATCAAAAAAATCCCATGGCCTGTCGTAACGTAATTTGATTTAGATAACCGCCCTACTTTCGCATTTTGAATGACATTCTAATCTACGTGGAATTGTCTAGATCAGATCATCTTTCATAAACAAGTGTGTGAGATAGTAATGATGAGAAAGTAACCATTGATATCGGAAACCATTCACTCCATCGAGAAATCCACCGAAAATCACAAATGAAATTAAGAATCGCAAAGAAGCTTTAAATGGTAAAACTGCAAGAATTCTTCCCTTGAGGGTCTTGAATTTTTCCATTTGTGTTCGGTGCTTTGGATAATCTTCTAACTTAGCTTGGTATTTTGCGTACTTCAAATGTCGTTCAACCCAACTATGAAGTGGGTCATTATCTGAATGAATTACATTACTTCTCAATTTTATTATCTTGCCCTGTATTTTTGGTTGGTAGTGGAATTCAATATCACCATATCCCATTGATTTTGGTTCCACGTCAGGATATGTTGTCAATTTTGGATCCAGCACTCCGAAATAATTAACCTTAATTCCGAATTTAATTTTCTTCTTCATAAAATAATACTCGATACTGCACAATGCTGCGGATATGTCCTGCGTAACTTTTTCTTTCAGCTCACATATAAGTTGCGGAGTGCCTCTTAAATCGGCATCAAACATGACTACTTTTGAATACACAGACAATTGCTGTAACGTCCATTGCTTTTTACGAGGATAATCACCTGACCAATAAAATTGTATGACCTGCGCCCCCATTGATTCTGCAATTTCACAGGTATTATCTGTGCTCTGAGAGTCAATCACAAATACGTCGCCAACATCTGAAATTGATTTAATGCACTCTTCGATGTTTGCTGCCTCATTCTTCGTGAAGATAGCAACGGCAAATTTCATCTCACCTGATTCTTGATGAAACGTTTGACAAGTCATTTTCTACCTCTTTCAAGATATATCGAGGGTGTATTATAAAATACACGACAACTCACTATACTTAGTGATTATGAATCGAGATTTGTTCTTGTTTTCTTCCAAAAGGACTATTGCATTTTCGACTTATCTCGGTTTATGGCGCATTTTTCAAACCCTAACCAAGTTTGTCTTTCTACCGAGTTGCCTGAGAGTCTTTGGATTGCGCCTATTTGGTTCCACAGTCGGGTCTAGAGTTATAATTCGATCTGGATTTAAGGTTTTAAATCCACTTAATTTGAAGGTTGGTAGTGACTGCTGGATTGGCGAGGAGGTTTGGTTTATAAACCACGAAAAGATCACCGTAGGTTCAGATGTGTGTATTTCGCAAAGATCTATCATTTGTTCCGGGGGCCACGACTACCGAAGTTCTACTCTTGAATATGCACATAAGCCAGTAACAATTAAGGATGGCGCATGGGTTTGCCTAGATGCAAAAGTTCTACCTGGAGTCACCATAGGTGAGTGCTCGGTAGTCTCTGCAGGAGAGATTGTCCGGAAGTCGTTGCCAGATTATTCGATGCTAGTTGGTGGAGAAATTCGCCTAATTGATCCACCAAAATAAGCAAGAGATGTCAAGAGTACTTTTTATAACAACTAATTACTGGCCCGAGCCAACCGGCATCGCCGTTTATACAACAGATTTGGCAGAGGCTTTAAAAATCAACAACCATCAAGTTACTGTTTTAACTAGCTTGCCGCATTACCCATGGTGGAAGATTCCTAAAGAGTTTGCCCATCTTGGCGAAAGCGTCACCTCCCATAATGGAGTTGAGGTAATTCGTGCCAAACATTTAGTGCCGCCAAAGATGAACGCATTGCTACGAATGCGCTTTGAGTTTTCGTTGTGGTGGAATCTAAAGCGCGTTTCAAAACACTTTAAAAGTAATGAGTTTAATGTTGTAATTGCTTGTATGCCAACAGTTGCTGCTGGTGTGATTGGAAATAAAATTGCAAAGAGGTTGGGTGTGCCCTTTGGTTTGATCGTGCAGGATTTATCGGGAGCAGGCGCTAAGCAATCTGGATTACGTGGTGGCGCACTAATGTCTAAGGTTGCACATGTAGTTGAAGGAAGCGCCTTACATAGCGCTGATAGTTTGGTGGTTGTATCCCCTGCAATGCGAGAAATAGTAATTGGGTTTGGGGTTGAATTTAAAAAAGTAAGTCAAATTCTTAATTACTCTGCCAGATCTATTGATTCAGTCGACAAAGTGAATGCTCGTAAGAAATTTGGTTGGGCAGAGGGTGAGTTTGTTATTATCCATACCGGCAACATGGGAGCTAAGCAGGATCTGGAAAATGTAGTCAAAGCCACTGAAGCCTTAGGGCAAAATTCAGTAGTCAAGGTCTATTTAATTGGGCACGGAAATCAAGAAAACACCTTAAAACAAATGTGTGCTGGTAAGAAAAATATTTCAGTAATGGCTGCAGTATCTGATGAAGATTACTCAGCATTGTTATCAGCAGCAGATTTGTTATTGGTCAATGAGCGAAGCACGCAGATGGAAATGAGTCTGCCTAGTAAGTTAACTTCCTATCTTTGTAGCGAGCGCCCTGTACTTGCCGCAGTCCCCCGAGGCGGTGCAACATGGAAGTTCTTAGATGGTGTGGCTGAGTTGGTAGAGGCAGCAGATCCGAAAGCTCTAGCTAAGAAGATTGAAGAATTAAGCCGTAATCAAATCAGACTTGATGAATTGGCAAGGCTAGGTAGTGAGTTTGCAAAAAAACATCTTGATCCTGAAGTTGGGCGGGCAAAGTATCTGCGGTGGGTTGAGGACCTGATTCAAAATAAGTAAAGACCGATAGTAAGCGCATATTTACTGCTTACCAGCGCCTAAACTTAAGCCCTAGCCAATTGGAGAATGATGTCTGCTGGATTTAAGGCCCGTGTACTTGTGGCCGAAGATGAAGAGTTCACACTCAACCTCTTAAGCGAAGTGCTGACGGCTGCGGATTTTGAAGTGAGCGCGGTGCAAAATGTGGCTGAGGCGATTGCAACTATTGAGTCATTTGATCCGCACGCGGTGATTACAGATTTAAATTTTGGAGTTAGTGGGCCAAGTGGCGCGGATTTGCTTGCCTACATAGATGCGAACCATCCGTGGATTGGCAAAATCGTGCTTACCTCGCACTCCTCTCCTACTTTGGCAGTTCCCGGCGGTATGACGCTTCCAGATGATGTCACTTACATGGTGAAGTCAGAACTTAAATCGATCTCAAATTTGATTGCTGCGGTTAAGGATTCGATTACTAAGTCGAATACGGTAATTATGACGCCTCACGAAGATGGCGAGCGAATCATCATTAGCCAGGCTCAAGGCGAAATTCTGCTTCTTATTTCTGAGGGGCTGACTAACTCTGCTATCGCTAAGAAGCGTGGCACCTCACTTC
>Ga0214919_10010926_pt1 | contig 11400 bp, 11 predicted proteins | sample LL1503_MetaG_FD_177994 | JGI IMG/M metagenome (GOLD analysis project Ga0214919, IMG submission 177994) | Freshwater microbial communities from Lake Lanier, Atlanta, Georgia, United States - LL-1503 | ecosystem: Environmental > Aquatic > Freshwater > Lake | place: USA: Georgia | collected...
AAAAATTGAAGACATTTTATAAGACATAAAAAAACCGAAACCCTTTTTAAAGATTTCGGTTGGGGTAATCGAGGGGGCTCGAACCCCCGACCCTCAGAATCACAATCTGTCTAGGAATGTAATTCATTTTACCAAATACTTGATTATCAATACTTTATAAGGTATATAAAAATATTTTTTGGATAATTTGACGATTTATTTTGCTAAATTTCTGACGAATTCTCTGACTTTTTAAATGGTAAGAATTTGGTTAAAAAATATTTAATGATATTTGCTAAAATTATCTCATACAATAAAATTATTACTTTCAAAATTGAAATTTAAATAAATTTATTAACCGCTAATCTTGGGTAAATCCCTTTTCATATAATGTTAATTTTGCATTCAATTTCAACAATTCTTTTTCAGCGGACTTTTTATTAAATTCTTGTGGATTAAATTTATACCCTACCCATTCCCACATATCTTTATTTTCCTCATTACCTGGGTCCAACAACACCTTCTTCAACTCCTCATACCCACCCACTCCACCACAATCTTCTGGCGGACAAGCATTTTGTCCAGAAATAATAATTGGGAGTAGAACATTTACAGGCTTATTACTTATTTCCATCAATTCTATTTGATGTTCCCATCCATCTCCAAAATCGTATTCATAATTTAAAATTGCACCTTTTTTGGTACAAATATCCTCAACCATTATGGTTTTTACATCTGTAACAGGTCCCATTTCATCTGATACCAATCTTTTATCTGATATCGTTAAATTATCAAAAGTAAATTGGTACAAATGATAATTTTTCCAACCCATCACCACTTGAATCACATGATGCAACAAATACATGGAGCTCTCGGATGCTATAGAAAAGGTCCTAACTACCAATGGCTGAGTGTCTATTAATTCAATCTTAAATGTAAATGTAGGCATGCAAAATCTTTAAAAATGTATTATGTGTAAATTAAAATTTGAGTATGCCAACTATAATGATTATTTATATAATTACATAATTTTCCAATACCTGAAAATTTTGCTTACCTGGAAGATTATTGATTTCATTTAAACGAAAAGCCCTGGTTGCAAAAAGTAGCTGGGGCTTTTTGGTTTAATAATAGTGATTTGTGCCTTAGCTCAAGGGTATCAATTTACTCAGATTTTCAACATAAACTTGTATTCAAGTAAATACAAACTATATTCCTAATTTTTTTTGACATTTTTCCTATCTCGCCATTTTTTATATAATTTACCTGCCGGACTATGATTTTTAATCGTTTCCTTATCAAACATTTTTAAATACTGGCGAGTTAATTCGGTAATGTCAGCATGTTCATCAAGTAATTCAGGTTTGGAAAGTATATATCTTCCAAGAATAACCCCTGAAAACCCACAGCCAAAGGTTATAATAATGTACAAAATTAACGGTATGTTACCAATAGTAAGAGCTTCAGCAAATAATGTTGAACCAAATGGAAATAATGCTATAAAAAAAAGTAACAATAAGTTTCTCAAAACCAAACCTAAATCATAAGTCTTCAAGACTGAAAACAATTTAAAATGAGCATACCAGTACACGCTAATAAAAATAAAAGATACTATATATGAAATTATTACTGGTACAAGGTGTAGTAAAGTATTTTTCAAAAGCTTTTCTGTTACCTCTTCTTCAAAATGTGGCAGTTTTATTTCTATAGCCACCATTGTAATTACAATTGCAAACACAGCGTCACTAAATAGTTTCAATCTTTCAAGTTCAAACTCCTTTTTTACTTCTTTCTTGATTGCATCTATTTCATTGTGTTCCATATTTAGCTATTTTGATTTCAATATCAATCTAAGTGAATTATTTGTTTTTTTTAAGAAATAGTTTACAATAAATGCTCGATAGTCTAAAATAAACTAAAACTTAATAATTACCGTAAACTATTTCTGCAATTTTTGCCCCCTTTTTAATTTCAAAAATAAAATACGCATCGCTACTATGTAAGAATTTAGGTCTAGAATCAGAACTTCTAACATATTTATAATTGATACTATCTTTTGACCAGCACCGCTGAATACTTTCTATCCCGTAATAAAAAAAACTTGAATTATCATTAGGTTTTGTTGGCACAGGGAGTGAACAAATGCTATCAAGAGTATTAAACAATTTGAGATCAGGAGGTGTATCAAATTCAATTTTGGATTGTACTTCAAATTCAAAATCGAAATCTTGATAATGTATAAGCTTAGATTCAGCAATTTTAAATTTTGGAATTGCTACGCCTATTATTCTTTGAATTTCACTCCTGTCCTCATAACGTTCTGAATATTCTTTGTGGATACCTTCACGAGTTGGGAATAAATTTGTAAGGAGCCAATAAGCTCCTAAACCAAGAATTGAAAGCCAGATAAATATAAGCATCAATCCAATCTTCCATTTACTTTTAATAAATTCATTTATAATAGATGTAATTATAAGTAATACTCCCATTTGTGTTAACAATAAGGTCTTAAATATAATAGAAAGGACGATTAACATTATAGACAGTAATTGTAATATCCACCATCTATCAGTAGAGTATTTTAAATATTTTTTCAAGTAATAAATTATTTTATTGAGCATTAATTAAAATTTAGATTTATTTATTATTTGCATCCATCATTATTTTTAATCGTTTAATTTTCCTTCTCTGGAATAGTATAAAGATTAGCATACCTAAAAATACAATGGGTTCAATAATGCAAAATATCCACACATTAATAATCTCATAGGTTGTTCCAAATTCTTGTGCTGTCAATTCAAGAAGCTTGACACACCAATTAAATATTTCATTCATAATGATGGGTTATTTTACGATTTCAATTGCCTTAAAATCTAAATGAAATTTTAAAGAGTACCTTTTTTCATTTGCATAGCTACTACAACTCAAATCATCATCTAAAGGAAAAGCAGCATACTTCTCAAGAACTGGCCAATAAAGCTTTTGATATAGATTGGCAGCAACAATAGCATTGTTAATAGGAGCTATTTCCACTTTAACAGAAGGAAACTGTAATAATTCAATAAAGCCATCCTTATCTGCACTTTTTGCAAACATATTATGACAGACTTCCTTTATCAATTTTTCACAAAAAACTTCATAATCTAGAAGCCATTGGATTAATTCAGATTCTGATTTATGATCTATTAATTCATATGCGGCTAACATTTTCTTTGCTTTAAATTCTTTGGCATAAATTAATGCAAGGTTATTCATCACACTAAACAATCGATTAAATTGGTCGAAATTTTTATAGTTGTGTCCAGTGAAAACATCTGGTAGTGATTGGTATAATGGACGGTATTCATTTACCCATTGTAAATAATCATTAGTGTATAAATAGGTTGGTTGGTCCTTAATAATTTCATCACAAGCTTTTTCACATTGCTTAAGCTGTAAGAGGTAATCTATAGTGGGCTTAAAATCAGCAGCTTCATCATCTGCAAATTCAAAAGCCATGAAATCATTCATCAATAAGTCTTTTCTTTCAGATTCAAAGCTATTGCAGATGTAAATATCATTCACCTGTGTTTCGTCACCATCAAATATAAAAGCTGTGTGACATTTAGAATGGTTGCCTACAAAACCGAACCCAGTGCATCCTTTATTACATATGTCAGCTGAACAAACACCTGGAAACGCTACAAGGAAACTATCCTTTTTTTCTTTAAACCTCCTAAAGAGTCTTTCAAGATTGTTTAAAAATAAGTCCTTAGATACATCTTGGTAGGTTTTTGAATCATCAAGCACTAGCTCAAGCATATCCACGTTCATTTCGCAGAAGTATTTCAGGAGGTGATTTTGCATGGAGGGGAAACGAATGTTAGATTAAATTATTGCATACATTGTTATGAAATACAATTATTTGATTTCGGGTAGGAGCATGAATAAAGAAATTGAATTACAAATGACGATGAGAGCTTATCTGCTACTAAAAGAAGAATACCCTATGAGCACTGCATTTATAAAGCCTATTGAAAATACTGACAAATACTATTTCAAAGCAAAGGTGCAAAGCTATAAAGCGCCAGGACGTTTTGTAATGGGATTTTTAGAGGAAGTGAAAGTGGAAGGTTCAAAGGAATTTGTACGTTACATCCAGCGAATTGTACAAAAAAATACTTAAGTGCTTAAAGTCTTATTACTAAATTTAATAACTCATCAGCAAAACCATTTATTCTTTTTTTTATATCAATTAAAAAAGGCTAGTTTACAATTAAAACACACAAACATTTAGTACTGGATACCTTATCTACAGTAGTAGAAATTTAAAAAGTCTTTAAAACATTTAATAACACCTATTTACACCTTATCTACAATAGTAGAAATTTAAAAGGTCTTTAAAACGGTGGAATTTAAAATAAATGAGCCGTAATCTACAATAGTAGAAATTTAAAATGTCTTTAAAACTAGATAACCCAATATACATTGAGTTATATCTACAATAGTAGAAATTTAAAATGTCTTTAAAACTATCAAAATAAGAATATATTTTATCGATCTACAATAGTAGAAATTTAAAATGTCTTTAAAACCCGCACCTGCAAATAATACTGATCCATCTACAATAGTAGAAATTTAAAATGTCTTTAAAACAACGTAGTTTACGCCTTTGGAGTTTATTAATCTACAATAGTAGAAATTTAAAATGTCTTTAAAACGTTGCAAATCACCACTATACAAAGTAAATCTACAATAGTAGAAATTTAAAATGTCTTTAAAACGGTATAGATTGAGGTGTATTATAAGCAAATCTACAATAGTAGAAATTTAAAATGTCTTTAAAACTATGAAAAAAGAGGAAGCTTTGCAAATTATATCTACAATAGTAGAAATTTAAAATGTCTTTAAAACAAAAAAACGCGTAACTCGCAGACGTTCATCTACAATAGTAGAAATTTAAAAGGTCTTTAAAACTCCTTCTTTCCTAAAACAAACTAAGAATCTACAATAGTAGAAATTTAAAAGGTCTTTAAAACGTTTAAATCTATGAAAACCTTCTTCTATCTACGATAGTAGAAATTTAAAATTACTTAACAATAATCATTTTTGAACAAACTGTAGCCACTCTTTATTAGTAATAGCTAGTTTTAAAGTTTTAAGATCATAACTTTTATCTATCTGTTCTAATACCCATAAACCTTTTCGTGCTATATTATAGGCGCCATTTGCATCTGCGTCCTTGGGCTGTTTGTCTGTTGCAAGTCTGCTATCAAAAAATAAACCTTCCTTGTTCATTACAGGAGATAATATATAATCTTGCTCATCAGCACCTTTTTTACCATTATTGTGTCTTAATGACAAGGTTACATTAAATAGCTTAATAAGAGATTTGAAAAAATCCTGACTAGACTGCTTTTCTATTTGTGGTATTATGTTTTCTCCACCGCCATAGGTAATATTATTTTCGCCAAACAGAATCTCTAATCTTTCTGCTACTTTATATTGTTCCTGACCACCTTTACCATTGTTGATACTTTTATTAAAACTATAGCGCTCCTTATTATCAGCTATGATTTTCCATTTAGCTTTTGTGCCTTCTGCTTTTGCAGTAAATTGATCATAATCAAATTCAAACTCAAACCACTGTTTTGCTGAATTATAATGAATACTAGAAAACTTACTAAAAAAGGATCTAGCTTTTTCCATATTCTCGTACTTGATTGAAAACAAATTTACAAACCCTGTAATAGGATCCATTTTACTAGTATTCCAAGCAGGTACATAAAATAAAAACCCACTTTGCTTCCCCAATTTCTGAAAGCTCTCAAACTTATTAGTAAGTTGTAATGCGTTTAAAACTCCTCCTAATTCCTTAGCTGATTTAGACTTATCTACCAAATAGTTTAATTTATCTATTAGCATTCTTTCAAACTTTTGGTAAACTTGCTTTTCCACCTTTTGCCTTCCTCTCATGAAGCCCATATTCAAATCCTCTAATACTACAATAGCGTTATTTTCGACAATCAGTTTAGCTATAATATGCACTACCTGAGATAAGTAACCTTCTTTTAATTCCTTTATAGTTTCAATTGTCCCCCAACTTTTTCTTGCTTCATCTCTTCCTCCCTCTTTCTTGTCTAACAATGCATGGTAGTCAACTTTATGAGTAATCCCTTTATATTCATTTACTATTTCATTAAGTGAATATTGTTTTACTATTTCGCCTTTCCGATTGATAAGGGTTAAATATAATAAGTGCCTTTCTCCTCGATCTATACCTATAATATGGATATCAGGATTGTTTTGTAGATATCGAACTACTTCGTTATTAATTCTGTCTCCTCCAGTCGCCTTAAAGTTCATAGTTATTGGAACATGGAATTGAAATTTATCAACAGTAAAACGCTTATCCTTAATTAGATCATATTTGAATTCACTAGTCTTTTTTCTATTATCAGGATTTTTATTAATGATAGCTACACCAGATGAATGGGTAATAATACTATCCTCTTTAATTGATTTTCTTCGAAAAAAAACTTCCGCTTGACCATTCAATTTATAAACAACATTTTTTAAATTATCAGCATCAAAAAGCATTTTCCAATACATAGTGTGCAGGTTAGGTGTTCCTTTGCTAAAAGGCGAAAAATCTTTATTGTAAATCTGAAATAAATATATTTTACCCTCGTTTACGAGTTGGTTAATATAGTCTTCAGGTATGTTGCTAAAAGTAATTTTATATCCTTGTTGCTCTACTTCACGATAGAATCCACTTAAATCAAGATATGATTTTGTGTCAGAAAAGTTGAAATTAAAATGTTTCCAATCTTCATGTTTTGAAATAGACTCCTTGAAAAAATTAATTAACTCATGACAATGGTTAATATTAAAAGTATCGCCTTTTTTATGAGTTTCATTTTTATAATTTTCTTGTAATTCTTTTGAAGGATTGAATTCTTTTATTCTTGAATTAGAGAAGAAAACTTTTGGCAGCATTTTATTTGCACCGGGTAATAACTTATAAACCATCTTTTCGAAACAAGAATCCGTATTCCCTTCAAATTTTTTATCAAATACCTTATTATTTTTTTTATTCATAATAGCTAAATAGTATAAGCCATTTTTCCTCAATATAATACTAGTGTTATCAATTTCTTTATTTGCATCCCATCCATTCAATAGGGTGGAATTATCAAAATTTAATTTATACTTTTCTATTGAATAAGGCTTCTTAGCAATATAATTTCTAACCTTATTGTAAAGCATATTTATGAGATCGATGTTTTCAAACAAAGGGATAAATTCGCCATAAAATCTTTCATCCTTGTCTGCTTCATCGCCATTACCACATAGTGGTTTTACAAAATGTTGTAAAGATTTAATACTGTCTAGAAGGCTTTTTATTTTCTCAACACTTTCTCTATCTTGACCTAAATTTTTATTTACATCGTAAGGTTGATTTAATAGATCTTTTACTGAATCATAATTATCTTGAATTTTTAGAAGTAAATTAGGAATCACTTCGCTAGTTTCACTTTTAGGGCTATATCCGAAATTGACAAAATATTGCTCAATTGTGAGTACTTTTTCAAGATTAAGTAAAGCAATACACTCATTTAAATATCGGATATTAAAGCTTTCTTGATTTCGAAAAGCCTTTTGCTTTTTTTCTTGATACTTTTCAATATTTTTTTCTTTTGGACCTCTTGGATTCTCAATTTCATATTTCAATTCAACACCACGCTGTATAGCTGACCAATCACCTAACATTTTTTGAGAAATATCAGTCAATCCTGTATCATTTTTTATGTAAATTTTTGAGCTGTCAAATACTTTAAAATCAAGTATTATCTTCATCACATTTGCAAGACTCTCGGAAATATCTTGATAGGTCTTCTCTATCCCCTCAAGCACTTCGCTATCATTTAAAAATTCTTCAGGAAGAAACGAAGCTGATGCACGATCACTTAATATTTGTTTGTAAAGAGGCTTAAGCTTTCCAATCTTATTGGCTTTCTCAGATTGCTGCTGATTATAAAGATTGATATACTCATTTAGTCCTTTAATTTTTGTTTTACCATCTTCAGAGGTATAACCACCTAATAAAAAATTGTACTTATCTATACCTATTTGGGTAAGAGTTTCATTAAAGTACTCAGTTGTAAATATTTCATCAATACTATTTACCTGTATAATTAATTCTAGCTCTTTTAGTATTTTTTGAAATTCAGAAGAAATGGTAGTTAGAGAAAGCTTATCAAATATTTTAATATTATCAATAAAAAACAAAAGGTTTTGATGTACTAGACGATACCCTATAGCAGTAGAAATTTCATCCGAAGTATAAATGTTTCTCCTATTCTCATGGAATCCCGAAAAATAAGTTGTAAAATTATCAAATTCAGAAACTACTATCCTGTCTTCATCATTTACAAAATTCTTTAAATCTATTTTAATAAGTTCTTTTGCAAATAGGTTTTTATAACGCTCAGAAATAGATTCATTTGGATGCTTAGAAAAACGCTCAGAAATTTGTTTACGCAAAGAAGTTTGTACCAATGCCATTTGTTTTTTATCATCTTCAGAACGTAGTGCTTTATTGTATAATAAAATAAAGTCCTCTAATCCATTCAATACCAATCCTTCGATAGCCTTATTGATAAAATCTTTATGGTACTCATCAATTATCTTTTTTACCTTTTTATAATTCTCTGCTCTAGTTTCATCCTTAATTAATAAGCCGTGCCGTTCAATCATCTCCAAAGTATTTCCTTTTGGAATTAATTCAAAACGGAGTGTCTTTGATAGAGAATAAAGGTTAGTAAAAGCGGAAAGGTCATTGAATGTATTCATGATTTAGTTTTATAAGGGGGTGGGTGAATAGATATTTGAACTTTTTAAAGAGTTCATTATTATGATTCAGTTATAAATATAAGTAAAATACATATAGTGGAAATGTTGTATTTTAAATGACTTCTATGGATAGAATTATTTAATCAAAAACCAGATTAAACGTTGGAAATAGTAATAGTGAGGTTTTAAGTTGGTCTTACTCAAACTCTAAGTTATAAAACTGTTAAGCAACCACCCACCACCGTTACATCACCCCCTCATCAGCAAAACTGAAATACCTTCTATCTGGAGCTATTATGAGGTGATCAAACAATGATATATCAAAATATTTGCATGCATCTTTGATCTTTCCAGTTAAATCCCTATCAGCAGATGATGGTTGAAGATTACCACTGGGATGGTTATGAGCTAATATGATTCCTGTTGCAGCCACTTTTAAAGCTACAGATAATATCAGTCTTATGTCTACCATTGTTCCAGTGATACCTCCTGTTGATAGGGGGTATACACCGAGCACCCTGTTACAGCGGTTTAAATACATCACTACAAATTTCTCCTGTAAAGCAATAGTTTCTTGTGGGAAGAATTCCACTATTTCAATAAATGCATCTAAGGCACTTATTATTACAGGCTTATTGCTAATAGCTGGTCGGTAGCTCACTTGTATTTCAGCTACACGTTCTTTTGTTTGTTTCATATTGGTTAAATTAAAAATCCCCCACCATTATTGATGAGGGACTGATTTAAATAATAAACCCCATCAAAATTTGATGGGGAATGTTTTTTTCGATTAGAATTGCTGTTTTAAACTTTATAGTTTCGAAGTAAGTTACCTGCATTATAAATTTCTGAAATAATAAACACCACAAGTATAAAAGAAAAAATACCATAAAGCGCATAACACAAAACTGTGAATTCATTTCCAGAAGTTAATAAACCTATAGTTACACCTAATTGACCAATCAAATATCGAAATAGGTAAATCCCTATATTTCTAATGCACTGCCCAGCATAGTTAATTTTTTCTTCTTCGCTAAACTCTTTATTTATTTTGTTTCTTTTCCAAAGTGGCTCTAATTTGTTCGAATCTTTTAATTTGACAAAAGTTAAGCGTCTAAAGATTAGCCAAAGAACAAAAAGAATAATTCCTATAAAAATAAAGCTTATTGATTTTCCCATTTTTTTGATTTTAAAAGGTTAAAATGATTATTACTTAATATTTATTTACCAACTTATTAAAGCTTCTGTTTTGATAAAAACTTAAACTAATCACACCTTTTTCTTCGAATTTGCATACCGCGGATGCTAGAGCATTTCTCTGAACAATATTTTAAATATTCTAAAGGTGCAGTTTGAGTTGGTTTAAAACAACTAGTATCTAGAGTATAGCAAGCCCAACCATTATTGTGAGAAAACTCTATAAAGCAAATATCACATTTTCTTTGAGTGGTATTTTGATAATTTAGTGAATTATTATTTTCATTATTTCTCTGACTTATAATACAAAGTTGCAGATGAACTGTCCATAAAAGCGAACCTGCACATTCCCCTTTGATAGTTATTCTCTCTCCCTTACGAATATCTGCTAATTTATTTTTTTCTTTGCCATCAAAATTACAAACGACATCATTATTTAACCTAATATCTTCTGATGAAATATCTGTAACAATACCCTCGATACTTATTATTTTTCCTAAATATTTTTTATCAGCAGCTGCTTCATTATCTTTATATTCCTTCAATATCTGATCAGGACTTAAATTATAAATTGGAGTTTTATTCCTGTTTGAACTTGACGGATCATACAGTAGAAAAAAACAAAACAATCCTACAAACGCAATTAAAGTTGCTTTCATCCATGGATTTATTATATTCCAATTTTTATTTTTATTCATTTAACTAAACTTTAAGTGAATTATTAAATATATAACGAAGTTGATTTTTAAATCTTAATAATCCAATACCCTATTTGTAGTATATTTTCGATTATATGTTTCAGTTATATTAAAATATTCACATACGTACCCAATGTTACCTTCATTTAATAAATAAAATAGCCCAACCATCTATATTACATACAATTGGACTATTAAATCTTAAAACGTAGCTGCTATTTTAAATAGATCAAAAGGCCACCAATGCTTTGTTATCCTATAAAGCATTTTGTACTGCTTATGAGGTTGAACTTCTTCCACCATCACCCAGCTATTCTTCTTTAAAATGTCTGTGTCTTCTAACACCTGCACCTTAAATGGTACAAATAGCTGTCTTATTTTGCCTGTGGGATTGATGACTAGGATGCTTTTAGGGTCTACGTAATTAATTTTTGGTGGGTCCATGTTTTCATTATTTATTTGTGTAATAAAAAAGCCCCACCATTTTTTTGGTGAGGCTAATTATTTTATTTTAAATATGCTATTTTAACTAGTCGAATTAAGGGGGTGTTTTCCTCACGCAGTGGGAATTAAAATTAATTTGATTTTACTTTCTCTTTTTTATACAAAAATTTTAAGCATCTATTAACCATTGCTGGTATAACTGAGGTATGTGTCTCATCTTCAAAAATTACAAACTTAGTTTCTACAC
>Ga0214919_10010927_pt1 | contig 11399 bp, 8 predicted proteins | sample LL1503_MetaG_FD_177994 | JGI IMG/M metagenome (GOLD analysis project Ga0214919, IMG submission 177994) | Freshwater microbial communities from Lake Lanier, Atlanta, Georgia, United States - LL-1503 | ecosystem: Environmental > Aquatic > Freshwater > Lake | place: USA: Georgia | collected 2015-03-15
AAGGTGTTGAGGACTTAACAATTTTGAATCCCAACTTGTCAGCGCTTCAAGAGATATTAGCTGGATATGGTGATGATCAATATGCTAAAGCCATCAAAGACATTCAAGATTGGTATGAAGCATTCCGATGGAAATATGGCACCTCTTCAAAGTCCACTACTTCCAACGAGGACGATGAGACTGAAATTGTAGAAGCGACTTAGCCCATACCCTGCAAACAATCAGCATTTCGTTTGCAGGGCCATTCTAGCGATCGTCTAAAAGCCACAGACTCAGCCTTTATCGGTTGACTGCCCTACTTCTCCGAAAACACACTATGTAAAACATTGCGAGCGTGAGCCATGGTTAGAGCATATGAACCCGATTCAGCAGAGCGTCACAGGTCTGTACCCATACTGGATACCATTACACGGATCCCGGGCTATCCAAGAAAACTTGTGATTTTCAAAATCCCCGCGTCTAGTTATTGGTGGGTACGGTATTACGCAGAGAGCCATATTTTTAAGAGGACTACCAAAACCGAAATCAAACGCGACGCCCTAGAAGCAGCCAAACGTTTTTACGATGACATCACCATCCGCATAAGGGGTGGCAGTTTTGATGGCATACCTGCAGAAGTAAACGCTGCTGAAGTTGTGACTTTTGCCAAGGCAACCAAAATGCTGATGGAGAGTGAGTTAGCCAAGCTCAACAGGAATCAACTGTCTAGGATCAGCTACGACAACATGAAGCTTAGATACGACAAGCACATATTGCCCTTCTTTGGGCTGATGGATGTTTTGTCTATCAATTACAAAACACTGGATGAGTTTCTGCAAAAGATTTCCAACCAAGAACCCAAGCTTAGCGTATCAACACTTAGTGCCTATATGGGCTTGACCCGAAAAGTCTTACAGCACGCAGCTAGGCACAGCTTCATCGAGCACATTCCAGAGTTTCCAAAAGTTGGCGTTGAGGACAAACCACGCGGGTGGTTCAATGTTGGTGAATACAAAGAAATTACCAAGCAGTCTAAGAAGCTTGCTGGCAAGCGTGTGGAGTGGCGGGCGCACACTGAGCCTATGGAAGGAAGTTATTTCTGTGCACCAGGCGAAAAAATCAGTCCTACAGACCGATTGATCAAGCGCATTGAGATGACCAAGGATCTTTCTGATCTCATTGTTTTCATGGTCAATAGCTATATTCGACCAACTGACATTCGAAACATGCAGCACAAGCACGTTGAAGTGATCAAGCGTGAGTGGACTTATTTAAGGCTCAGCCTGCCTCCCAGCAAGGGCCACAGCTTTCCCATCACTACAATGCCATGGGCCGTCAAAGTTTACGAACGCATCCGCCGCCGTCAGGTGCTGGAATTTGGCAGAGACATTCATCCCGAGGACTATGTATTCATGCCTCACGCTGCTTCGCGTGACAACGCAATGAAACTATTGGCGCGTCAATTTGAAATTGCTTTGGAAGTTACCGGCTTGAAACTCAGTACGGCAGGAGAAACAAGAACCTTGTACAGCTTGCGGCACAGCAGCATCATGTTCCGATTGATGTTCGGCCGAGGCGTAGATACTTTAACGCTGGCCCGTAACGCCAGAACAAGTCCTGAGATGATTGATCGCTTCTATGCTGCCCCACTACAGGGCGAGATGAATGTGGGCGAGTTGCAAAGCAAACGCAGGCCACGGCCTTGGGAATACTAGTGAGAATACTCACTAGGTAAACTCAATAAGTTAATTCTTCTCAGGACTGATCGAGAAATTACTCAAGGCGAAAGAGCCAATGAAGGAAGCATCAAGGCAATTTCAGGGAAAAGAGCTAGTAAACCTATCATTAGAAACATTGTCACTACAAATGGAGATGAGCCAATAATTACGTCCGAGACTGAACCATTTGTTCGGATTCCCTGAATGACGTAGAGGTTGAGACCAACTGGTGGAGTAATCAACGCCATTTCAATGAGGATTATCACCACGATACCAAACCAAACTGGGTCAAAACCAGCAGCAACCATGACAGGCGTTATGACAGGCAAGGTGGTGACCATCATAGAAAGTGTTTCCATGAAGCACCCAAGAATTACATAAAATATTACAACTGCAAGTAACAAAGCATAAGGTGAAAGTTGAAGACTTAAAATTGAGTTGTTAAGTACTGCAGTAAGACCAATGCCGCCCATAATGAAGTTTAAGAAGAATGCTCCAATGATGATCAACATAATCATGGCTGTGGTCCGCATAGTACCTTCCATAACTTGTCGAAGTAATTCTAGTGTTACTGCGCCGCGAAAGGATGCAAGAGCCAAGGCTGCAGCTAATCCAAGTGCAGCTGATTCGGTTGCCGTGGCAATTCCTGTATAGATCGACACGATGATGACACCAAAAATTAATAGGGGCGGCATCAGGTCTGGCAGACTACGCCAACGCTTGCTCCAGTCGGTTTCAAATGAGCGCCCACCCCAGCTTGGTTTATAAATGCATGCAATGAGAATGGTAAGCATAAAAAGCCCTGCAAGTACCAAGCCTGGAATTATTCCAGCAAGATAAAGCTTTGGAATAGATGTGTCCGTAAGCGCTCCATAGATGATCATATTGATCGAAGGTGGAATTAATATTCCTAGGGTCCCACCAGATGCGAGCGTGCCTAAAAATAGACGCTCGTTGTATCCGTATTTTTTAGCCTGAGGGAGCGCAACTGTACCAACAGTAGCCGCCGTCGCAGCGCTAGATCCACAAGTTGCAGCAAAAAGTGTACATGCTCCGATATTGGAGTGCATAATTCCACCCGGTAACCAAGATAGCCAATGCATCATGGCACCGTACATACGGTCAGCCATGCCAGAGCGCAGCAACACCTCTCCTAGCATCACAAACAACGGAATACTCATCAGAAGAAATCCATTGCTTGAGGTCCAAGCGACTTCACCTACAGCACGCGAAAGGGGTAAAGTTGAGTAGATTTCCGAGAGCAATACACCAAGTAGCCCAAGTACAGCAGCAACTGGAAGGCCAAGAGCCAAAAGAAGAATAAGTAAGACGATTGCCGCAATGATCATGATTTAACCTCAGTTTCATTCTGGCGTCGGGTCATATCGTCAAGTTCTTCGTTTAGTTCCTCTTCAATGGAGACTGGACCAACAAGCTTTGAAATTAAATCGGTTTGACCAGTTTTCAATGCACTAATGGCACGCCATAAAAGCGAAAGGATGACAACCAAAAAAGAAAAAAGACCTACAACCCAAAGCGCTTGAGGAATCCATAATGGGGTTGCCAATGGAGTCATAGAGTGAGCGTCAAATTGTGCTGAAAGGTATGCTAGCTCTGACCCGCGATAAGTTATAAGAGAAACAAAAGCAATTAGAGCAATAAGAGCGGCAATATCTAGAAATGGTCGCAAAGATTTCGGAAAAAGAAAATAGAGAGTGTCTATCCGGACATGCGATTTATGCAACAAAGCATAACCACATGCCCATGTTGTACTAATAGCTAAAGCATAGCCAGAAACCTCGTCAACACCTGCAAAGGACTTACCAAAGGCTGCACGCATCAAGACTTCAATGCAGATCACAGCAGCAGCAGCCAGAATAAAAAATCCCCCAGCCCACACCATCACCCGGGAAATTCTATAAATGTAAGTTTCCTTACTGTTGATCATTTTGCGATCGCTGAAGTACCGATAACTTTGCCTACGGTATCTGACCAGTTTTTTGCACATTCAGCTCCACAACGCGCCGCCCATCTCGGGACAACAACATCTTTTGCGATTTTCGCTAACGCTGCCTTATCTGCTTCGGACACTGAAACTAATGTCATCGCACCCTTAACACCAAAAACGCAATCGCCCTTTCCAGTATTGCAATTGATTCCATCCTGAGCTTCCTTCGCCGCACTTTCCCAAAATTGATTCTCTACTGCCTTGAATTCAGTCTCAAGAAAAGCCCTAACTTTAGGGTCAAGCCTGTTCCATGTAGTGAGGTTAACAGCACTGAACCAAGGTGCCCAGCCCACAACTAAGGGGTATAGATGGGTTGTAACCTCCCACCACTTTGCGGTATTTCCAGAAAGCGTGCCGGTAACTCCGCAGTCTACGGTTCCACGTTGCAATGCAGGAACGACTTCTGGGAAAGTGACCTGTACTGGAACTGCCCCAGCTCCCTCGATAAAATCAGCTAGCGTTGGATTGAAAGAGCGGATTTTTCGACCTTTGAGATCGCTAATACCAGTAATAGGCTGTCGGCAATAAAGGACCTGGGGAGGTGCTGGCCATATCATTATTAGCTTAGCGTTGTAGCGTTGCGCTACTATCTTGTCGAGAGTAGCTTTGTATGCGTCAGAAGCCTTTCGCATAGTCGCAATGTCAAGAAACACCCCTGCCAGATCTAGTCCGTCGAAAACAGGACTGTCCGCTGACATATAGCTAACGTTACCTGAACCGACGTCGATTACTCCCAGACGAAGTAGGCGAAGAACTTCTGTTCCCTGTAATCCCATCTGGTCAAGAGTTGTGAGATCTGCCGTAACCTGACCTTTGCTGCGCTCAGAAACTATTTGCGTCCAAAATGGTTTCTCTACTGCGCGGGACATATTTAGGTTGCTAAATGAGCCCAATACCTTAAGGTGGGTCTTAGGCAGGTCTTGAGCTAAAGCAAGATTAAACCAACCTGCCATCAAGAGTGTACCGATAGTCAGTTTCAAATTTCTTGACATATTTATCTCCATTTAAGGTTCTACACTTAGGATACAATTTGTATACAAGATAACTCTACACTGATAAAATTTTCCTGTCAACAAGGCGCTCTTAACGCCAAGAAAGGCGGCCACGTGAGAGAAAAAAATGGATATCGTGTTGGAATTGATATCGGCGGAACCTTTACTGATATCGTTTTAACGGGTAGTGACGGTTCTGTAGTCACTAGCAAGGTTGCATCAACACCAGATGACTATGGCAGAGCAATAGTTGATGGGCTAGGCGTGCTATTTAAGGAAGCATCTATACGACCTGAACAGGTAGAACTGGTGGTTCACGGCACTACTGTTGCAACAAACGCAATACTTGAGGGTAAAGGCGCCAAGACCGCTTTGATCACGACTCAAGGTTTCCGTGACGTACTTGAACTTCGGCGGATCAGAATACCGGAGCTGTACAACTTGTTTTATGAAAGACCACAACCTTTAGTGCCCAGACGGCTTCGTTTTGAGGTTCCGGAACGAATGGATGCCAAAGGAAGAGTATTAATTCCACTGGATGAAGAATCAACGTTGCGTGTGCTTAAAAAGATAGCGAAATCTGATGTTGAAAGTGTCGCCATATGCACTCTTCACTCGTACGCTAACCCCAAACACGAAAAACGGATTTCCACACTAGCCAAAAAAGTATTGCCAAGATCTATATTCATCACATGCTCAAGTGAAATTCTTCCTGAAATTCGAGAATACGAGCGCACTAGCACAACAGTCATAAATGCCTACATTGGACCGGTCGTTCGTAGGTACCTCAAAAACCTGATCGAACGGCTTAATTCAATAGGGGTCTTAGCGCCACTACATGTAATGCAATCTAATGGGGGAATCATGTCGGCAAAGGATGTCATGCATAAACCTGCATACATCGTTGAATCTGGCCCAGCAGCAGGTGTGATTGGCGCTGCAGCAGCCTCAGCTTTAGCCGGGATTCGCAATACCATCACGATTGACATGGGTGGAACAACTGCAAAAGCCGCGATGATTGAAGATGGCCATGTTGCGAAAACTTCAGAATATGAAGTTGGCGCTGGAATCAATATCAGCAGCAAGCTGGTTAAAGGTGGTGGCCATGCCCTTAAGCTTCCTGTTATCGATGTATCAGAAATTGGCGCTGGTGGAGGCAGCATAGCTCGAGTAGATAGTGGTGGTCTTCTTTCTGTGGGCCCGATGAGCGCTGGGGCTGTTCCTGGGCCAGTCTGCTACGGTTCTGGTGGAACCCAGCCAACCTTGACGGACGCTATGGTTGTGCTCGGATATATCAATCCTGATTACCTAGTAGGTGGCACGCTTAAATTACATAGTGCAAATGCATTTAAAGCCGTAGAAAAAATTATTGCTGATCCACTAGGCTGCACTTTAGAACAAGCTGCTCACGGAGTATTTGTCCTTGCTGCGACAACAATGACCCGTGCTGTTAAGGCTGTATCAACTTTTAGAGGCCGCGACCCCAGAGATTTTCAGTTGTTTGCGTTTGGTGGAAACGGGGCTCTTATGGCAGCAGAAATCGCCAATGCACTTGACATGAATTGCGTTGTTGTACCCCCATATGCCGGGCTATTCAGTGCTTTTGGCCTCTTGTTTTCTAATATAGAACGAGAGGCCTCTCGAACATTATTTTCCCGAACATCAGAACTCAAAGGCTCCATGTTAGCAAGTAGTTTTAATCGACTTGAATCAGATCTTTTGAATTCTTTTGTGGTCGAGGGTTACTCAGTTGCTGAGGTCACACTCAGGCGCCAAGCAGAGTTGCGATATGCAGGGCAAGCTTACGAGTTGAGTGTAGATGTGCCGTCTTGTGACACGGGGTCACCTCTTGCGTTGGCCAAAGCATTTACAAAAGAGCACGAACTGACTTACGGACATTCTGCAACAGATGAGCCGATTGACTTGGTCAATATTCGTGTTAGTGCATCGGCAACACCTCGTGGAGCTAGAGCGATCACTTTTTCCCCGCGTGCTGGAAGGCGTGAAGTAGTTGGGCAACGTAAAGCTTATTTTGGATCAGACTTTGGGCGCCTAGATACTCGCGTGGTTGATCGAAGTTTTCTCTCAGTTGGCTCTGTCGCGGGCCCATTAATTATTGAAGAGTACGACACAACAGTTCTTGTACCACCAGGGTGGACTGCAAGGCTGGATAAAGGTGGCAATATAGTGATGGAGTCCAAATGAAGATTCGTCGTAAAAACTTTGATGCCATTACATTCGAGGTAGTGCGAAACGCTCTGGATTCCTTGGCTGATGAAATGGCGCTGATATTAATGCGCAGCGCCTACTCACCTGTTGTACGAGACTCCATGGACTATTCAACAGCTTTGTGCGACCGTGATGGCAACATGGTATCTCAAGGATTAACAACCGCTTTACACCTTGGATCCTTTCCAGACGCCATGAAGGTAATTATTGAAACCTTCAAAGACAAAATCTATCCAGGTGACGTATTTATATCCAATGATCCCTACGGCGGCGGCGGTATGCATTTGCCCGATATTTATGTAGTCAAACCTATTTTTAACGGACAAATCATTGAAGGTTTCGCAACAACATTGGTTCATCATACAGATATCGGCGGCCTTACACCTGGTGGCACCGCTGTGCACGCTACTGAAATTTTTCAAGAAGGGCTATGCATTCCTCTTTTAAAGTTGTATGAAAACGGCGTCCCTAATGAAATCGTCTTTCAGTTTGTAGGTAAAAATGTTCGTGTTCCAAAAAAAGTTCTCGGTGATTTGAGGGCTCAAGTTTCAGCTTGTAATGGTGCAGAACGAGGGTTACTTCGTCTTATTGCACGATATGGCGCTGATACCGTTCACGCTTATATAGGCGACATGCACAAGCTAGCAGAGAGTCGTATGCGTGAAGAGATTCGCAAAATTCCAGATGGCATATATGACTTCACTGATTACATTGATGGCCTAGGCGAAAGCCCAACCAAAATTGTCTTCAAGGTAAAAGTCACCATTACTGGAGACCGAGCAATTGTTGACTGGGGCGGCACTTCACCTCAAGTCAAGGCCGCAATAAATGCTCCAGGACCTTTCATACGATCGGCAACATACTTAGCGTTTCGCTGCCTAATTGGACCAGGAATGCCAAATACAGTTGGTTATATGAGACCAATTACTGTGATTGCACCGTTAGGGACTATCGTTAACCCCACTCATCCTGCGGCCTGCAATGCGCGTGGGATCGTTGGATTTCGTGCACTTGATACTTTGCTTGGAGCTCTTGCCAAAGCCATTCCAGGTCGAATACCAGCTGCAGGTGAAGGCGGTGCAACCAATCCAAGTATTGGTGGGCTTGAAAAGGGTCAAGCTTTTGTATTCACGGAAACTGTTCTTGGTTCATGGGGTGGACGCCCAGATCGCGATGGCATAGACGGTGCAGCCAACCTTGCCGCAAACCAATCCAACCAGCCCATAGAAATGATTGAGGCAGAAAATCCTCTTCAGATTATTCGATATGGATTAGTACAAAACTCCGGCGGGCCAGGACAATACAGAGGTGGCCTTGCGATAGAGCGTGAGTATCAACTAAACGCAAATGAGGCTGTTTTCACAATTAGATCAGATCGTAGAGCCTGCCCACCTTATGGGCTAGCCGGGGGTCTTTGTGGCACACCTTCATACAATGTTCTCCATCGGAATCAAACTGCAACTATCTTGCCAGCTTTGCCGTTAGAAAAGACTGACCTTCTAAAAGGTGACCGAATTCATCATATTCAACCTGGCGCAGGAGGTTACGGAGATCCACTGCTGCGAGAACCAGAGAAAGTTCTCCAGGATGTGCTGGAAGAGAAACTGACGAGCATTTACGCTTCAACTGTGTACGGCGTTGTAGTCGCAAGGGGAAAGCTAAATCTTGTTGAAACCATTAGGCTTCGAAAACAAATGAAGGCTAAATCACGAGCAAAGTCCGGCACAACGCATATTGAACATTTTTTGGATGTAGCGAAGATCCATTTGAGCAAATAGAAATGAAACTGTACAGACCTACGTGGATAGAAATCGATTTAGAGGCAATTCGCCATAACGTTCGGACGACCAGAAAACTGGTAGGGCCAAATGTTAAGATTTTTGTTGTCTGCAAAGGCGACGGTTATGGGATTGGTGCAGGTGTTCTAGCAAAAACGGCCATCGAAGCTGGCGCCGATGCAGCTGCTTGCAGTTCGCCCTCAGATGTAACTTCTATTCGCTCAGCCGGAGTGACTTCACCAATCCTACTTTATGCTTCTACAAGTACCATTGATGCGGCAGCCGTAGTTAGTCTCGGGGTTATCCCAACAATTCATGATTTCAGTAGCCTAGATGCTTTTACTAAGCTGTCAGAACTCAATGAAGTGTATGTAAAGATCGATTGTGGGTTCGGCCGTTTAGGGTTTACTCATTTAGATTGGGGTCAGGCATTTCAAAGGTTGGCAAGTTCTAGTAGTCTAAAAGTAGCGGGCCTTTACTGCCACCTAGGCTCAACTGAAGATCGAACAAAGTTAGATATTCAGATGGCAAAGTTTCACTCGGCAGTTGAACAAGCCAAGTCAGCAGGTCTAAAGGATTTAGTTTTGATGGTCGCATCAAGCAGGGTAACCATCGGCCAAGTCGACCTGAATATGAATGCAGTCAATCCTGGCCGAATGATATGCGGTATATTAGAAGAGCCTTGGAATTGCTTAGCCGATATTCGGCCAGTTATTGCTAGCTTAAAGAGTCAAATCATACAAGTGAAAAAGCTCTCAGCAGGTAGCACACTCGCTTATGGGGATACAGAGACAAGTCGAGATATGCTGATAGCTATCGCACCAGTTGGCTTTGCAGATGGTTACCCAAGATTACCGGCTGGGGGTGTAGCGTTAATAAGGGGACAACGCGTATCCATCCTTGGTTCTAGATCTACCGAACATACTACCTTTGATGTGACCGACATCGAAGGAGTGGCAGTTAATGATGAAGTGGTCTTGTTAGGAAAGCAAGGAGAACATGTTATTACCGGAAATGACATCTCTGATCACACGGGTGTACCTTTAATAGAGCTATTGCCAAGTATGGGACGACTTGCACGTCGAGTTTATTACGGCTAAATTGTTGCTGATTGTGATTTGACTCCGGAAGGCAAAGATAAAGAGTCATTTAAAAATTCAACAAAACGAGAACGAGTATGGTCAGTATGAATAGCAGCAACCGATTCAGCGGCGTCCGCGTCTCGTCTTTCGATCGCTGCCACAGTCTCTCGATGTTCACTAATGATCGACTCTATAAAAGAATAGTAGTCAGACTGTGAACGGTAATAGTGTCCATTCAAGGTAAATCTAGCAATGCGCAACCCTTCCGATAGCAACCGACCGTAGGCATCAGATATGTGAAAGTTTCCGCAGGATGCGCCAATAGCCATATGAAAATCATGGTTTGCGCGAACCATACGATCGCTGTCGCGGTTCTTTGCTGCTTTCTCAAAATCGATAGCCAATCGCTTTATCAGCACTAAACCCTCTTCAGTTCTACGAATAGCTGTCCAACGAGTTGCGGCACGCTGAATCAGATCAATACCTTCGAGGTAATCTCTGATACGCGCTAAATCAAGTGGCGCTACATTTGCGCTTCGATTAGGTTGCTGAATAACAAGTCCTTCAGCAGCCAAATGAATAATGGCTTCACGTACGGGAGTCCTTGAGACTCCAAGCAACTTAACAATCGACGCTTCATCAATACTTGAGCCTGGTGGTAATTCTAGAGAGAGAATACGAGAATGCAGTTCGTCGTATACGCGCCTCCAACCCTTAACCTTAACTGAATCAACTTTTACTTTTAAAAGTTTTTTTGCGGCAGGATCTAAACTAGCTTGTCGATTAGAAATCGGCTTAGATTTCGCACTAGTAGGTGACTCGGATGACTTTGGTAAGGGGATGCTTTTCATTGAAATTTCAAAGGTCAAGTAAATACTCAATTGTAAATATTATCTAACGCGCTGAGTACCGAGTAAAAATCACCACCCTGATTTGACAAGTACTTCCCATAAATTTTTCGCAGCCCAATTTTTAAGACCTGCGGGACCCATTTGGGCAAAGCATGCGGGTATCAATTCAGCCCTGTAGCGCGTATTTAGTTGGGCTCGCTGGCATAGCAGCAAGACGCAACTCAAAACAAACGTAGCGATTTTTTCAAATACAGGTCTAGAATGACACCATGCGCAATAACTTTGAAACCACGATTGCTGCGAACGGGCTGCGTTACACCAGCAAGGAGAGTGGCTCGCCGTTTCAAGATTCTTCTTGCGGCTCAACACTCAGTTGCTACAAGTGCGGTTTGCACAAACCACGTTCATCAGGCGTTACAAAAAGATTGCTTGGGCAGCGCCTTTTTAAATGCTTGGATTGCGTGAACGCTACTGCCAAATAATGCCAAATAATGCCAACAAGATTAGTCGTTGGAGAGATAGATTTGTGTTGATTTCGGCATCGAAAATCTATGAAAAGACATTGAAAAATCTATGACGAGTAGTAAAGTCGGACTATACTACTTTTAACCTAAAAAAAAGCACTTAGAGTTTCCTCTAAGCGCTTGATTTAATTGGAGATTTTTGGTGGGCGATGCAAGTTTCGAACTTGCGACCCCTGCAGTGTGAATGCAGTGCTCTACCCCTGAGCTAATCGCCCTATCGCTTTTTCAGTGTAGCCTT
>Ga0214919_10010928_pt1 | contig 11397 bp, 8 predicted proteins | sample LL1503_MetaG_FD_177994 | JGI IMG/M metagenome (GOLD analysis project Ga0214919, IMG submission 177994) | Freshwater microbial communities from Lake Lanier, Atlanta, Georgia, United States - LL-1503 | ecosystem: Environmental > Aquatic > Freshwater > Lake | place: USA: Georgia | collected 2015-03-15
GCTGAGGTCGATGTCGATGGCGCGGCGCAAGATCACCGGGCCAGTGTCCAGCCCCACGTCCATTTGCATGATGCACACGCCAGTTTGCGCGTCGCCCGCTTCGATGGCACGGTGGATGGGTGCGGCGCCGCGCCAGCGCGGCAACAGTGAAGCGTGGATGTTCAGGCAGCCCAAGGGCGGCGCGGCCAAGGCCCAGGCGGGCAAGATCAGCCCATAGGCGGCGACGACCATGGCATCGGCCTGGGCTTGGGCCATGGCTTGTTGCGCGGCACGGGCGTCGTCGGGGTATTTGCCGTCCAAGCGCAGGCTGCGCGGTTGGGCCAGGGGCAGTTGATGGGCCAGAGCAAATTGTTTGACCGGCGAGGCTTGCAGTTGCAGGCCCCGGCCAGCGGGCCGGTCAGGTTGGGTCAGCACCAAGGCGATCTCGTGCCCCGCCGCATGCAACGCGCTCAGGGCGTGCTGGGCAAATTCGGGCGTACCCGCAAAGATCAGGCGCATGGGCTCAGCGTTGCGACTCGCGTTGGGCCTTGAGGATTTTGCTGCGGATGCGGGTGCGCTTTAAAAACGACAGGTGCTCGACAAATACCTTGCCTTGCAGGTGATCGATCTCGTGCTGGAGACAAATGGACTCCATGCCTTCGGCCTCGATGGTGAAGGGCTGTCCGTCGGTATCCAGGGCGCTGACGCGCACTTGGTGGGCCCGCTCGACGCCGTCATAAATACCGGGCACCGACAAGCAGCCTTCTTCGCCCTTGATGCGATCGCTGCTGGCCCATTCAATGACCGGGTTGATCAAGGCCAGGGGTTGGTTGTGTTCTTCCGACACATCGATGACGATGACACGCTCGTGCACGTCCACCTGGGTGGCGGCCAGGCCAATGCCTTTGGCCTCGTACATGGTTTCGGTCATGTCGGCGATGAGTTGGCGGATGCGCTCGTCCACCACGGCCACAGGTTTGGCCACGGTGTGCAAGCGCGGATCGGGGTAGGTGAGGATGGTGAGCAAAGCCATGGGGGCATATTGTCCGCGCTTTTTCGACCCGCCCCAAGCCATGCAGCCAAGCCCCCACGCCAGGGCGCACCTATTGCCAAAGGCCCAAAGCTGGCCGATGATGAATGCCAAAAAATGCCCCAGGGAGGCACCCATGACACCCACACCCCCCGTCACACCCGACTGGCCCGATTGGCTGCGTCTGGTCACCACACCAGGCGTGAGCCCGCGCCAACTTCGTCAATTGCTCAGTGCATTTGGAGGGCCAGCCCAGGTGCTGGCCGCCAACGAGGCCGACCGGGCGCGCTGGGTGGGCGCAGGGGCGGCCGCCGCCTTGAGCCGCCCCCCGGCTGACGCACCGCTGCGCCTGGCCCGCACCGAGCACTGGCTGGCCCACCCCCCGCCGGGTTGCGCCCATATGCTTTGGACCTTGGGTGACGCGGCTTATCCCAGTGCTTTTTTGCAATTGAGCGACCCCCCTTTGATGGTCTACGCCCAAGGCCAAACCGCGCCCTTGGGCGGGGCGGCGCTGGCGGTGGTGGGCAGCCGCAACCCCACGGCCCAGGGGCGCGAGAACGCGCTGGCTTTTGCCCAGGATTTGGCCGCCAGTGGGGTGTGCGTGGTCTCTGGCCTGGCCCTGGGCATTGACGCCGCCGCGCACGAAGGGGCCTTGCGCGGGGGCACCCATTTGCCATTGGCCACGGTGGCGGTGGTGGGCACCGGGCTGGACCGCGTCTACCCCAAGGGCAACCAAGCGCTGGCCCAAGCGGTGGCACTTCGCGGCTGCCTGATCAGCGAATACCCGCTGGGCACGCCACCGCTGCCGGCGCACTTTCCTCAGCGCAACCGCTTGATCGCCGCGCTCGGCCAAGGCTGCCTGGTGGTGGAAGCGGCGTTGTCATCGGGCTCGCTGATCACCGCCAACCAGGCCTTGGAGTTGGGGCGCGAGGTGTTTGCCATTCCTGGTTCCATCCATTCGACGCAGTCGCGCGGCTGCCATGCCTTGATTCGCCAAGGGGCGAAATTGGTGGAATCGGCCCAGGATGTGTGGGAGGAGTTGCGCGCCCCCGGTTTGTGGGGGCGCGATGCCGCGAACGCAGCCACGTCGGGCGACGGTGATGGCAGTGGCGGCAGCGGTGTGAGTACCACGCCAACGCCCGAAGCACCCAGCACAGACACTGTGCTGCAAGCCCTGGGCTGGGAGCCGTGTGGCCTGGACCAACTGCAAGCGCGCTGCGGCTGGGACACGGCAGCACTGCAAGCGCATTTGTTGCAACTCGAACTCGACGGCCAGGTGAGCCGCTTGAGTGGCGGCCGCTTTCAACGGCTGCGCGCCCACCACGGATAGACGCTTGCAGACCCGCCAGCGCCAACGCCCGTGCCAAAGCATGTAGGCCCATCACAAAGCCGCCAGCCAGGCAAATGGCGGCACAAAACAAGGTATATTGGGTCCATGTTTGAAGTGCTTGTATTCGTCTACGAAAACTATTGGCGAGGCGACGCTTGCCCCGAGTTGGACCAGTTGGGTCGCAAATTGAGCGCCGCTGGCTTTGACACCGATGAGATCGACCAGGCCCTGCAATGGCTGGCGGGCCTCAACAGCGCCTCGCGCGGCGCCAACCCGATTGACATCACCCCCACCGACCATGAGCCGGCGGATGTGATGCGCCCGGCATCGGCACACAGCATGCGCGTTTATGCCAGCCCAGAGCAAGACCAGCTCGGCGCCACCGGCCTGGGATTTTTGAGCTTTTTGGAGTCGGCCGGTGTGCTGCCCGCGCACATGCGCGAAATCGTCATCGACCGCGCCATGGCCGTGCCGCAACGCCCCATTGACATTGACGACCTGAAGATCATTGTGCTGATGGTCTACTGGAGCGCGGGCATCGAGCCCGACGCCTTGGTGCTCGACGAGCTGTGCGACGACAACCACTCGCGCACTGCACACTGACGCCAACCATTTCCCCGCACAAAAAAGCCACCCGTCGGGTGGCTTTTTGACATCGAAATGGCTAAATGCGCGCGCCAGAATTGGGGTCGTTGGGGTCGTCGTCGACCACACCGTCTTTGGCGATGGGCTTGATCAGGTCTTCGCGCTCTATGCCCAGCCACATGGCAATGGCGGCGGCAACAAACACCGAAGAGTAAATGCCAAAGCAAATGCCAATGGTCAGCGCCAGCGCAAAGTAGTGCAGCGTGGGGCCGCCAAAGAACAACATCGCCAACACCATGAGCTGGGTGCTGCCGTGGGTGATGATGGTGCGGCTGATGGTCGCGGTGATGGCGTTGTCGATGATCTCGCGGGTGTTCATCTTGCGGTAGCGGCGAAAGTTTTCGCGGATGCGGTCAAAAATCACCACCGACTCGTTGACCGAATAGCCCAGCACCGCCAACACCGCCGCCAACACCGGGAGCGAAAACTCCCACTGAAAGAAAGCGAAAAAGCCCAAGATGATGATCACATCATGCAAGTTGGCAATGATGGCCGCGACCGAGAACTTCCACTCAAAGCGAAAAGCGAGGTAAATCATGATGCCCAGCACCACAAAGCCCAGCGCTTTCAAGCCATCCACCGCCAACTCGTCGCCCACCTGCGGCCCAACAAACTCGGTGCGGCGCAATTCAACCGTTGGGTCAGCGGCTTTGAGGGCGCCCAGCACTTGCTCACTTTGCTGGGCCGAGGTTTGACCGCGCAGGGCGGGCATGCGGATGAGCACGTAGCGGGTGGAGCCAAAGTTTTGCACCTGCACGTCGCTCAGACCCAGCTTGCCAATGGTGTCGCGCACCTGGTTCACGTCAACAGGCTGGCTGTAGGCCACCTCCATCAAGGTGCCGCCGGTGAACTCGACCGACAAATGCAGGCCCCGGCTGAACAAGAAGAATACTGCCGCCAGAAAAGTGATGAACGACACCAAGTTGAACGCCAACGCGTTCTTCATGAATGGGATGTCTTTTTGGATTTTGAAAAATTCCATGGCCGGATATCCTGATGTAGATGGGGGTGGGATCAGTCGCGCGTGGTCACAGCCTTGCCGCTGTCAGGGCGCCATACGGTGCCAATCGAGACGGTTTGCAGTTTCTTTTGCCGCCCGTACCACAGGTTGACCAGGCCGCGAGAGAAGAACACCGCCGAGAACATGCTGGTCAAGATGCCCAAACAGTGCACCACCGCAAAACCACGCACCGGGCCCGAACCAAAAGCCAGCAAGGCCAGGCCGGCGATCAAAGTGGTGACGTTGGAGTCCAAGATGGTGGCCCAGGCGCGGTCGTAGCCGGCGTGGATGGCCGCTTGTGGTGACACGCCATTGCGCAGCTCCTCGCGCACCCGCTCGTTGATCAGCACGTTGGCATCAATCGCCATGCCCAGCACCAAGGCCATGGCCGCCATGCCGGGCAGGGTGAGGGTGGCTTGCAGCATCGACAGAACGGCCACCAACAACAACAAATTGACCGCCAGCGCCACGCTGGAGATGATGCCAAACAGCATGTAGTACACGCACATGAACAGCGCCACCGCGGCAAAGCCCCAGCGCACGCTGTCAAAACCTTTGGCGATGTTTTCTGCGCCCAGGCTAGGGCCAATGGTGCGCTCTTCGATGATCTCCATCGGGGCGGCCAGCGAGCCCGCACGCAGCAGCAGCGCCAGGTCGGCGGCTTCGGTCACGCTCATCGAGCCTGAAATTTGAAAGCGATTGCCCAGCTCGCCTTGGATCACCGGCGCGGTCAGCACCTCGCCACGGCCCTTTTCAAACAGCAAGATGGCCATGCGCTTTTTCAGGTTTTCGCGACTGGTGTCGCGCATGATGCGCCCGCCCTTGGCGTCCACCGTCAAGTCCACCTTGGGTTGCTGGGTTTGCGAGTCAAAGCCAGGCTGGGCGTCGGTCAAGCTGTCGCCGCTCAAGATCACTTGTTTTTTGACAATCACCACTTGGCCGTTGCGCTCGCGAAATTTTTCCATGCCGTAGGGCACGGCCGCGCCGCCCACGGCTGCCGCGGTGCCCTCGGGGCTGTCGTCGACCAAGCGCATCTCGAGTGTGGCGGTGCGGCCCAAAATGTCTTTGGCCTTGGCGGTGTCTTGCACGCCTGGCAACTGCACCACGATGCGGTCCAGTCCTTGCTGTTGGATCACTGGCTCGGCCACGCCCAGCTCGTTGATGCGGTTGTGCAAGGTGGTGATGTTTTGTTTCAGCGCTTGGTCTTGCACGCGACGTGCCGCTTCTGGCTTCAAGCTGGCGCTCAACTTGAACTCGCCCGCATCAGGCGCGTCGGTGAAGGCCACATCGACAAATTGCTCTTTGATCAGGTTGCGCGCCGCTTCCAAGGTGGCCGTGTCGCGCAAGCGCAGCTCTATGTTGTCGCCATTGCGGGAAATGCCACTGTGGCGGATGTTTTTCTCGCGCAGCACCGAGCGCAGGTCGCCCGCTGTAGAGTCGATTTTTTTGCTCAAGGCCGCGGCCATGTCCACTTGCAACATGAAGTGCACGCCACCGCGCAAGTCCAGTCCCAGGTACATGGGGACGGCATTGAGCGCGGTCAGCCACTGCGGTGAACGCGAGATCAGGTTCAGCGCCACCACATAAGGGGCTTGCTCGGGGTCAGGCACCAGCGCTTTTTGGATCACGTCTTTGGCCTTGAGCTGGGTGTCGGTGTCGGCCAAGCGCACCTTGAGCGAGTTGTTCTCCAGGCTCAAACCCGTGGGCTCGATGGACGCATCTTTGAGGGCTTGGGCCACCTTGGTTTGCAAGGCCGAATCCACCTTGAAGATGGCCTTGGCCGAAGACACCTGCACGGCTGGGGCTTCGCCAAAAAAGTTGGGCAGGGTATAGAGCCCACCAACCAACAAAGCGACCACAATGATCGCGTACTTCCACAGCGGGTAACGGTTCATGATCGCCTCAGGCGTGGAGCCTTGGGGTGCGCAAGGCCCCCACTGCCCCTTGGGTGAAAAAGGGGTTTATTTGATGGTGCCTTTGGGCAGCACCTGCACCACGGCCGAGCGCTGCAAATGCACCTCGACGCCGCTGGCCAGCTCCAAGCCCAAGGTGGTGTCGCCGATGCGCGAAATTTTGCCCAACAAACCGCCCACGGTGGCCACCTCATCGCCCTTGGCCAAGGCGTCGATCATGGCCTTGTGCTCTTTTTGGCGCTTCATTTGGGGGCGGATCATCACAAAATACAGCACCACAAACATCAGCAACAAGGGGAGCATGCTCATCAAAGACGAGCCAATATCACTGCCGCCAGCGGCGACGGGGGCGGTTTGGGCAAATGCGGAAGATATAAACACAGGCGACTCCTCGGTTGGGGGGCCTGCGCAGAACCCGCCACAGGGGGGCGGTATGGACGGCCTGCCACCGGTGGGTAGACTGGCCTGGCGCAGGCAAACGCGGATTGTATGCGTCCATGGCTGTGGTAAAAATTGGGGCAAAAGAACCCCACAAAGGGGCGGCTTATAGGCAAACCCATATAAATGAATACAAATGGAGAAATCCCCCATGGCCCACGCCAACCCCGAAGACGGCACACCCGCCACCAACAATCTCGCCAGCGACCCTGCCAACACTGGCATTGACCGACGCCGTTTTTTACAAACCAGCGCCTTGATGGCCAGCGCCGCCAGCGCCCTGCCTGCCCTGGCCCAAGCGCCGGGGGCGCCCGCTGGCGCGGGGACTCCACCCCTGCCCGTGGGCACCCAAACGGTGCCGCGCGAGGTCAAGGTGCGCATGCGCGATGGGGTCGAGATCGCCGTGGCCTTGTACATGCCCACGGGCAACGGGCCTTTCCCCACCCTGTTTGCGGCCTCTCCCTACCGCTACGACAACAACACTTTGCCCGCTGGGCCACAGTTTTTGTGGCGCGAGACCGGGCCGATCGACTTTTATGTGGGCAAAGGCTATGTCTACGCCCACATGGACGTGCGCGGCGTGGGCAAGTCCGGCGGCGAGTTTCGATTGCTGGACGCCAACGAGCAGCGCGATTTGGTCGAAGTGGTGGAGTGGCTGGCGCAACAAAACTGGTCCAACGGCAAGGTGGGCGGCATCGGCCAGTCGTATTACTGCATGCTGCAGTGGTGGATGGGCATCCAAAAGCCCAAGGGGCTGGCTTGCATCGCCGCCTTTGACGGTCTGCTCGACCCGTACCGCGCCTCGGCCTACCAAGGCGGCATCCGCAGCGACTTTTTTGGCAGCTATTGGTGGAACCAAAACCGCGTCATCAACTTGGAGCCGGCCAACGGGCAAGCACCGCGCCTGCAAAGTTTCGACTTGAACGCGGCCATCATGGCCCACCCCACCTACGACGATTTTTGGAAAGAGCGCAACGCTGCCGAGCGGGTCGGCGAAATCGAGGTGCCCTTGTTCTCGGTGGGCATCTGGGGCAAGGTGGACTTGCACACCCGGGGAAATATCCAAGGCTATTTGGCCGCACGGGGGCCGAAAAAGCTGCGCATGATCGGACCCATCAACGCGTTTGCCGCCAACCGCGAGTTCAACAGCGCCGAGATGCACGAGCAGTTGCTGCTGCCGTTTTATGACCACTACCTCAAAGGCTTGCCCACCAATTACACCGAGCGGCCAGCGGTGCAGTACTTTGTGCGCGGCGCCGACACCTTTCGAACGGCCAGCACCTGGCCGCCCGAGAACGTGCGCTATGTCCAATGGCAGCTGTCGGCACAAAGCAGCGGGTCGGTCAGCTCGCTCAACGACGGCAGCTTGCTGCGCCAAGCCTCGGCCGGGCCCGAGACCACCGCCTACCGCTACCCCAACCCGGGTTGGTTGTTTGGTGTGGTCGGCTTGGGCCCCAACATGCAACCAGACCCGGTGCGCCGTGTGCTGACTTGGACCACGCCCGCGTTGGAGCAAGATTTGGAAATCGCCGGGCCGATCAAACTGACCTTGTTTGCATCATCCACGGCGCGCGACACCGACTTTTTTGTCAAGCTATCCGAGCAACAAGCGCAAAGCCCCGAGGACCGTGCCAAGGGCCTCAACCCCGCTTCGTTTTGGATCACCAAGGGGTGGCTGCGCGCCTCTCACCGCGCCACCAACGCTGCCAAAAGCACCGAGATGGAGCCCTACCGCGACCACACTAACCCGCAACCCATCGAGCCCGGACAGGTGTACCGCTATGACATTTCCATCGAACCCATGGCACACCGCTTTCGCAAGGGTTCACGGGTGCGGCTGGAGCTGGTCAATGGCGACTCGACCATCACCGACGTGTTGTGGACCCACTATTACAGCCCCAGCAAAATGGGCACCGACACGGTGTGGCACTCGGCCCAATACCCCTCGGCGTTGACTTTGCCGGTGACCGAGGGGGCCTAAAACCCGTAGTTGACACCCAAGTTGAGGCCAGAAATGCCCAAGCTATCGCTGAACTTGTAAATCGTGTAATCGGCATAAATGCGCATGTTTGCGTCCAGTGCGTAGTTCAGGCCCAGGCCCGCTGACAAGCCATTGTGGGTGTCGCCGTTTTTGATTTGGGTGCTGGCCAAGCCCACCCGGGCAAAGCCAGACACGGCTGGGCTAAGCTGAAAATTGGGTTTGATGTAGCCCCCAAAAAAGCCGCCCACCTGGGTGGTCAATGCAGGGTTCACACTGTTTTTGCCCGCCTGCACCCCCATGCCCACCAAACCCTCGGCCTCCACCATGCCCCACATGGGCTTGCTGATGCCCAGGCGGATGCCCACCGGGTCGTATGAGCTGGGCGGGGTTGTCACGTTGAGCAAGCTATAGCTCACGTCAAAGCGCAGGCCTTGCACGATCTCGGTGCTTTGGGCCTGCACTGCGTTTTGTAAGCCCAAGGTGGCAACGGCGACAAGCCATGTGGCCATTTTTTTCATGCGGTCATCCTTTGATCAACCCAACGGGTCATCAATGCGTCCCATTGCTGGCGTGCGGCGCTCAGGTGGCGCTCTTTGACGTGGCCATAGCCCTTGATTTGCTCGGGGATGCGGGCGATCTCCAGGGCCAGGGTTTGGCGCTCGGGGCTGAACTGGGCCATTACCTGCTCGATGCTGGCGCGGTATTGGCCGATCAGGGCGCGCTCGGTGCGCCGTTCATCGGTGTAGCCAAACACATCCAAGGCCGTGCCGCGCAAGCCCTTCAAGCGGGACAGCACTTGAAAGCCCCATCGCATGGCCGAGCCATAGCGGCGCTTTTGCAGCTCGCCTTTGTCGTTGCGCTGCGCCAGCAAGGGCGGCGCCAAGTGGTAGACCACCTGGTAGTCGCCCTCAAACTGCTGGGCAATGCGCTGCAAAAACCCGGTGTCGGTGTGCAAGCGGGCGACCTCGTATTCGTCCTTGTAGGCCATGAGCTTGAACAAATTGCGCGCCACCGCCTCGGCCAGCGCCGGGGTGCTTTGCGCCAGCACGCGGTCCACAAAGGCACGGTAGTTGGTGGCGTAAGCGGCGTTTTGGTAGTCGGTCAAAAAGGCTTCGCGCTGGGCGATGAGATCTTCCAACGGGGTGCGCTTTTTGAACTGCACCACTTGCGCCGGTTGCAGCAAGGCCAAAACCGCAGGCAAGTCATGGGCGCAGCGGCGGCCCCATTCGAAAGCGGCCAAGTTATTGGCCACGGCCACGTCGTTGAGCTCGATGGCGCGGTGCAATGAGGCGCGGCGCAAGGGCACCCAGCCTTTTTGCCAGGCGTAGCCCAAGATCATGGGGTTGATGTAGATGCTGTCGCCCATCAAACGGGTGGCGATGGTGTTGGCGTCAAACGCGCCCAGCTGGGCCGCGGCATCGGCACCGCCAATGGCTTGCAACACGTCGGCCACGCAGCCCTCGCTGGGGTTGCCCCAAGCGCCGTTTTTGACAAAGGCAGCGGTGGGTGTGCCGTGGTCATTGATGGCCACGCGGGTGCGCCCAGCGCGCATGCGTTGCACCGTTTCTTTGCCGGCGCTGACGATGGGGTCACAACCCATGACCAAATCGGCCACGCCCACACGGGTGGTGCGGATGTCATCGGCAGATTCGGCCAAGAGCACATGGCTCCAGGTGGCACCGCCCTTTTGCGCCAAGCCGGCCGAGTCTTGGGTGACCACGCCCAGGCCCTCCAAGTGACCCGCCATCCCCAGCAACTGCCCAATGGTGATGACGCCGGTGCCGCCCACACCCGCGACCACGATGCCGTAGCCGCCCAGGTGCTGGCCCGAGGCCAAGCTGGGCAGTGTCGGTTCGGGCACCTCGGGCAGCGCGGGGCTGGCCGCGTCTTGGCGTTTTGGGGCGCGCATTTGGCCGCCTTCGACGGTGACAAAGCTGGGGCAAAAGCCTTTGACACAGCTGATGTCTTTGTTGCAGGTGCTTTGGTTGATGGTGCGCTTGCGGCCGAACTCGGTCTCCAAGGGCTCGACACTGACGCAATTGCTTTGCGTGCTGCAGTCGCCACAGCCCTCGCACACCAGTTCGTTGATGAACACCCGCTTGGCCGGGTCGACCAGGGTGCCGCGCTTGCGGCGGCGGCGTTTTTCGGTGGCGCAGGTTTGGTCGTAAATGATGACGGTGCAACCCTTGACCTCGCGCAGCTCGCGCTGGATGCGGTCGAGTGCGTCGCGGTGCTCAATCGCAATGCCCTCGGGCAGCCCCAGGGTGGTGCCGGGCGCGCCATTGGTGCCCACGCCGTCGTATTTGTCGGGTTCGTCGGTGACGATGACGATGCGCCGCGCCCCTTCAGCGCGCATGCTGTGGGCGATTTGGATCACCGAATGGCCCTCGGGGGTTTCACCCACTCGCTGCCCACCGGTCATGGCCACCGCGTCGTTGTACAAAATTTTGTAGGTGATGTTGACCCCAGCGGCAATGCTTTGGCGCACCGCCAGCATGCCGCTGTGGAAATAAGTGCCGTCGCCAATGTTGGCAAACATGTGGGTATCGTGGCTGAAGGGCTGCTGGCCGACCCAGGGCACGCCCTCGCCACCCATTTGGGTAAAACCGGCGGTGCTGCGGTCCATCCACAGCGCCATGAAGTGGCAACCAATGCCGGCCATGGCGCGCGAGCCCTCGGGCACGCGGGTGCTGGTGTTGTGCGGACAGCCCGAGCAAAACCAGGGCTGGCGATCGGCCTTGATCTCGAGCACTTGCATGGCACGCTCTTTGGCGTCGAGCAGCGCCACATGCGCGTCGATGTGGGCACGGGTATCGGCGTCCACGCCCAGGGCCAGCAAACGCTTGGCAATGGCGCGCGCGACCATCGCCGGGGTCAGGTCGGCATGGGCGCGCAACAAGGTGTTGGCGCTGGGGTTGTCTTGTGACCACTCGCCGCCTTCGGTGTTGCCTGGGTCCTCATTGAACTTGCCCACCACGCGGGGGCGCTGGGCATCGGGCCAGTTGTACAAGCACTCTTTGACCTGGTATTCGATCATTTGGCGCTTTTCTTCGACCACCAAAATCTCTTGCAAGCCGCGCG
>Ga0214919_10010929_pt1 | contig 11396 bp, 10 predicted proteins | sample LL1503_MetaG_FD_177994 | JGI IMG/M metagenome (GOLD analysis project Ga0214919, IMG submission 177994) | Freshwater microbial communities from Lake Lanier, Atlanta, Georgia, United States - LL-1503 | ecosystem: Environmental > Aquatic > Freshwater > Lake | place: USA: Georgia | collected...
CACATACTTCTTCTGTTTTATAGGATAAACAAGAAGTTCTAAATTCATCTATATTATAAACCTTAAATGTTTCTTGTAATTTTCTTTTCAGGGTTAAATTTGGAGTAGATATAAACTTCTATTTATTTGAATATGACCCTTACATATGGTCGTAGTAGAAGTGGAACAAGAGTAATAAAAAAGACAAATAAATATCCTTATAAACGCTTTAATTTATTATGTGCTATAAGTGCTGATAAAGTGGTGGGTTGGAAATTATACCCTGAAAGAAAAGGTGGCGTAAAAACAACCGATATATTAGAATTTTATGACGAGTTTATCCATTCAAAATATAAAAATTATTTAGTCATAATGGATAATGCTGTAATTCATAAATCAAAAATAATAAGAGAAACCATAGAGAACGATAATAACCATTTGTTATATTCTGTCCCTTATCATCCAGAAACCAATTCAATAGAAGAGTGTTTTAGTCAGTTAAAGCATTACATAAAAAAGGAAAGCCCAAATACTTATGAAGATATTTATAATGTAATTTCAAATATTTTAGAAAAGAAAATAACAAAGGAACATTTAACAAATTATTTGAAACATAGTTATAAAATATACAAATCATAACTGCGTTTTGTCTCATTTTTCTTTTTGGTCGGTGTAATGTAAGTAATCGTTGGAAGCTAGTGGCCCTTGCTCCGAAAATTCTCCTGTAGCAGAATATCTGGATGGATATTTCATTAGATAAGGATAGTCATTACATTTGTACTTATTATTAAATTGTGCTCTTTGTTGGTCAAAAGAAGTTTTCCAGGTATTCACGCCAAAATTTGCTTGAATGGGTTTATCTAATTTATTTTTATCATTAACGTACAAAGCCGCAGCAGAGCCTATATCAGACGTTAACGTTGAATAGTTTGGTGTAACGCCCATAGTTAATTTTCCCGCATCGTTATCTCCTGGAACGCAATTATTTGTTTGGGATAAAGGTGGGGAATAAGGATTACAACCAGGACAATCTTGGTCAGCGGTGCATTGTTGACCTGTAATAGAACATCTTGCTGCTGGTCCACATTTATTATCACAGCTGTAAGTAGTGTTTATAGGCATAGAAACCGTTGCTGATAATTCTGTTTGTCCCGTAGTTGAGGTGTTTACTGGTTCTAAATTGTTTATTTTATTTTGAAAACATTCTTTGTAATCATTCTGTGTGAGATAATCAATCCATGAAAATATGATAAACAATAGAACGCTAAATAATACGAGATATATATAATTCATATTTTTAATCATATATAATTTGCATAGACAAAAAGAAAGGAATGCAATCCTAAATAAACGTAGATTGTGAATTTATTTAGGATTAAATATTATTTTATTATAATAATGAGTACATCGGCACCAATCAATAAAAGTAAGGATAATATACTATCTAAATTCAAAAATTTTTTAATGGTTGTTATTATTTTGATTATTCATGTATTGGTGTATGTATGTATAGGAACAATTGTTTTGTATGCATGTAAAATTTCACAGTCAAATATTTTGCCAACTGATACAGATTGTTATCCTTATACAACAAAATTTCCTACTTTTTATAGTCCAGATGACCCTGATAAACAAGTAGACCCTGCTGATATTTTATTGAACATATTTACCGCGATTGATCCTGCAACAAAAGAAAAAATTTCCCAAAAAATATCTTTCCCGTATGATAAAACAAATATGAAAAATTCAATCTTGGATTTTTTGACTATGATAAAAGAGAACGGTTTTGGAATAACGAATTATTTTGTTTCCATTTTAGAAGAAATGATTGCCTTTAATTATTCCAACATACAATTTATATTAGTGTTAGTAAATAAGATACTTCCTGAATCAGCAATTATTCTTTTAGGTCCTATTTTACTACAAATGTTAAGTATGATTTTAATATTTGCAAGTTATTTTTACGGTATGTATTTATGGTTTGCTAAAATGAGTTGGTTTTTTAAAACTAAAAGTAGTTCGGGTGAATGGGAAAACATTTCTTGGTTGTTTAGTCCACTTAGTTATTTTTTTGGAATAGTATTGTCAATAGTATTTATTATTTTATTTTTTGTTCTTGCTTCGTGGGGGTTAGTCATGTTTGCGATATTTTCTGTTTTTTGGTCTGTTTTTTCAATTATTGGATACAAGGGACAAATGAATGGAGAGAAAGCAAGTTTTTTAACTGTGCTTAAAAAAGTATTCAAATATCACAAGTCAACTATTACTATTTTTATTACCTTTTTAACTATAATATGTGCGTTGAAATATATTGGTGCAATTGGAGGTGTATTGTGTTTTTTATGTGCGTTGATGTTTTATTTTGGTATTATAGAATCTACGATTTATAAAAACGATGTCCCAACCAATCTATCTGGATTAACTTCTTATGATAAAGTGAAAAAAGTTTGTCCTAAGGTATCTAGTAACAGTTTTTTTTCATTTTTCTCAAGCGATGACATTAGACAAAAAATAAAAGAAACAGCAGATATATTAAGACCTTCTGTTGAAAGTGCAAAAGTTTCTTATGCTAATGCTGCTACTAATGCTGCTACTAATGCTACTAATTATGCTACTAATGCTACTAATTATGCTACTAATGCTATTGCGAATGCTACTAATTATGCTACTAATGCAACTAATGCTGCAACTAATGCTGCAACTAATGCAGCTACTAATTATGCTACTAATGTTGTTGCGAATGCTGCTACTAATGCAACTAATGCAACTAACGCTGCTACTAATGCTGCTACTAATGCTGCTACTAATGCTCTTGCGAATGCTACTAATTATGCTACTAATGCAACTAATGCTGCAACTAATGCTGCTACTAACGCTGTTGCGAATGCTGCTACTAACGCTGTTGCGAATGCTGCTACTAATCCTAGTAATACAGCTGCTAGTAATACAGCTGCTAATAATTCTGGAAATGTGGGAGGAAAAAAAATCAAATAATATAACAGAATGAAAATATAAAGGTAAATAATGTAAACACTTATGAAAAACAAAGAAAAAACGAAAAAAAAAAGCAAGTATCCAAAAGTAAGTATATGCACGCCCACATTTAATCGTAGACCGTTCATCCCTTATATGTTGAAATGTTTTCAACATCAAACTTATCCAAAAGATAGAATGGAATGGATTATTATTGATGATGGAACAGACAAAATAGAAGATATGTTACAAGGCGTACCCCAAATAAAATATTTTAAGTATAACGAAAAATTAACATTAGGAAAAAAACGAAATTTGGCTCACGAAAAATGTTCCGGAGATATAATTGTTTATATGGATGATGATGATTATTATCCACCAGAGAGAGTAAGCCATGCAGTAGAAACATTACAAAAAAACCCTCAAGCTTTATGCGCTGGCTCTAGTATTATGCATATTTACTTTAAACATATTGGAAAAATGTATCAATTCGGGCCTTATGGAGAGAAACATGCAACTGCCGCCACATTCGCTTTTCGTAAAGAATTATTAAAACAAACTAATTATCAAGAATCGGCCTGTTTAGCAGAAGAAAAACATTTTTTAAAAAACTATAGTATTCCTTTTGTTCAATTAGATACTATGAAAACAATTTTAGTTCTATCTCATGTGCATAATTCATTTGATAAAAAAATATTAATTCAAGAGGGTGAAACAAATTTTGTAAAAATGTCAAATGTAAAAGTAGAAGATTTTATAAAAGATAAAGATATTTATACCTTTTACATGAGAGATATTGATACGTTATTGAATATTTATGAACCTGGAAAACCTGAAAACAAACCAGATGTCATGAAACAAATGCAAGAATTAAATAATAGACGTCAGGAACAAATGAGAGAACATCAAAACAATCTGTTACTTCATAAAAAACAAGAGATCCAACACACGCAAATGAATCAAAGTAAAGTGAACGAAACAAATGTCATTATAGAAGAACTAAAAATGGAAAATACATTACTAAAAAATAAGTGTGAGTATCTGGAAAACAAACTTAAAAAAATCATACAAGAAATGATTGAAATGAAGAGAGCAAATGAAGTAATATATAAGTAAACTATATAAAGAATTCAATCTATATAGTTTATCAAGTATTGGAAAGGATGGAGTATGATAATTACGACCCACGAGAAGAAAATGATTTTGATGATAACAAAGAAGGGTTGGACGATTTCAAGAAATTTGATAAGGGGTATTATAAATTATACAAAAAAATGATGGATCCTATACGAAGAAGAATTAAAAGATCTGCAATCGAATTGTATGCTTCTGGGCAGCCAGGTTCAAATATTCGTAATGCAGTTACTGGTGAATACACTAAATACGTCGTTGGTAAGAGTAAAGATGAGAATGCATTCTTTAAAGTCAGTATTGCAACAGGAGAAATTAGTAAAATCAATAGAATGTTTTTTTATAATTCGCCGTCAGAGTATGAAAGACAATTTAACACTATTCTTTCACAAAATATTAAAAATGAATGGGAAAAAAAACATGGTGTCTAGTTTAGCGTTTTCTTGTGTTATTATTGCGTTTTTTCTTTGAGGTAAATTTTTTATACTTCCTTTTTTTTGTATAGCCTCTTCCTTTTAATATTTTTTTCAAAAACTTTTTTTTTGTCATTTTATTTTCAGGAGGTGGCGAACCTTCGGGTGTACGAGGAAGGAATTTAGGCGGAGGTCCATGAGGACTATGAGTAAATTTAGGAGGACCATCAGGACTATGAGGAATGAATTTAGGAGGTCCATCAGGACTATGAGTGAATTTAGGAGGTCCATCAGGACTATGGGTAAATTTAGGAGGACCGTCAGGACTATGAGGAATGAATTTAGGAGGTCCATCAGGACTATGAGGAAATTTAGGCGGTCCATCAGGACTATGAGGAATGAATTTAGGAGGACCATCAGGACTATGAGGAATGAATTTAGGAGGTCCATCAGGACTATGAGGAAATTTAGGCGGTCCATCAGGACTATGAGGAATGAATTTAGGAGGACCATCAGGACTATGAGTGAATTTAGGAGGACCATCAGGACTATGAGTGAATTTAGGAGGACCATCAGGGCTATGAGTTTTTCTCTGTGAATAATTCGATACTGACCATAATATTTTCTGAAAATATGTTTTCATAAAATCTTTTTGTAATACAGACATCGCAAACTCCAGACCATTTTTAGCAACTTCTTTGCATTTTGCATCATTTTTTAAACACCATTCAATCTTACTTTCTAAATCAGATAAATCATGTTTTATTTTTAAATAATGAACTCCTGGTTGAATTAAATGATCTACCCAAGAACGGTATTCGCTGTTCACTCTTAACACTAACGACCCTGTACACATAGTTGTAAGCAATCTGTAGGCATTCACATTTCCATCAATATGAATAATATATTTGTATTTACTTTGTTCATCCATAGTTAATCTACCAACTGGCTTAATGCCAGTATTTAACATTCCCAACCCATATTTAGGATCAAATTTGATAGACTTGCTATCAATAGTATTTCCAGAACTAACAATTCCGACGTTTAAATATTTAGATTTCATAAGTGCTAGTTTTATTCGCATGTTTGTTTCAGGAGTGTATCCACAACCAGAGGGTCCGCCTCTAAAAACAGCTTGATTTATAGTCTTATCATTCCAGTTTGTAGTAAATTTTTTAAATTCTGATAATTTATCAGACATAGCAATTTCAATATCATCATAATTTGGTATAGGAATATCTCTGTATCCATTTTCTCCTGACATACTCATGATTGGTATGTAGTCATTAAAATTGTATTTACCTAATGACAATTTACCTGTAACCATGGGAAACGGTTCTGTTCCATCATTTTTAAGTATGACAGCATCTGTTAAATTTAGTATAAATACTCCATTCGGTAACTTCATACCGGCTAATACTTTTTCATATATACTATCGGTATCAATAGTATCTGTTTGTTCTTTTAAAATACACTGTAGTATTCTAACTTTACTAAGATCTCCTAATTTGTTAATTATAAAGTCTTTTTGTTCCTCTGTAAGTAATTTATTTTTTTTTAAAATAGGTAACTGACGCGTTTTGATTGCTTCTACAAAGGTAGGAGATGCGTCGCTCATAACCAGTTTATAAATGACGAATTTGTTGTTTTTAATACATAACATATAACAAGGATGATGGAGTTTTTCAAATAAATAAGTTAAGGTGTTTTTTAACGCGGATAATGACATATTCCATTTTTTACTTTTTATTTCAAAAGGAAGTGAAGTATCGTTTTCATTCGTGTAAGATTCTTTTACGGATTGTTCTTCTTCTATATATTTTTTTCCTATTTTTAATGCATCTTCATAATTATTTATTTTTTTCATTTTATATATTTATATATTTTAATTATACGTATAAAAAATCATTTTCAATCCTAAATACTCATAAAATCCGGTTTACTTGAATTATGAAGAAAATATATAACTATGAATTATTATAATGATTTAGATGAATAATAATAAATTGTAATATATATGGTATTATTTTTATTCTTTTTAAGTGTAATTAAAAATAAAATAGATAATCTGTTTTGTTTTTCAAAAGATAATTACGTTTTCAAAAATAAAATAGATAATTTATCTGAAGGTTGTGATGAAAGATGGGGTATAAATACAAAAGATACCATAGATCCATACAAAGTAAATAGAGAAATTGAAAAATTTAATAGAAATAAATATAATTATGATTTATTACAAAATCTGCAAAACAATCATTCTATTTCTAAAAAACTCCATTATGTAAAAGAATATGAAAGCAATCTAAATTCTAAATTAGTTGGAAATTTATTAAGCGGATTAAAAAGCGAGTTTGAAGAGTTTCTATGACTATATTGAAGGTAATTCTGTTTCTTCTTCGGTATCTTCGCTTATTGAATCAGTTGTGTATTTGTTTAGATATCTAAATATCCGATTGATATCTAATTTACTAATTTCATAATTCTCGAAAATACTCAATAATTTATCATCGTCATAATTATTTTTTAGTTGAATAAAAAATCCCAATAAATCTTTTTTATCCATACCTAATTGCTGGCATAAATTTTGAATAAAAGTAGTATTATTGTATTCCGTTGAATACTTAGTGAGAACTTTTGTAAAACGAACCTCGGATGGTGCGTATTTTGGCTTTTTAATATCGATCTCATGGTACATTTTATTGTTTTTGAATGTTTTAATTAATGAAGACATTTCGTTAAACTGCCATATTTGTTTTTGAAAAGTAATTCTGTCAATATAATCCGCGAAACATATATTTTCTAGTTGTTTTAAATAAATAGGAATAGATTGCACCTTATCTATTTTTTCTAAAACGTCAATTATATTTTCATGCCATAATAAACCAATAATGGTACGGTCTGTTTCATTCATAATGTTATTGTGTTCATCAAAATTATAAGGTTGATTAATCAATTTATGAGTTATTTTTTTTGTATCATAATTATAATTTTTTATTTGAAAAATGTTCATATTAATGGTTCCATTCAATAAATTAGGATTGCTTTTGTAAATATGACATATATTATTTAATTTTCTTAAATCGCCTTGAACAAATTGTATGATATCGTTGACAAAATGCTTTGAAATATCTGGTAATACAGTTTTTATAATATCTTTTATTTGTTGATTTGTTGGCGATTTAATTTCAATTGTATGACACACCCTCATTAATTCTTTGATTTTTTTATCGATATGATAGTTTCCAATACAAATAATAGGATTCATACTATATTCTTCTTCTTTTTGTTTTTTGGTTTTTTTTGGACGTATAAGTTTAATAAGTGAATTGATGCCTCCCTTATCTCCGTTGTTCATACCATCTATTTCGTCCATAATAATAGCAATTTTCTTAATCTTCTTATTAAATAAACTCATTACGTTTTTATCCGACATATTACTACTAGTAATGCTGTCAATAATGTTTTTGTTACGAATTTCACCCGCGTCATAAATAATAATATCATAGTTTAATTCCTTTAAAATGTTTGTAATAAAAGTAGTTTTTCCAGACCCCGGGTCTCCATAAATGTATATACCCTTGTTAAGAAAAAAATTTTTTTTATTTTCTTCAAAATTTATTAAAATATCTTTCACTTGCTGAAATTTTTCTTCTCTATTTAATAATTTATTTATATTATTCATATTCATTTATAAAATATTCTTTTTATGTATTTTTTGTTTAAATCCATATAATAAATATATTTGTTATAGTTGTATTTATTATATTTTTACTCTATTTTACGAACATGGATTATTTACACCATAGTTGAGTCCATCCCATGTAACTTTGCAATTATTTGCCCATGTGTATTTATTACACGTGCCACTAGAACCCGTGAACGATTTACCACTAAAATCCATCACTTGATGCCCTTGTTTATTTTGATTTTGACTTTTACAAATTCCTAAATCTTTTATATTGATACATTTTTGTCTGTTTCCCGAACCATCAGTTACCCACCAATCAGGACAACTAGATACATTCGGGGGCCATGTGGGACCACTTACATGGATAATGTAGGCCATTACACACAACACTATAATTAATATAACGACAGCTATAAGAATAGTTGTTTGTTGAAAACTTGGCATATAAATTAATAATATAAAATAATATAATATTTTTCTGTTGGATTATTATAATGAATACTTTTAACGGACGTGTAGATATTAAATCCACTAGTACAAAAGATTTATTTGCTATGTATGATAAAATACCCGCCAATCAATGTGCTACATTTAGGAATCCTACTGAAGGATTATGGGATGATACACAATTATCAAGAGCCTTTTTTTCTTATGATAATATTGTCATACTACAGAACGGTATTCGCGCAGGTGTCTATCATATGTCTAACAAGCAATATTTAGTTGCGCCTCAAGATTGCGATTCACTTAAAATAGTGATGCGAAGTGTTTTTTTACAAAACGCAGTCAATAAACCTGGAAACATCACTTCGCAAATTAAAGCATTAAACCAATTAGTATTGAATTATTGTATTAAACAAGTATACAGCGAAGCTCAAGGATATTTAAAATTTTTATCGGATGCAAGTACATTAGTTGTACCTATGTCGCATCCTGTTATGCCTGATAATACCGACCGTGAATTAACTTTGAAACCATGGTTTTAAATTTTATTCATACAAAAAAATGAAAATAACAATTTGTTAAGTGTTAAAAATGTAATAATACTAAGCTAATATTCATTTAATGACTTTTTAACATTCAACCATTTTCAATTTTTTACCTGGTTTAGAAACAATCTTTTTCTTTTTGGCGTTTAACTCTTCACCAATAAGAATTCTTTCTCTATCCTCTTTGTATTCTAAATATACACTTTTTAAATTATCTAATTCTGTGTTCCACATATCACTCGCATGCGTGTTTTTCAAAATATTCAATTCTTCTTGTTTGTTTCCGTGCTCTTTAAATAATTTTTCTACGTTTTCTTCTGTAACACTATCCATCGGCATTTTTACTAAATATTTAAAATCTTTGTCGTTATCTATTACATCATATCCTTTTTCACACAAAAGCTGATTCACTTGTTCCTTTTTCTTTTTTCTCAAATCGATGGTGCCATCTAAATTTTCTTTGATGTATTTTGCTTTGTTAGATAATAAAACCAACTCTTTTTCTAATGTATTTATCATGTATTGTTTTCTGGTTTCATACATTTGCAAACGCGTTTCGTAATATTCGTCAATAATATCGGTTATTTTATTGTATTTTTTCAATTTATCTTCTGCATTAAACAAATGCATGTTTGTAGTAGAACTGGTTGTATACAATTTAAAGAGCTTTTCTATTCCGTTACATCCATAATCTGCGGTAACATTCTCCAGTTCCTCCAATTTTCCCTTTTGAAATAGAATAGTAAAATCTACATTCGTATCTTTACTCATGTCGTCGTAATCTTTTAACAGAGAAACTATTTTCTTTCCGGCCTTATCTTGGCCAGGTTCCATCAAATTCTCCAAATGTTCTTTGAAATTTTCTGTCCAGTATCCAACCGGCAATTCAGTTACTCTGATTTTATCTACACCGGTCTTTTCGTATTTTCCTTTGATTAAGAATTTTTCTTGAATTTGTTCAATCGTTCCTTGAAACCCTTCATAATAAGGAAGGAAGGCAATATCCACATTCTTATCCTCTAATTTCGCCTTTAAGTAACGAATAATGTCTAACGGATTATAAGACATAATGTCTGTACTGAATCCTGTTCCGATGCCTTTGGAACCATTCACTAGAATCATCGGAATAATAGGCGCATAAAATATGGGTTCAACAGGTGTTCCGTCATCATTCAAATATTTCAATATGAAATCATCAGACACTTGAAATATGTGTCGAGTTATTTTGTTCAAATACGTAAAGATATATCTTTCTGATGCACTATCATCCCCACCCTGCAATCTAGTTCCGAATTGTCCAGAAGGAATCAACAAATTAATGTTGTTCGATCCAACGAAATTCTGCGCCATCCCTTTAATGGCTTGATTCAGACTGGCTTCGCCATGGTGATAACAAGAATGCTCAGAAACGTACCCACTAAATTGCGCCACTTTTATTTCCGTAGTAAGATTCTTTTTGAACGCCGCAAACAAGATTTTTCTTAGACTTGTTTTCAGACCATCCATAAGATTTGGAATACTTCTATCGCAATCATACTTAGAGAAATGTGCAAATTCTTTGTTAATAAACTCTTCGTATTTGATTGATTTTTGACTGGTGTCTAAATAAGAATTACGGTCATAAACGGTTTCTAGCCATTTTTTTCTGTCGTCAGCGCGTTTTTTATTAAACACCATATCAATAGAATTATCGCTTTCTTTTCCAGTATGTTGAAATCCCACCATTTTTTTCTGTTCAAAATATTCGCGAAATTCTTTCCCGGTGCTTGTTCCTAGACCCTTGTAATATTTAATTTTCCATCCGTTGTCACTATTTGTTTCTTTCCACGATTGATATTCACCCTCATTATAAAACATTTTTTCTTGTGTTCCCTTTTTCGCTTTTAAAATCGGCGTATTCATAAATCCAATAAAATCGGGAATTTCATACAAACTTGGCCACTCAGATTGAAAGAGGTTAATTCCAAGACCTTTGATATGACTCCCATCTAAATCTTGGTCGGTCATAAACAATACACGACTGTATCTTAGATTTTTGTTTACATGTTCCATCGTTTTGTATTCTTTACCTGTTTCTAGTCCAAGAATCTTTTTGATTTCTGAAATCTCTTTGTTTTCAGAAATTTTTTTAATATTTTCTCCACGCACATTCAAAATTTTCCCTTTCATCGGATAAACACCAATCACGTTTCGGTCTTCAGATGTTAACCCGGAAATAATACC
>Ga0214919_10010930_pt1 | contig 11396 bp, 10 predicted proteins | sample LL1503_MetaG_FD_177994 | JGI IMG/M metagenome (GOLD analysis project Ga0214919, IMG submission 177994) | Freshwater microbial communities from Lake Lanier, Atlanta, Georgia, United States - LL-1503 | ecosystem: Environmental > Aquatic > Freshwater > Lake | place: USA: Georgia | collected...
CGGCCCGGCCCTTGCTGGTACCGGATGCGAGGGTCCAGTCATAGCCATAGGCCCCGAGGATCATCATGGTCTTGGCCGGATCAAGGACCTTAAAGCTCTCGGCCATATGGGACTGATACCAGTCTTGCCCCGCCACGGGACCAGGATCACCGGTCAACCAGTGCTCGTCATAGGCCATTAGCATCAGGCTGTCGGAGGCCTTTTGCAGCTTGGCGAGGGGCCATTCAGGATCGTCCATCGGGGCCGTCACCCAGACCTCCCGGCCCAACGGACGCAGGGCCGCAACCGCTTGGGCGACAAAGCTGGGATAGGCGCGAAGGCCCGCAGTCGATAGGTTTTCCAAGTCGAAGACATAGCCGCCATAGCCACGCCGCTTGGCGAGGTCGACCAGCTGCGCCACCATCCTTTTGCGCGCTTCTGGATCGGCTAAGAAACGGTCGGCCATCTCCCCGTTAAAGGCCATATTTTTGGCATTAAACAGAACAGGCAAAACTGACGGGCGATGGGCCGCCGCCGCGATCATCGCCGTGGCTTGAGGATCTTCGGTGAGGGTTATGGCCCCCTTGGCGTCCTTTAAGGCAAGCCATTGCGGCGCGACCACATCAAGCTGGGCCAGATGGTCGGTCAGGGAATGGCGCGAAAGCTCATCCCAACTGACATAGAACCCAACCGTCAGCGGCTTAGCCTGCCCGCCGCGCGTGGCCATATGCGGATGAGGCACGCGGGTCCATCCCGGCTTGGTCTTGAGACCTTGGATATTTTCACGGTGCAGGGCCGACAGGGCGCGTGGATCGCGAAGCTGCATGTCCGGCAATCGCGGCGCTGTCGCCAGTGTCATGAAAAAGGCGGCAATGACGGCCAAGATGCCCGACACGACGAGAGCAAGCACCAATCCGGCCCGCCGCGCGCGCTGACCTGACGGATCGTGAAAGATAGAACTGGCCATGGTGAGACGCTTACCGATTACACATCGAAGACGTCACGTCGGCCCAAATCATGGCCGGACCAAGGCCTTCAGCCCTAACCCATTATCACGCGCCACATTAACCGGCCCGGAAAAAAGGTGAAGGCTCCGGCTATGACCATGCCGCCGAGAAACATGCCGGTCATGGCGCGTTGATGAACCAGAACCTTATGGCGCCGCGCGGCAATGACCCCGGCGGGCAAAGAGATCAGGACATAGCCTGAAAGCATGTGAATCCAGGAATAGGCATTCCCATTTAGGCCCGTCATGAACAGGGACGATGCCGCCACGGTGGTCATGAACACCACCCAAATCCACCCCAAGGTCCTGTGAGGCAAGGTGCCCTTGGGCGCAGCAAAGAGCACGAGCCCCAAGCAAAAGGCCAAAAGGGCGGCGCCAACATGGACCTGAACCTTCAGGGGCTGAGCCGCCAACAGCTCTAGTCTGGGCCAATGGAGACCATGGACTCGCGGCAGGCCGATCAGGGGGACGGCGGCATAGATAATGGCCAGCAGGCCAAGGCCGACGGTGACGATGAAGAGGTTACGTTTGCCAGCCCCAAAGATCATGATAGTGCCTCGATCTTGAATGGATCAGGCCCCCGCCTGATCGGTGTAAATGTCCGCCCCCTCATAATAGGCCTGACCCGTCCGTGCAGCCCGATCTTCGCCAATCACCGCCTAGCCTTCGTCAATGGAAGGGTGTCGCCCTTGGCGCTTCGCCAACGGTAAGGTTGTTGTTGCGAAATGCGCGGGGCTTGGGAATCGGGGCCATTGCGGCCCTGTTTCTGTCCTTCTCCGGAGCCTTTGGCACGGACGGAGCCCCCGTTGCCTTGCGTCTCGCCTATTGGGCGGGGCTGATGATCGGCGGTAGCGCGATGGGAGCCGTCACCATCAGCCTGATCCAAAGGTTTGAAATTCTCGAAACCCGCCCTTGGATTCAAGGCCTACTGATCGTGGCGATCATTACGGGGCCGATTGACCTGATGGTCTATTTCGCGTCCACGATGATGTTGCCAAAGCCCAGCGAAACCTTGACGGCTTTGACTTACCTGCCGCAGGTTCTGATCATCACGATCGCCATGACGGCTCTGAACTATGCCACCGAACAGCGTCAGCAGACGACCTCATCCACTGAAGGGCAAACCGAAACGGTTCGCTTTCTGAACCGTTTTCCAACAAAACTTAAGGGCGCGTCCCTGCTGGCCGTCGAGGCCGAAGACCATTATCTGCGGCTGCACACGGATCGGGGCTCGGACCTGATCCTGATGCGCTTGGCGGACGCCATTGGTGAGCTTGACGGTATTGAAGGCGCGCGAACGCACCGCTCTTGGTGGGTCGCCAAGGCGGGGATTGTCGAAGCGGCGCGCGGTGACGGCCGCGCCACCTTGACCCTAAAGGACGGGACAAGGGTGCCGGTCAGCCGCAGCTATGCTGCGGGCCTGCGAGACGCCGGCTGGTTCTAACCCCGCAAGGGGCCTAATCGGCGGGGGCCATGACCCCCGCCGTAGGTTCGCTTACTGCGAGCTAAACCCTATCGGAACAGGCCGAGTAGGGCAGAGGTAGACTGGTTGGCAATCGACAGGCCCTGCACACCCAGTTGCTGTTTTGTCTGCAGCGACTGTAGCTTGGCGCTTTCCTTGGCCAGATCGGCATCGACGAGGTTGCCCACGCCGTTATCTAAGGTGTCTTGCAGTTTCATGATGAAGGACAGGTGCAGATCGAGCGCCTTGGAACCGGTGCCCATCTTTGCCAGAGCGGTGCTGACCTTACCAATGGCCGTGTTGACCGTTGCAATCATGGCCTGAGCTGTACCCGCAGACGCCGCAAACAGAGACGCAGTACTGCCGATACCGGTCAGGTTGGCACTGCCCAAACCGAGAGACTGGGCGGCAACCGTAATCTTGCTGGTGCCCGCCGCATTGGCGAGGGCCGCTAGGGAGGCGCCGCCCGTCTTGATCATGTTGGTGCCGTTGAAGTCGGCATTGGCCACGGTCTTGGCCAACTGATCGCGCAGAGCCTTGAAGTCTTCGTTCAGGGCCGAACGGCCTGACGTATCAAGGGTGGTATCAGAGGCTGCAAGCGCCTTTTCCTTCATCTGCAAGAGCAGATCCGAAACCGATCCACCTGCCGCCAGCGCAACATCAAGTGTCGATTGTCCACGCTGTAGAGAATCTTTCACGGCATTGAGAGAGGTGGAGGTGCCCCGCATCGATTGGGCGATCGCCCAGGTGGAGCCATTATCTTTCGCACTATCGACCTTACGTCCGGTCGAAATTCGCTGTTGTGTAATACCGAGCTCCGCGCCAGTTACGTTCAAATTCTGAAGCGCAATCATGGCATCACGGTTCGTATTAACGCTGTATAGCGCCATACCGAAACTCCTTCATCGAGTTGACCGGTTCCATTTTGGTACCGGGGGCGTTTTGCCCATCGTCAGACCAAAGGTTCTGACAGACGATAACTACTATTATCGATAAAGGTTGTCAGTAGTTTAATGGGTTAGAAATTTAAAAATCGCGCTCTGGGCGTTTAGTGGCGGAACACCCGCACGCCCGTGAAGACCATGGCAATGCCTGCCGCATCAGCAGCGGCAATCACCTCATCATCGCGGATCGAGCCGCCCGGCTGAATCACCGCTGTCGCCCCCGCCTCGATGGCTTGGATCAGGCCGTCCGCAAAGGGAAAGAACGCATCAGAGGCGCAGGCCGAATTGTACGCCAAGGACTGGGGCAAGCCCGCCATCTCTGCGGCTTCACCGGCACGCAGGGCTGCGATTCGCGCTGAGTCCTTACGGTTCATCTGACCTGCGCCAATTCCTGCGGTCTGGCCATCCTTGGCGAAGATCACGGCATTGGACTTGACGTGCTTGGCCACCGTAAAGGCAAAGACCATATCCTTGATCTCCTGCTCGGTCGGCGCGCGCTTGGTCACCACAGTCAGGTCTGCAGCCGTTAGGCGCGCATCGTCACGGCTCTGGACCAAGAACCCGCCCGCGACCGACTTGAACGTATCCCCCTTGGCCTTCGGGTCAGGCAGGCCGCCGGTGACCAAAAGGCGAAGGTTCTTCTTGGAGGCAAACAGCGCAATAGCATCGTCGTCGGCTTCGGGGGCAATGACCACCTCGGTGAAGATCTTGACGATCTCTTCGGCTGCCGCCAAGTCGAGGCGGCGGTTGACCGCAACAATACCGCCAAAGGCCGAAACCGGGTCGCATTGAAGGGCCTTCAGATAGGCGGTCTTCAGATCTCCAGCCACCGCCACGCCGCACGGATTGGCATGTTTAATGATCGCCACAGAGGCCCCGTCGGCGGGGTCAAATTCGGCGACCAGTTCAAAGGCAGCGTCCGTGTCATTGATGTTGTTGTAGCTGAGTTCCTTGCCCTGCAACTGCTTGGCGGTCGCCACGCCTGTGCGCGGGTTGGAGAAGGTGTAGAAGGCCGCCGACTGGTGCGGGTTCTCACCGTAACGCGTCGTCTGGGCCAAGGTTCCGGCGATCACCTTGCGCTGCGGGCTCGTCTGTCCCAATTGCTCGGCAAACCAGCTTGAGATGGCGGCATCGTAGGCGGCCGTGCGCGCATAGGCCCGAGCGGCCAAGGCCTTGCGCAGATCCAATCCCGTGCTGCCATCGGCCTGCAGGGCGGCGATGACCTCGGCCATATCCTGCGGCGCGGTGCAGACACAGACATAGCCGTGATTCTTAGCTGCGGACCGGATCATCGCCGGACCGCCAATGTCGATATTCTCGATACAGGTGGCAAAGTCGCCGCCCCCCGCGACCGTGGCCTCAAAGGGGTAGAGATTGACATAGAGCAGATCGATACCGCCGATATTATGGTCCGCCATGGCCTTGGCGTGCTCTGGTGCATCGCGAACACCGAGCAGTCCGCCGTGGACCACGGGGTGGAGCGTCTTGACCCGCCCATCCATCATTTCAGCAAAACCGGTCAGTTCGGACACATCCTTCACCGGCAAGCCCGCCGCCGCGATCGCAGCGCGCGTGCCACCGGTCGAGACCAGCTCAACGCCGAGAGCCGACAGGGCCGTCGCCGCCTCGATCAATCCAGTCTTGTCCGACACGGACAGGAGGGCACGGCCAATCTTGGCGCGGTCGGGTGCGGCGGGATAGGCTGGAGCGGACATGACGAGGGCCTTTGGTCAGGGGCGGATCACTGCGCGCCTGCTAACACGGACAGGCCCCAGAATGAACCCTAAGACTATGGCTATCGCGGATCGGGGCAGAAGCCAGGCTCAAGACCCATAAGACCCTCGATAACCGCCTGCTCATTGCGCGATTGGGCCGCTGCCATCAGTCCGTCAAAGGCCTCTTGCAGGTCCGCCCATTGGGCGGGGTCCGTGCGGGCGGCCATCACCCCATCGGCGAGCGTTTGGCGAACATTTTCGGCGGAATAGAACACCTCTTCATAGAGCTTTTCACCGGGCCGCAGACCCGTATGGGTCAAGGCAATATCCTTATCGGGTCGCAGGCCATGCAACTGGATCATGCGCCGGGCCAGATCTTCAATCCGAACCGGCTCGCCCATATCCAGCACATAGACTGCCGCCGAACCGGGCTCTTGCGGCAAGGCGGCTGCCTGCAGCACAAGACCGGCAGCCTCTTGCACCGTCATGAAATAGCGGACCATGTCGGGGTGGGTCAGTGTCACGGGGCCACCGGCTGCAATCTGGCGTTCAAAGAGGGGCACCACCGAGCCTGTGGACCCCAAAACATTGCCAAACCGCACAATGGCGGCCTTGGCCTTGCCACCGACCATCAGGGCCTGAATCGCCCGTTCCGCAGCCCGCTTGGTCGCACCCATCACATTGGTTGGATTGACGGCCTTGTCGGTGGAAATGAACACAAAGGCTTCGGACAGGTCCCGCGCCAGCCGCGCCACCTGCACCGCCCCGCCCAAATTGGTCATGACGGCTTCAGAGGGATTGGCCTCCATCAGCGGAACATGTTTAAGAGCGGCGGCATGGACAACCACCTGTGGCCGTTCGCGGGCGAACAGTTCGCTCAAGCGGCCCTGATCGCGCACATCGCCAAGCTCGACGCTCCACGGCACCTCAATGCCCAATTCCGTCAACTCGCGATCAATGGCGTAGAGGTTATATTCCGAGGCGTCGAACAGGATAACCCGCTCTGGCCCATAGTTGAGGATTTGCCGGGTCAGCTCAGACCCAATGGTCCCGCCCGCACCCGTCACGAGGACCCGCTTACCGGCCACCAGATCAAGGGCGCGAATAGGATCGAGCACACGCGGGGGACGACCCAGAAGGTCGGCGGCCTGAACCGGGGCAAGCGCGGCCACTCCGCCGACCATCGATCGTGCCCGCGCGACCCGCACCCCGGCCTCACCCGCCGCCGCCACGACCTGTTCGAGCAAGGCTCGGCTGGGCCTTGGATCGACAACGACGACCTGAGGCAACTGAACATTGCGCTCAGATAGGCCGCGCAGAATAAAGGTCAGCCGGCTGAGCGACCCCAAGACGGGCCGACCATCAATGGTGCGACCTGCACCTCGGTTATCGGGGGTGACGAGACCGGCGATACGCATCGGCAGCGCCGCGCGGCGGTTCTCCCGTAGAAAGTCTGCCGCATCCTGTTCGGTGCCCACCAGAACCATAGCCGGGGCCGAGCGGTCTTCTAGCGAGAGGGCTGCACGGACATCTCCGCTGGCCAAGCCGCTGGCGAGGACCCGCCCCAAACTCATGAACAGGACGGTCAAACCGATCACCAGAACGGGTGCGGAGCGCGGAAAATCAACCAGCCTATTGAGTAGAAACAGCAGCGGCAGGACCAAGACACTGGTCGCGGCCGCAGCTTGGGCGATGCGCCAAATATCGTTCAGGGCCGTGAATCGCCAAACGCCGCGATGGAGCTTGAAGAACGGAAAGACAAAGGCGGCAACCAAGGCAAAGGCGAGCGTCGCCTCCCAGATCATGCCATAGGGCGTAGCCTTGGTCTCAAAGCGATAACGGCCCAAAAGAACTACCGCCATCGCTGCCGCCGCCATCAGCAGGTCATGGATATAGATCAGCAGGGCAATGTGGCGGACCGACAAAAGGGGGATCTTTTGAAAGGGATCTGGTGGAGTCTCACTCATGTGGAGGGCTCCGCCGCCGCCAATTTCCAACGAATGCGCGTGCGGCCTTGGCGGGTCAGTGGACTGTGGAGAACAACCTTCATACAGCGTCTCGGCCGTCCATCCAGAAAGTGAAAACTGGCCTCGATGGTCACACTGGCCGCGTCATTTCGCAACCACCAGCCACTATTGGACGGGCCCATCAGCAAGACACTGCGCCGGTCGCGGGCCAAGGTCGCACGGACCTGGGGGTGAAGGTGGAAATAGACCCCCACCTCAACCTGCCGCGATAGCGTGCCACCCGGCGCCAAAGGAAAGACGTCTTCGCCGCGCATCTCATCAAGCCGCGTATCGAGGAACAGCCGACGCTCATGCAACAGGCCGTAACTATGGACCCAGCCATCATGAACCGCCTCAAGCCATACCCCGGCTTCGGTTTCGCTGCGGCTACAATCGACCGTCAAGGCAGCCCCATCGAGCCTAACCCCCAACCGATTGGCGGCTGCGCCCCGCAAGGGCCAGCCGGCAGACCCCTCGCCCAGACAGGCGGTCGAGCCGCCATCACTCAAGCGCCAAGCTTGGCCTTGCGGCAGGCGTGGGCTCCAGCCGCTATTGGTAATGAGACGCTCGCGTCCGGTTAGAACCTCAATGGCCAAGGGCTGGGCCGTGGCGGTCTGGCTCATGACATCGCGCGCCGGTGCGCCCACATCCATCATAACCGTCAAGGTCCGACCGGACATGCGTTGATAGCCAGAATGAAGCGCCTGCTGAGGCTCGCGCGCCTTTGGATCACGGTCCTCATGGGCCCGAGCAGCCGCCACATAGTCTGGATGGCTCTCTTCGCCGCCCTGGAAACAGGCCAGCCGACCGTCGGGCAAGGTGAATAAGCGCACCGCTGCTGTCAGCCGATCAATGGCTCTGGATATTTCGACCGGCGCTGCAAGTCCGCGCTGCGACAGGGCATCGTCAAGGGTCAGGAGGTCATAGAGCAGTTCTAAGGTGGCTTCGGGCGAGCGGGTGACATGGCCCCCGTCACTCAAGACCCGCTTAGGCAAGAGGGCGGTCAGGATCGAGAGGCCCTTGACCATCAATCGCTCACCGACCGGGCCGCTTAGGGCGGTTCCAGCGATGGCGGCAGCGGCGGCGCGCTCGGCCGCTCTCGGGTCACTCTGGGGCAGGCACAGAAGGTGGCGGGCTTGGCGCGCGACACTGTTGCAAAGGGCCAGGGTCTCAAGTTCCGAAGCCACACCCGCCAGATGTCTGAGGTGACAGGCAAGGTTGAAGACCCGCCGGTCCAGAACGTCACCGCCCCATGAAAAGCTGTTCCACAGACCATAGGCGCGCCGCCAGTCTAGGCAGAGCTGCAGGCCATAGTCTAACCCGACAGGGCGCTCTTCCATCAGGGCATTGAGCCACGAAAAGCGATGAAGCTCGACCGCGAAGGACCGGCTTGGACAGGGCTTATCCCAAGGATCGCCGCCCGGTCCAACTGAAAGGGTTTCTCCGGCCAGGACGAACCGGCCTTCAAGCAAGGCCTCTGCCATGCCATTGCGCGGCGGACGCAGATCGCGCGGTGCAGCCGCAACGCCCTGAACCTTGGGCCCTCCCAGACCCCAAAGATGGAACGGCGTGCCGTACCAGTCAGAGCTGACCAGATCGATCGCCGTCTGCGCCACCATCTGGAGCAAAAGCTTGAGGGGCCGCGGCTTGGCGGTCTTAGGTAGAGGTTTGGGCAACAGGGCCACGGCGGGACCGGTCTCAGACGCCCCTTAGGGCGCGGATATTGTCGGCATAGGCCGAAGGCCCGCCCCGGAAGACGGCAGAACCGGCAACAAGGGCCGTCGCCCCCGCCGCGATGCAGAGGGGCGCTGTTTGCGGGGTCACGCCGCCATCGACCTCAAGGGGAATATCGCGGCCCGTCGCATCAATCATCGCCCTCAGGCGCTCTATCTTCTTCAATTGCGAGGTCATGAAGCTCTGGCCGCCAAAGCCTGGATTGATTGACATGACCAAAATCAAATCAACCTCGTCCATCATCCACTCAATGGTTTCAGGCGGTGTCGAGGGGTTAAAGACCACACCCGCCTTCGCGCCCAACTGGCGAATACGCTTGAGGGTGCGGTTCAGGTGCGGGCCCGATTCAGGGTGGACACTGATGATATCAGCCCCCGCCTCGCGGAAGGCTTCCAGATAGGGGTCAGCAGGCGCGATCATCAGATGAACGTCAAACGGGATTTTGACATGGGGCCGCAGGGCTTTGACGATATCGGGACCCAGCGTGATGTTCGGCACAAAGTGGCCGTCCATGACGTCAATATGTAGCCAATCGGCACCTGCAGCCTCGATGGCGCGCGCCTCTTCGCCAAGCTTAGCGAAATCAGAAGCCAGCAGAGACGGGGCGATGATGGGACGGATCTGTGTCATGGATAGGACTTAGCCCTGCTGGCCTTGTCCGCGCAAGCAAACAAGGGTTAAAACCGGTCCGTTAGGTGGCCATAGGCGCGCGCACCGTCAATTCTAGGGTAAGGTAAGACCATGATCGAAGCGGTGATTTGGGACTTCGGCGGTGTTTTCACAACCTCGCCCTTCGAGGCCTTTAATCGGTATGAGACCCAGCGCGGCCTGCCGTTGGACTTCATCCGCACCGTCAATTCGACCAATCCCGACACCAATGCCTGGGCCCTGTTCGAACGGTCCGAAATCAATAGCGCCGCCTTTGACGTGATGTTCGCCAAGGAGGCTGAGGCCTTGGGTCAAGCGGTGCGCGGCGCCGATGTTCTGCCGCTTCTGTCGGGCGATGTCCGCCCGGCCGTGGTCAAGGCGCTGATGCTCTGCAAGGCTCAGTTCAAGGTGGGCTGCATCACCAACAATGTCTCGGCGGGTGAAGGGGCGGGTATGGCCTCGACGGCCGAAAAGGCCCGCACGGTCGCGGGCATCATGACCCAGTTCGACGCGGTGATCGAAAGCTCCAAGGCCGGGGTTCGCAAGCCTGACCCCCGCATCTATCAGATGATGTGCGCGCAGTTGGATGTGGCCCCTGCGGCGTGCGTCTATCTCGATGATCTGGGGGTCAACTGTAAGCCTGCCGCCGCCTTGGGCATGAAGGCGATTAAGGTCTCGAACGAAGGCCAACTGCTGCGCGACCTTTCCGCCATTGTCGGCCTGACCTTTGAAGGGGCATCCGCTTGACCCGGCCCAGCAAAATCGGAGCCGCGGCGGCGCTGAGCCAACTGACCGGCTGGCAAGAGGTCGAGGGCCGCGACGCCATCGCCAAGACCTTTCGGTTCAAGGATTTCAACGCCGCCTTTGGCTTCATGACCCGGGTAGCGCTAGAGGCTGAGAAACGCGACCATCATCCCGAATGGTTCAATGTCTATAACCGTGTCGAGGTCGCCCTCACCACCCACGACGCCGATGGGGTCAGCGCGCTGGATGTGGCCTTAGCGCAGTTTATGGACGGTTTAGCCGCCTAGTTGATAATGATCGTGCCCAAGAGCAGCTTGGCCCCGCGCTGACCCACGACCCGGTCGGTTTCCTTTTGCAGTAACTGGGCAACATAATCGGCATTGGGGATGGTCCCGACAGGCAATCCGACCATATAGCCCTGAACGACCTGGCCAAAGGCCGCCTGAAGCCTCGGGATAGAGGCGTCTGTGCGCTTTACTAGGTTAGGGTCTGTCACGAACACACCGACCTCTAGGGTCACCACGGTCCGCTCGCCCGAACTGCGCAAAATATTGACGTTGATGGCCCGCATCCGAACATAGGGCGTGCTGCCACTGTTCTTTGCCTCACCGCCATGGCCACCGGCCTTAGCCGGGCCAGCCGTTAGGATCGGGAGGGCCAGGAGCACAATGAGAATGACAAGCTGTGCGCGGCGATTGAACATGGTCCAGTCCTTCAGAGCGGGTCGTTCGGCTTGTTTACAACCTTCTTACATTCACCCCTAGAGCTTTCGAGGGCATGACCAAAGGTCACAGGGGTGTCCAGAGGCCTTGACCTTGAGGGCTATCGACACGACATCAACGCCGTAAGACCCGGAAGGACAGACGATGCGTGGCGACAAGACCCTAGCGACCGGCCTAAAGCGGGGCCTTTTGCGCCGTTGTCCAAACTGCGGGAACGGCAACCTGTTTCAAGGCTATCTCAAGGTGCGCAGCGAATGCGACGCTTGCGGGCACGATAATGGGCAATATCCGGCAGACGATGCACCGCCCTATTTCACCATCCTGCTGGTCGGGCATCTGATCATCGGCCCGATGCTGTTTTTTCCGTTCATCTGGCATTGGCCGGTCGGGCAGGTGCTCGGCTTGACCATGCCGACGGTGATCATTCTGACCCTTG
>Ga0214919_10010931_pt1 | contig 11396 bp, 8 predicted proteins | sample LL1503_MetaG_FD_177994 | JGI IMG/M metagenome (GOLD analysis project Ga0214919, IMG submission 177994) | Freshwater microbial communities from Lake Lanier, Atlanta, Georgia, United States - LL-1503 | ecosystem: Environmental > Aquatic > Freshwater > Lake | place: USA: Georgia | collected 2015-03-15
AAGAGCGCAAATGACAGGGTCACCGCATGCTCAGGACCGATTGCCCAGGCGCCGAAGCTTTCCACCACACCCAGCAACAACCCGCCCAATACTGCGCCCGGGACACTGCCTAAACCGCCGAGCACGCAAACCACGAAGGCCTTACCCAGGTAGGCGGTCGATGAGACGGCTGAGGTCGGGAAGATCATCGCCAGCAGAACGCCAGCGCAGCCTGCCATGGCTGTGCCAAATCCAAATGCGGCCGCATAAATGGCGGGCACTCGAACGCCCATGAGGGTCGCTGCGTCACGGTCCAGGCGGACCGCGATAATTGCTCTGCCAACGCGTGACTGACGCAGGATCAGATACAGGACGAGCGTCAGTGCGAGCGCGAGTGCCATCGCAATCAACCGATCCACCGGTACGACCACCGAACCCAGCGCCAGGGTTCCCAGGGGTGGATCCAGATTGAGTTTGCGGTAGTCCGCCTGGAACGCGAGCAGCATCGCGTTGTTGAGCATCAGGTCAAGCCCGAAGGTCATGGTGAGCGTCACCAGAACCGGCGCGGTGATGACGCGGTTGAGAACGCCGCGTTGGAGAATCCAGCCAAGGCCATAGAAGAGGGGCGCTGCAATGACGAGCGTGATCCAGGGACTCAGCCCGATGCTCTGGTAGGCCCCCCAGGCAAGATAGGAGCCCAGGACAATGAAGGACCCATGCATCAGGTTGATGACATTGAGTACGCCCCATACGAGCGAAAAACCCGAGGCGATACAGGCGTACAGACAGCCCAGGACGAGCCCGTTGAGAAGAATTTGAAGGGTAAACATGATCCGTCAAACGTCGCTCGCCTCCCCGCAACCGGATGCGGGGAGGTGCACGACTCGACTCAGTGAACGGTCAGTTTGAATTCGCCCTGGCGGATGGCCGGCGGAGAGACGACGACGGTTTTCCCACCCTGGATCTGGAAGACTGGTGGCTCGAGCGAAGTGATCTGCCCGGTGGGACCAAACTTGACCGGACCCCAGAATGTCTGGACGTTCATGCTGGCCAGCTGGTCGCGTACCTTGTTGCGATCGATCGAGCCAGCGCGCTCGATCGCGATCTGAAACAGCGCTCCGGATACCGAGGCCGAGGCCTGCGCATAGTCGGGTTCGGCGTTGTACTTGGCCTGAAAGAGTTTGGTGTAGTTCTCGGTCGAGCCAAAAATATCGATCCCGCGATAACGGGCGGCCGGGTGCCACCAGGCAGCGCTGCTGATGTTTTCGGCGCTCTTACCCAAGGCATCCACAAACTCTTTGTAGGCAGGGCCGGCCACCATCGTCACCACTGGGGCTTCGATACGCTGATCCGCCATCTGTTTCTTGATCAGTACCAGATCGTTGATGTACCCGGTGGCAAAGATCCAGTGCGGGTTGATCTGCTTGATCTGGGCCAGTGCGGCTGAGTGGTCAAGGGTGTTGATGGCGTACTTTTCGAAGAACACCACGGAAAGACCGCGGTCCTTGGCGGACTTTTCCATTTCCTGGGCGATCGCGAGAGGAAAGAGGTCGTTGCGCGCCAGAATGGCCACCCGCTTGACACCGGCCGCCTTCTTGGCGACCAGATCGCTCAGCGGGTTCGTGAGGGTGTCATTTGGCGTAAAGGTACCGAACAGGTATTTGTAGCCCTGATCGTAGACCTGGGCAGACGAAGCAGTGGCAGCGATGGTTGGCACGCCGTACTGCTCGGAGACAGTGCTGGCAGCCTTCGCCGCGCCTGATCCGAAGGGTGCGAAGAGGAAATTCACCTTGTCCTGCGTGATCAGACTCTCAGCAGCCTGCACTGCGCGAGGGGTGTTCGAGCGATAGTCGGTGTAGATGATCTCGACCTTCATCTTCTTGTCGCCGACCTTGATCCCGCCCGCCTTGTTGACCTGCTCGGCCCAGAGGTCATAGCCCTGCTGTTGCTTCAGCGCTTCGGGTGCCAGAGCGCCGGTGATCGGCAGTGGCGCGCCAAAGCGGATCGTTTCCTGGGCGAAGGCAAAGGTGCTTCCCAATGCGGCCACCGAAATGCTTGCAACGGCGAGGAGACGGCGGGGCTTCAGGGCTGACATCAGGGCTGTATTCAACAGGGTGCGCATCAGAATTCCTATAGGGAAAAAGTCGGTCGGGGCACCGGGGACGGGATCGGGTCGCAGGCGCATCGATTGGGCGCTGGGCCCACCGTGACTCCAACTGTGAAGTGAATTACATTCCAACGCAAGAGTGAAGGTTTCTGTTTGATCGGGGCAAGCATGGGTGCGTTTGGAATTACGCGCACCGGGCGCGCGCGGGTAACACCGTACCAACGCATTCACCAAAGCCAATCCGGGCAGCTCCCGGACGATCACACCATCCACGCAGGATCACGGTGTCACCATCTTCGAGGAACGTTCGGCTCTCGCCGCACGGCAGGGCAATGGGTTGTTTGCCACCCACCGAGAGTTCCAGCAGCGCGCAGGCTTCAGCAGCGCTTGGCCCCGAGAGGGTGCCGCTGCCGAACAGATCGCCCGGGCGCAACGGGCAACCGTTGACCGTGTGGTGCGCAACCAGTTGCGCGGCGGTCCAGTAGGCGTGGCGGTAGCTGGTATGGGCCAGCGAGTGGGCGGCCTGATCCATGGCGCGCATGCGGGAGGTCAACAGGAGGGCCTCGACCTGGAGGTCGATCGCGCCCTGGGATCGGTTGGTGGGCGAGTCGAGATAGTCGAGCGGTTGGGGTTCGCCCGGCTCCCGGCTGAAGGGCAGCCGAAAGGGTGCGAGTGCTTCAAGGGTGACAATCCAGGGCGAGATGGTCGTGGCAAAGTTTTTCGCCAGAAATGGCCCAAGGGGCTGGTACTCCCAGGTCTGGATGTCGCGCGCGGACCAGTCGTTGAGCAGGCACAAGCCGAACAGATGGTCTTCGGCCTCGGCCATCGGAATGGGTTGGCCCGATTCGTTTCCCGGGCCCAGAAAAATGCCAAGTTCCAGTTCGAAATCTAGCCGTTTGCAGGGGCCGACTACGGGTTCGGTTGCCCCCGGTGCCATCGTCTGCCCGAACGGGCGGGTGAAGGTCTGACCCGATACCGCAATACTTGAACTGCGTCCGTGATAGCCGATCGGCACCCAGCGGTAGTTGGGCAGCAGTGGATTGTCGGGTCGGAACAAGCGTCCGACATTGGTGGCATGGTGGATGGAGGTAAAGAAATCGGTGTAATCGCCCACCTGGGCCGGCATCGCCATGTGCGACCGTGCCTGTGGGATCAGGCAGGGGCTCAGTGCTGCTTGCGTCGCCGGGCTGGCGTCCGAGCGCAATACCCGCGAGAGCGCGCCGCGCAGGCTGGACCAGGCCGCGGGGCCCTGGGCCATCCAGTGGTTCAAGGTCGCTTCACCGGCGATCCGGGCGAGGGCTCGGTGTTGTGGATCGAAAACGCCAGAATCGGCCGCCAGCGTCAGATCGAGGGCCTGATCCCCAATGGCGACTGTCCCCCGGAAACCTTCTGCGCCACCCTGGGCATTGTTGGGACGCAAGATGCCGAACGGCAGATTCTGGATCGGAAAGTCGGTGTTGGAGGTGTTGGCGCTCGGGATCCAGCTGCGTAGCGCCGGATCATGCGTTTCATTGAGCCTGATCATGGCGCAGAGCCCTCCCTGACCGCCCTTGTGGGGTCGAAGTGCTTGATCAGGCCTTGCCAGCATTTGAAGTAATCGGGCTGCAGTCCGGGTGCTTCGAGTGCCTGTCGAGTGGGCCGGATGATGGCTGAGGTTTCGAACATGAACGCCATGGTATCCGTGATGGATTGTGCTTGCCGCGTGTTGGCGACCGTTGCTTTGGCGAATGTCTCGGCGTCCGGACCATGCCCGACCATGCAATTGTGCAGCGACGCGCCTCCGGGAACGAATCCTTGCGATTTGGCGTCGTACTGCCCATGGATCAGACCCATGAACTCGCTGGCGATATTGCGGTGAAACCAGGGTGGGCGAAACGTATCCTGCATGACGAGGATGCGGGGCGGAAAGATCACAAAGTCGATCGCATCAACGCCCGCGGTGTCGCTTGGGGATTGCAGGACCAGAAAGATCGATGGATCAGGATGGTCGTAGGAAATAGAACCGATGGCATTGAATCGGCGCAGGTCGTACTTGTAGGGCACATGGTTGCCATGCCAGGCCACGACATCGAGTGGTGAGTGACCGATCGCAGCCCGCCAGAGATGACCCCGAAACTTGGCGATGAGCTCGAACGGACCTTCGATATCCTCGTAGGCGGCGATCGGGATCTGAAAATCGCGCGGATTCGCCAGGCCGTTGGAACCGATCACCCCCAGATCCGGTAAGCGGAACGGAGAACCCGTATTTTCGCAAATGTAGCCGCGCGCTTGCGAGTCGAGCAGGTCGACCCGGAAGCGGATCCCCCGTGGGATCACTGCAATCTCTTGCGGTTCAATCTCGAGAATCCCGAGTTCGGTGGCCAGTCGCAGCCGCCCCGACTGCGGCACGATCAGCAACTCGCCATCGGCATTTTGAAAAAAGCGCGACTGCATCGACCGGTTGGCAGCGTAGAGGTGAATGCCACAGGCTTCATTGCCGCCAATTGTGAACAGACCATCGACGAAATCGGTCGCAATCGGTGCAATGGGTAAGGGGTCCCAGCGCAGCGGGTTTGGCGGTGTCGGGACTTCGTCGAACCCCCCGCCGTGGAGGCTGCGCAGACGCCCGTCATCCCAGCGGGCGAAGGGCTGGTGGACGGCTGCGGGTCGGATCCGGTAAAGCCAGGAGCGCCGATTGGCGTGTCGTGGCGCTGTGAAGGCGGTACCGGACAGTTGTTCCGCGTAGAGGCCGTACGGCACATGCTGGGGCGAATTGCGACCCACCGGTAAAGCGCCGGGCAAGGCCTCAGTCGCAAATTCGTTACCAAATCCGGATTGATATCGGGGGGGTGAATCAGGCAGCACGAAACGCCTCATCTGAGAAAACGCTACGATTTCGATCAAAGCCGACGGTGAATTCAGGACGGTGAATTCAGGTTGGGCATCGGATGGAGCGAGCCTAGCATCGCTGTCGCGATGCGCCTATCCAACGAGAGCCCCAAGCGGCATGTTCAGGAGCGATGATGACGGAAGTGGTCCAGTGGAATGCCAATGAATTGTCGGTGCGGATCCATCGCGGCGACGTCTCCTGCCTGGAGGTGATGCAGGCTTATCTCGCGCGGATTCATGCGCTCAATCCCCGCTTCAACGCCATCGTCAGTCTGGCCGGCGACGATGTGCTGCTGGCCCAGGCCCGCGCGCGCGATGACGAACTGGCCAGAGGGCAGTCTCGCGGATGGATGCACGGAATGCCACAGGCCATCAAGGACATGGCGGCGGTAACGGGATTCCCGGCCACTCAGGGCAGTCCACTGCTCAAGGATGCGATGCCCGGCGCGGACTGCGTCGCCGCCGCGCGGATGAAGGCGGCTGGGTCGATTGTGATCGGCAAAACCAATACGCCCGAACTCGGACTTGGTTCGCATACGTTTAATACCGTGTTCGGATCGACCCACAACGCCTGGGATGACACGGTCAGTGCCGGCGGAAGCAGCGGTGGCGCTGCGGTCGCCTTGGCGCAGCGGTTGTTGCCGGTCGCTGATGGTTCGGATTTCATGGGTTCGCTGCGCAACCCGGCCGCCTGGAATCATGTGTTTGGCATGCGCCCAAGCCAGGGTCGGGTCCCCACTGGGCCGGGTGCCGATGTCTGGTTGGCGCAACTGAGTACCGAGGGCCCGATGGCTCGTACGGTCGGCGATCTGGCCCGATTACTTGAGATTCAGTCAGGCTATGACCCGCGGCTCCCCCTCTCTCTACGCGCTTCGTTCAGCGCGACCGGGGTTGACGGTCATGCTGAACCACTGAATGGCCTGCGGATTGGGTGGCTCGGCGATCTCAATGGTTATCTCGCGGTTGAGCCAGGCATTCTGGAGGTTTGCCAGAGTGCACTGGCGAGCCTGCAGAGCCATGGCGCCATCGTGACGCCGACGCCCCTGGGGTTCGAGCCGGAACTGCTCTGGAACTGTTGGCTTGCCTGGCGCCGTGCGCTGGTGGGACCTCGCGTCGCAGCTCTCCTGGCGCTTTCGGATGGAGCGCCTGATGCGCGCGCCCACATCAAGCCCGAGGCACTCTGGGAGTTTGAACACTCCTTGAACATGCGTGCCAGTGAGCTCGTGAAGGCGAGTCAGACGCGGACGCGTTTTTATCATCATCTGCTCGGCATGTTGAATGAGTTTGATGTCCTTGCATTGCCCGTGACTCAGGTCTGGCCATTTCCGATCGACCAGCGCTGGCCGCAGCGTATTGGCGAGCGAACGATGGATACCTACCATCGATGGATGGAGGTCACCATTTACGCGACCCTCGGCGGTCTGCCTGCGATCAGTGTCCCGGCCGGCTTTCACCCGACCCAGACCTGGCCGATGGGGCTTCAACTGCTTGGTCGGCCCCAGGGCGATCATGCGTTGTTGCGGGTAGCGGCTGCTTATGAAGCTGTCAGCGCGGACCTGCTGGCGCGTGCTCCGGGCTGAGGGGCTCGGTCGCGCCTGCTCTGGCCGCACGGAGTGCTTGTTTCAGGATCTGCAGTGAGCCAACTTGATTGGCAAGCAGCAGGACAAGTCGCGCATTGAGGGCATGACTTGCCTCGTCGCTGAGGCCGCGGTGGCATTCGATGAGCGCCTCGTAGAACTCGTCGGGCGCTTCGAGGTTGGGGCTGGTGATCAGGGTCATGGCGAGGTGTCGAGGGCAAGCGCACGGCCCAGTGCCGCGCGAACAAGGGCTGCGGTGGGCGCTCGCCAGCGCGCGCAAACATGCTGGTCGGGACGTAGCAGGTAGGTTGTGCCGGGCGATGCGTCATAGCGCTTTGCGGCCAGTCCTTCGCACGGGACAATCACAATGTTGACTGGGAGGTTGACCGGTGGAAGGGGCGCCTGATACGTACCGATCTGCGGACCGGGGCCATCCCGGAACGCCGATTCGATGATTCGCATGATTGCGTTGGTTTGCGGGCCATCAAAGATCAGGGCATGAAAGTCGTTGCCCGCCAGACAGCGCAACAGCCACTTCGATTCATTGGGCATTGGTGCATCGGGTGCAGGCGCGCCCGGCATCAGAGTGCCCTCGAAATGGTCGCAATCCGGTGTGTTCAGGCGTGAGGCGGTCAGCGTCGCTGGCACCGAGAGCCGTCCGCTGTTGACCAGGCGCCGCGCAAAGTCATGCTCGCGGGCCAAATTCAGGGTGGCGTCTCGAAAAAGCTTTGAAATAGGGCTCTTCGGGGTGATGAAGTCGGTCGATCGGGTCGAGTTCAGAATATTTTCGTCCGCTGCATATTCGCGTTCCGCCGCATAGGAGGCCAGCAGCGCCTCAGGGGCGATCCCACGCAACACCAGATCGAGCTTCCAGGCGAGATTGTCGGAGTCCTGGACGCTCGAGTTGGCCCCGCGGGCACCGAACGGCGACACGCCATGGGCCGAGTCCCCAGCGAACAGCACATGGCCGTGGCGAAATGACGCCATTCGCTGGCATGAAAAGGTGTAAACGCTCGCCCACTCCAGCTCGAAGGGCACTTCATGGCCGATGGCCTGGCGCATCATCGCGTCGACCCGGGGCCGGACGCGTTCGGGACGTTTTTCTTCGTCGGGGTTCACATCCCAGCCGAGCTGAAAATCGATGCGCCACACATCATCCGGTTGGCGGTGCAGCAGCACGCTCTGATTCGGATGAAAGGGCGGATCGAACCAGAACCAGCGTTCGGTCGGGAATGGCGCCTGCATGCGTACGTCCGCGATGAGGAAACGGTCGCGAAAGACCTGCCCCGTACTCTGCTGCCCCAGAAGGGTCCGCAACGAAGAACGAGATCCGTCGCAAGCGGCGACGTAGTCAGCGGTGATCGTATAGGGGCCCTCGGGTGTCTCGATCATCAGGCGAACGGGTCGGGGACCGCGTTCGCCGGCGGGTGCATGCAAACCTGGTCCCGGTAAGCCGGCGGCAATCAACGGCTGTTCAAGCGCGGTGACGGTGTTGCGCCATCGAATTTCGAGCGTGGGCAATTGGGCCGCGCGAATCGCCAGATAGGCCTCGGCATAGTACTGCTGCAGGTTGATGAATGCGGGTCGCTCGTGGCCCGGTTCAGGCAGAAGGTTAAACCCGTAAAGCTGTTCGCTACCCAGAAAGACCTTGCCCATCTGCCATTGCACGCCTTTGTCGCACATCGCCTGCCCCACGCCGAGGCGATCCCAGATTTCGAGCGTTCGCTTGGCAAAGCAAATGGCTCGGGATCCAGTTGATAACCTCGCATCGTTGTCGAGCAACAGAACGCGCTGACCGCGCTGGGCCAGGTCGATGGCGAGACTCAAACCGGCAGGGCCGGCACCGACAATGACGATCGGGTGATGGGCCACCGCGCCGCTCAGGGCATAGGCGTCCTGATCGGGCGAGCGTTGCCAGGGAAATTCGAACGACTGGATCTCTTGGCCAGTCGACTGCTCGCTCAGGGGGTGTGATGCGTAGGCCGGCATGGTGCTTCCGGATCGGTGATTTTCGTGGGGCCGCCGGACTCAGCGCTCCAGACTCTCCCACATCTGGCGGTCACGCTCAGCAGTCCAGATTCGAGGGTCGGGAAACTGCGTCGCTTCATCATAGGCGCGGGTGACATCGAAGGGCATGCAGTGATCAAAGATTACCCAGTCGCCGTATCGGGGCTTCAGTAACGCATAGGTTTCCTGGTAGACGGTTTTCAGATCCTTGCCAGCAGCGGCACCCATCTGCACGCTGGCGTAGAGGTCCGACACGAAGGCGCGGGTGACATCCAGTCCGCGTTGCACCTGTGCTTCACCCTGGAGCGCCGGACCGCGCCCCGGTACGAGCGCCAGAGGCTTGAGGGCGGCGATGTTGGCCAGCGTCTGAGGCCAATCCTTGAAGTACGCATCGCCCGCATAGGGCGTGGCGTCAAATTCAACCAGATCGCCCGAGAGCAATGTGCGCTCCTGGGGGAGCCAGACGACGGTGTCGCCTTTGGTGTGGCCGCGCCCCAACTGGAGCAGCTGAACTTCGAGTTTGCCCATCCAGAGTGTCATTCGCCCCTGAAAGGTCATGGTTGGCCAGGTCAGGCCGGGGGGCACCGACTCTACGTCGCGAAACAGTCGCGGGAAGCGGCCGATCTCGCTGGCTTTATCCTGCTCGCCTCGTTCGACGATCAGATCATAGGTGTCCTGACTGGCAAGGATCTGTTGCGGGGCGTAGGCGCTCGCGCCAAGCACCCGGACCGCGTGATAGTGGGTCAGGACAACATAGCGGATCGGTTTGTCGGTGACTTCTCGGATGCGCCGGATCACGTCAGCTGCCATGGCCGGTGTGGCTTGGGTGTCGGATACCAGCACACAGTCGTCGCCGATGATGATCCCGGTGTTCGGATCGCCCTGAGCGGTGTAGGCCCAGGCGTGTTCCGAGAGTTGGGTAAAGGTGACCTGCTTTTCTTCCAGATCAGCCTGGGAGGCGAATTGTTTGTGAGTGCTCATGCAGACTCCACGAGTAGAGGCGTGTTGACGAATCGGTCGGATCCCATCGAAAGCGTTGACAGAATCCTATGCTTCTTTAGAACGGAAGGTACTGCCGCCGATAGCGGGCCCCGAGACAGGTGAGGATCTCATATGCATTCGTGCCCGCTTGGGATGCCACCCGATTGATATCCTGGGTTGCGTCTATCAGGTCGAAGACCGCGCCGGGGACAAGTGCCTGTTCGGGCAAGTCGGTGACGTCCACCGTGATCGTATCCATGGAGACACGACCGATCAGTGGCACAGACCGGCCCTGGAATCCGACCTGACCGCGGTTGCTCAGGCTGCGCAGATAGCCGTCGGCATAGCCCACGGAGATCGTGCCAACGCGCGTTGTACGCGTGGCATGCCAAGTGTGGTTGTAGCCTACACCCTCGCCCGGTCCGACTGTGCGGGTCTGGATCAGAGGGCCTTGCAGGCTCACAACCGCGCGCATGGGATTGGGTCGGTCGCTCACCGGCGTGACGCCATAGAGTGCGGCGCCAGGGCGCAGCAACTCGAAATGCCAGTCAGAGCCAAGGAAGATACCGGACGAATTGGCCAGACTACAGGGCAGCCCAGGCCAGCGCGCCCGGGCGATTCTGAATTGTTCGAGTTGACGGACATTGATGGGGTCTGCGGGGTCTTCCGCGCTGACGAGGTGGCTCATCAGCAGAATCGGTTCGATCCCTGCCAGGGTGTCAGGGCCCAGAGAATCGAAGTCCCGTCCTTCGAGCCCGAGTCGCCCCATCCCGGTATCGAACTGCAAGGCTGCTCGAAGCGCGGTGCCGCGCTGACCTGCCAGGTTCGACCAGCGTTCGATCTGGTCGGGACTGTTGAGGACCGGGATCAATCCATGTTCCCAACAGTCCAATTCCGCGCCCGGCAGTGCGCCATGCAGAACAAATACGTCGGCATCGCGCGGTATCAGCCCTCGAAGCTGCATGCCTTCATCGACGAGCGCCACAAAAAACTGCCTGCAGCCCGCCTGATACAGAGCCGGCGCGACCTTGGCCATTCCCAGCCCATAGGCATCGGCCTTGACGACGGCGGCGCAGGCCGTATCGCGTCCGGACTGTGCACCGAGGAAGTGCCAGTTGTGTACGATGGCCCTCAGATCGATCGTGAGCGTCGCAGCAGTAGAATGACTCATTGGTAGCAACTATTGCATCCATCCATGATCGGCACACGGCGGTCAACCCGATCAATCCGCGCGCAATCCCCCGTCGAGGCAAATCGGCACAGTATGCTTGCGCCCGGATCGAACCCTTGCACGGAACCTTTACATGCTTCGAAAGGTACATGACCTTTGCGCCCTGAAACGGACATTGATGCTCTCTTTGGCTCTCACCCTATCGCTTGGAGCCTGCGGCCGGTTTCAGAGCGCGCCCGAAAAAACGCCGCAACCCCTTGCGACGTTGAGCCTTGGTACTGAAGATATTCTGGTCCTGGGGCAGTCTGAGTTCAGCAGTGGTCCGGTTGTGACTGGCTCGGTCCAGCCGGAACGCCGCGCTGACCTGCGCGCTGAGGTGTCGGCCGTGGTGTTGCGCGTGGCGAAGGAAAATGGCGATCCCGTGCGACGGGGCGAAGTGTTGGTGAGTCTGGACGATACGGCCATTCGGGACAGCCTGACCTCATCGGAGGAGTCTGCACGTGCGGCGGGACAGGCACTCGAGAGTGCAGAGCGCCAATTGCAGCGTCTGAAGTCCTTGCAGGCGCAGGGCATGACGTCGACCCAGGCGCTCGATGATGCCGAGGTTCGTCGCAACAACGCGCACAGCGACTGGGTGGCAGCCAAGACCCGAATCGTCGCCGCCCGCCAGCAGCTCGAGCGCACCCAGGTGCGAGCGCCATTTGAC
>Ga0214919_10010932_pt1 | contig 11395 bp, 10 predicted proteins | sample LL1503_MetaG_FD_177994 | JGI IMG/M metagenome (GOLD analysis project Ga0214919, IMG submission 177994) | Freshwater microbial communities from Lake Lanier, Atlanta, Georgia, United States - LL-1503 | ecosystem: Environmental > Aquatic > Freshwater > Lake | place: USA: Georgia | collected...
TTTTTCTCAGGGCTCATGTTTTTGGTGGTCGGTGCCGCCTTTGCATGGGGTGCCACCAAATATTCCATTGGCACGGGTGCGCGCATGGGACCGGGCTATTTCCCATTGTTGCTGGGCGTTTTGTTGGCCGCCTTTGGCGCCGTCATCTGCTTCACCTCGCTGGTGGTGGAGACGGCCGATGGCGACAAAGTAGGTGGATTTGTGTGGCGGCCCATCATTTATATCTTGGGCGGCAACGTTGCATTTGGAATTTTGTTGGGCGGTTTGCCCAGCATCGGCCTGCCCTACATGGGTTTGATCGCGGCCATTTTTGCCCTGACCATCATTTGCAGCAAAGCGGGCACAGAGTTCAATTGGCGCGACGTGCTGTTGTTGGGTGTTGCGCTCAGTGTGGGCAGCTATTTGGCCTTTATTGTCTTGCTCAAACTGCAAATTCCGGTTTGGCCAGCGTTCATCACCGGTTAAGGAGACACAGAGCATGGATTTAATCGCAAACCTGGCCACTGGTTTTGGGGTGGCCTTCACCCCCATCAACTTGTTGTACTGCCTGATTGGTTGCATTTTGGGCACCTTGATTGGTGTGCTGCCTGGCATTGGCCCAGTGGCCACCATCGCCATGTTGCTGCCCGCCACCTACGCACTGCCCCCCGTGTCGGCCCTGATCATGTTGGCCGGTATTTACTACGGTGCGCAATACGGTGGTTCGACCACGGCCATTTTGGTCAACTTGCCGGGAGAATCGTCCTCGGTGGTGACCATGATCGACGGTTACCAAATGGCCCGAAAGGGTCGAGCGGGGCCGGCCCTGGCCGCTGCGGGCTTGGGCTCTTTCTTCGCGGGTTCTGTGGGCACCTTGATCTTGGCTGCGTTTGCTGCGCCCTTGACCGAGTTGGCCTTCAAGTTCGGTCCAGCCGAATACTTCTCGCTGATGGTGCTGGGTTTGATCGGTGCCGTGGTGCTGGCCTCGGGCTCCTTGATCAAGGCCATTGCCATGATCGTGCTGGGCTTGTTGCTGGGCTTGGTGGGCACCGACGTCAACTCTGGCGTGGCGCGCTTTAGCTTTGAAATCCCGGAGCTGACCGACGGCGTGGGCTTTGTGGTCATTGCCATGGGTGTGTTTGGCTATGGCGAAATCATCTCCAACCTGTCGCAACCGGAAGAAGATCGCGAGGTCTACACCGCCAAGGTGCAGGGCTTGTTCCCCACGATGACGGACATCAAGCTGATGATCCCCGCCATCTTGCGTGGCACGGCCTTGGGCTCCATTCTGGGTGTGTTGCCCGGTGGCGGCGCCTTGTTGGCCGCTTTTGCCGCTTACACCATCGAGAAGAAAACCGCGCTCAAGCCCGGCGAAGTACCGTTTGGCCAAGGCAATATCCGCGGCGTGGCGTCTCCCGAGTCGGCCAACAACGCCGGTGCACAAACCTCTTTCATCCCCTTGCTGACCTTGGGCATCCCGCCCAACGCGGTGATGGCTTTGATGGTGGGTGCCATGACCATCCACAACATCCAACCCGGCCCGCAGGTGATGACCAGCAACCCCGAGTTGTTTTGGGGCCTGATCGCCTCGATGTGGATTGGCAACCTGATGCTGGTGATCTTGAACCTGCCCTTGATTGGCATGTGGATCAAACTGTTGTCGGTGCCTTACCGCTTGCTCTTTCCGGCCATCGTGTTGTTTTGTGCCATTGGTGTGTACTCCACCAACAACAACACCTTTGACATCTGGTTGGTGGCCTTGTTCGGTTTGATTGGTTATATCTTCATGAAGCTCGGTTGCGAACCCGCACCGCTGTTGCTGGGTTTCATCTTGGGCCCCATGATGGAAGAGAACCTGCGCCGTGCACTGCTGCTTTCGCGCGGCGACTGGTCGGTGTTTGTCACCCGCCCCCTGTCGGGCTCGTTGCTGGCCGCCGCTTTGGTGCTGCTCATCATCGTGCTCTTGCCGGCGGTCAAAGCCAAGCGCCAAGAGGCCTTTGTCGAGGAATGACCTGTGCCGCCGGGCCTGCCCGGTGCACAGACTCAACGGCACCTTCGGGTGCCGTTTTTAATGGTCCGTCCAATGGGCCTGAACAAGGGTGACTGAGCGGCCTGTACAAAGGCAGTTTCAGGCATGGCCTTCGCTATGATCTGTGCATGAACTTCCAAGACCACAACCCCTACACATCCACCCGCTTGCCAGTGTTTGCACGCAACGCGGTGTCGACTTCGCACCCCTTGGCGGCACAGGCGGGTTTGCGCATGCTCTGGCAAGGCGGCAATGCAGTTGATGCGGCCATCGCTGCGGCGGCAGCGCTGACCATCACCGAGCCGGTGAGCAACGGTCTGGGCTCAGACGCGTTTTGTATTTTGTGGGATGGGCAGCAGTTGCATGGCCTCAACGCCTCAGGCCATGCGCCACAGTCTTGGACACCCGATTATTTTCAGTCCAAATACGGTGGCGCTGCCACCACGCCACCCAAGCGTGGCATGGATTCGGTCACCATCCCTGGTGCTGTGTCTGCGTGGGTGGCCATGAGCGAGCGCTTTGGCCAACTGCCCTTTGAAGACCTGTTGCAACCGGCCATCGAGATCGCCGAGCGGGGTTATTTGCTGCCGGTGGTGGTGCAGCAAAAGTGGGCGGCGGCCACCCCCGAGTTGCAGTCACTGCCGGGTTTTGCGCAAAGCTTTTTGCCTTGGGGGCGGGCCCCGCGGGTGGGTGAGTTGTTCAAGTTCCCTGCCGCTGCCCGTGGCCTGCGTCTGATTGCGCAAACCAAAGGCCAGGCCTTTTATGGTGGCGAAATTGCACAGGCCTTGGCGCGCTTCTCCAAAGACAACGGGGGCAGCCATCAGGTGAGTGACTTTGCCCAGTTCAAGCCCGAATGGGTCACACCCTTGGCCAAGAATTACCGCCAGCACACCTTGCACGAAATTCCACCCAATGGCCAGGGCATTGCAGCCCAAATTGCATTGGGCATTCTGGACCAGTTCGACTTGGCCAGCTTGCCCGTGGATGGGGTGGCGTCGCAGCATTTGCAGATCGAAGCCATGAAGCTGGCTTTTGCCGACGTGTACCGTTTTGTCGCTGAGCGCCAGGGCATGGAAGTCAGCACCGAGCAAATGCTCGACAGCGCCTATTTGGCGCAACGGGCCAAGCTCATTGACCCCCGGCGTGCCCAAGCCTTTGGGGCGGGCAACCCGGTCAAGGGTGGCACCATTTACCTCACTGCGGCGGACGAAAACGGCATGATGGTCAGCTTTATCCAAAGCAATTACATGGGTTTTGGCTCGGGTTGCGTCGAACCCACTTACGGCATCAGTTTGCAAAACCGGGGCCATGGCTTCACCGTGTCCACGGGCACGCCCAACCAAGCCAATTTGGTGGCGCCGGGCAAGCGGCCGTTTCACACCATCATCCCGGCCTTTTTGACCCAAAACGGTCAACCGGTGATGAGCTTTGGGGTGATGGGGGGCAATATGCAACCCCAAGGCCACATGCAAACACTGGTGCGCATGCTCGACTACCAACAAAACCCCCAAGCGGCATGTGACGCGCCGCGCTGGCGCTTCAACCAAGGCATGGAGATCAATGTCGAAGCCAGCATGAACCCGCAAACTGTTCAAGGTCTCAAAGACCTGGGACACCATGTCGATGTGATCAACGACAGCTACCAAGACTTTGGTGCCGGGCAATTCATTTGGCGCGCGGGCGATCCCCAGGTTGAGGGCTATATCGTGGCCAGTGATCCGCGCCGCGACGGCTTGGCCGCCGGATTTTGAAGGCTTGTGACCGGCCTGCGCCCGGTGCGATGGCGCCCACATGACCAAGATTGAAAGCGCCGCATCGCCCGCCATGACCGGCGGCTTGATGCTGGCTTTGTTGGGGGCCATTGCCTTCAGTGGCAAGGCCATCATCGTCAAGTTGGCCTATCGCCATGGGGTGGATGCGGTCACGCTCATCATGCTGCGCATGGTCATGGCGTTGCCCTTTTTTGTGCTGCTGGTGTGGTGGTCATCGCGCCAAGCCCATGCGCGTGCCAACCCGATCTCGCTGCGTGATGCGGGTTCGGTGTTGGCCCTGGGGTTCATCGGGTATTACTTCTCCAGTTACCTGGATTTTTTGGGTTTGCAGTACATCAGTGCCAGCTTAGAGCGGCTGATTTTGTACCTCAACCCCACCATGGTCTTGCTCATGGGTTGGGTGTTTTACCGCCGCCGCATCACCCGCTGGCGCGCGTTGGCCATGGCCATCAGCTACAGCGGCGTGGTGCTGGTGTTTGGGCACGAAGTCAGCTTGGGCGGTCAGGATGCGGTGCTGGGCAGCAGCTTGGTGTTGGCCAGTGCGCTTTGTTATGCGATCTACCTCATCATGAGTGGGCAGCTGGTGCAGCGCATCGGGGCCATGCGTTTGGTGGGCTTGGCCTCTAGCGTGGCGAGTGTGTGTTGTTGGCTGCAGTTTTGGTGGCTGCGGCCCATGTCGGCCATGTGGGTGCCCCAAGAGGTGCTGTGGTTGTCGTTGGTCAATGCCACTTTGTGTACCGTGGTGCCTTTGGTGCTGGTGATGATGGCCATTGAACGCATTGGCGCGGCATTGACATCGCAAGCTGGCATGATTGGGCCCATGGCCACGATCGTCTTGGGCGTGTGGTTGTTGGATGAGCCGTTCAATGCCTGGACAGGCATGGGCACCTTGTTGGTGTTGGGCGGTATTTATATGGTGAGCAAACTCGGAGACAGATGATGGATTTTGGAATCAAAGGCAAATGGGCCCTCGTAGGCGGCGCCAGCAAAGGATTGGGTTTTGGTTGCGCACAAGCACTGGCCCAAGAAGGGGTCAATGTGGTGATGGTGGCACGCGGTGCCGACGCTTTGAGCGACGCTGCCAAAGCTTTGCGTGGCCACGGCACACAAATTTTGGTGGTGGCGCAAGACATCACCACGCAGGCTGGGCGTGATGCGATTTGGAGCGTGACCGGTGGGCCGGGCAAGAACTTTGACATTGTGGTGACCAACGCCGGCGGCCCCCCGCCGGGGGACTTTCGCGATTGGGACCGCGATGCCTGGATCAAGGCCGTCGACGCCAACATGCTCACCCCCATCGAGCTGATCCGCGCCACCGTGGACGGCATGGCCGCGCGCGGTTTTGGGCGGGTGGTCAACATCACCTCGAGTGCGGTCAAGTCGCCCATCGATATTTTGGGTTTGTCCAACGGTGCGCGCAGCGGCCTGACCGGTTTTGTGGCGGGCACCTCGCGCAGCAGCCAATTGGCCGGGCGCAATGTGACCATCAACAATCTGTTGCCGGGCGCGTTTGACACCGACCGCCTGCGCAGCAACCAAAAAACGATTGCCACCAAAGCGGGCAAGTCGGTCGAAGAGGTCAGCGAGGCACGGCGCAAAACCATCCCCGCCCAGCGCTTTGGCACAGCCCAAGAGTTTGGCGAAACCTGCGCTTTTTTGTGCAGCCAACAAGCCAGTTACATCACCGGCCAAAACATTTTGATCGACGGTGGCGCCTACCCCGGCGCGTTTTGATTTTTTTCCAGGAGAACCCCATGACCATTTCTTTGTCCCAAACCTGTTTGCCCGTGTGCGCGGCCATGCTCGGCCACTTGAGCCATTTGCTTGACAAAGCCCGTGCCGATGCCCAGGCCCGTGGCTTTGACGCCAATGTGCACATCACCGAGCGCCTGTCGCCCGACATGCTGCCGTTCAAAAACCAAATTTTCATTGCCTGCGATGTGGTCAAAAATGGCGTGGCCCGTGTGGCCGGCATGGATGCGCCCAAGTTCGACGATACCGAGTCCACCATCGAAGAGTTGCAAGCGCGCATCCAAAAAACCCTGACCTGGTTGGCCACTGTGCCTGCCAGCGCCATCGACGGCCGCGAAGACCAGTCGTTCACTTTTCCGGTGGGCAAAACCGGCAGCCACACCATGCGTGGCCAAGACTATGTGACGATGTGGATACTGCCCAATATGTACTTTCACATCACCACCGCTTACAACCTGCTGCGCTTGAACGGCGTGCCAGTGGGCAAGCGCGATTACCTGATGGGTGCCAACCAGGGCTGACGTGAGCGCGCCGCGCGCGCGCCCAATGGGTAGCGCTTGCGGCGATGGGTCGCGGCGGTTCAGGCGGATGGGCGTTTTTGCTGGGACGACACCACGATACCGCCCACAATCAGCACAAATGCCGCCAAGTGGTACCACCTGGGTGGTTCGCCCAGCACCAGGCTGGACAGCAAGGCGGCAAATACCGGTGTGAGGTTGCTGAAAAATCCCGCCACGCTGGGGCCCACCCGCTGCACGCCCAAGCCCCAACAGCGGTAGGCCAACACAGCCGGGCCAATGCCAATGTACAAAAGGGCGGCCACCACCGGCCAGCTCCAATAAATGTGTGCGTCTGTGAGCGTCCATTCGGCAGCGCTGAACAGCGTGCACCACACCAGGCCCATCACCACTTGGGCCATCAAAAAGTTGGCCCAGTGGTTGCGGATCTCAGGCGGGTCGCGATCGGGCAGGGTGATCTGCCAGCTGTACCAAGCCCATGCGGCAGTGGCGATCAGCACGAACACATCGCCCTCGACAAACTGAACCTGGGCCAGCAACTGCCAATCGCCACGGCACATCACCAGCATGACGCCAATGATGGACATGACCGCGCCAATGAGTTGATCGCGCCGCACCCGTTGGCCATAAAACAAGCTGCCCAGGGCCAGCATGAACACCGGTGCGCTGGACGCCACCAGCGTCACATTGATGGGGGTGGTGGTGCGCAAGGCCAGGTATTGAAAGGTGTTGTAGCAAGCCACGCCCAGCAGACCCAAAAACAAATAGCGCCGCCAGTGCGTCCACAGCGGGCTGCCCCGGTGCAGCATGCGGTGCGCCAGTGGCAGCAGGAGCACCAGGGCCACCAGCCAGCGCAGCAGGTTCAGTGTCACGGGGGGCACCTGGTCGTTGATCATGCGCCCAATCACCGAGTTGGCCGACCACAGCAGTGGCGGCATGGTCAGCAAAAAGGCGGTGCCCAGGCTCAGGCGGTTTTGGGTGGGTGCAGTCATGGGTGCACGACTCTAACCTATCGCCGCTGACCCAGTGGCATGTCCCAAAGCGGATAATGCGGTCGTGTCCATGGCCCCACCCAGGGCCGTTGGACGCCATCCAACCCAAAAATCACATTCACTGGAGCCCAGACATGTCCAAAGCCGTCCGCATTGATCAAAACGGTGGTCCCGAAGTCCTCAAAATCGTTGACGTCACCGTGGGTGACCCCGGCCCCGGAGAAATCCGCATCCGCCACAAAGCGGTGGGCTTGAACTTCATTGACGTATACCAGCGCACCGGTTTGTACCCCTTGCCCATGCCTTTGAACCTGGGCATGGAAGCCTCGGGCGTGGTCGAGGCTGTGGGCCCAGGCGTGACCCACCTCAAAGCGGGCGACCGCGCCGCCTATGCCAGCCAGCCCCCGGGCAGCTATTGCGAAGTGCGTGTGATGCCCGCCAAGGTGGTGTGCAAATTGCCCGATGCGATCGACTTTGACTCCGGCGCGGCCATGATGCTCAAGGGCATGACCGCCCAGTTTTTGCTCAAGCGCACCTTGCCCCAAGGCGGCTTGCAAGCCGGTGACTTTGTGTTGTTCCATGCCGCAGCCGGTGGCGTGGGCCTGATCGCTTGCCAATGGGCCAAAGCCTTGGGCTACCAACTCATTGGCACGGCTGGCAGCGATGCCAAGTGCGAGTTGGCCAAAGCCAATGGTGCGGCGCATGTGATCAACTACAGCAAAGAAGACTTTGCTGCCCGGGTCAAAGACATCACCGGTGGCAAAGGCGTCAAAGTGGTTTACGACTCGGTGGGCAAAGACACCTGGGACAAGTCGCTGGATTGCTTGTCACCGTTTGGTTTGATGGCCAGCTTTGGCAATGCCTCTGGTCCCGTGCCACCCTTTGCCCCGGGTATTTTGGGCAACAAGGGTTCGCTGTTTGTGACCCGCCAAACCTTGTTCACCCACATTGCCACCCATGAAGGTGCCATGGCCATGTCCAAAGACTTGTTTGACATCGTCATCAGCGGCAAGGTAAAGATCAACATCGAGCAACGTTATCCCCTGGAACAAGTGCAACAAGCCCACCGCGATTTGGAAGCACGCAAAACCACGGGTTGCACCATCTTGACCCTGTAAGCATTGGAGCGCGAACATGATGAAGCACAAACCTATTTGGGCGGCCTCATGGTTCGCCATCCTCGCATCAGCTGCGACCTTTCAAAGCACCCCCTGGGCCCAAACGGCAGACACCGTTTTGCTGGCCCAGGCCAGTCCAACCATGGCTGCGCCGGCGCAGCGCGACCCAGCCAGCCCTTTGCAATCGGCGGCGTCGGCCGCGCGCAAATGGTCGGTGTATTGGGGATGGAACCGCTCTACCTATTCCAACAGCGACATCCACTTTTGGGGTGCGGACCACGACTTCACGCTCAGCAGCGTCAAGGCCAAAGACATGCAAGTCGATGTCACCAGCGAGAACATCTTTGGCACCTTTTTGAATCCGGGCAACATCACCTTGCCGCAAACCAATTTGCGCATTGCCTACCAAATTTCGCCCGATACGGCCTGGGCGCTCAACCTCGATCACATGAAGTACGTGGTCACGCCCGACCAAACGGTGGGTTTTGCCGGCAACATCACCAATGACACGCAAACCGGTTCGACCCGAACCTTGTCCACCAACTACCTGAACTTTGAGCACACCGACGGTCTCAATGTGGTCAGTGTGGAGTATGAAAAGCAGTTTCCAGTGACCCAATGGCGCTCGCCGTTTGCTTCGCGCTGGGTGGCCTTGGTCGGGGCGGGCATCGTCTACCCCAAGAGCAATGTCACGCTCAACATGCTGGGACGCGCGCGCAACGACGAGTTCCATTTGGCAGGGTACAGCGCCGGTGGTGGTGTGGGCTGGGAGGCCGACTTTATGGACAGCTGGTTTTTCCGCAGCATGTTCAAAATGGGCTACGTGACCCTGCCCAATGTGTTGACCAGCTCACAAGGCGACAAGGCCGCGCACAACTTCACCTACAACGAGTTGCTGATTGCTTTTGGCAAGCGGTTTTGAGGGCTGCCCACAGAACCTGAGTTGAACACCGTGGGCTCAAGTCAGCCCGTTGACGTGCTCAAACATCAATTCGTTTCACGGTGTTTGCAAAATGCAGGCCCACCGCTTTTTTGATTTTCTTGCTGTCTCTTTGTTTTAAAGCTACAGCAATTTCTTCGTGCTCGGCGAGGGCGTTGCGCCAATTTTCAGGCGTGCTGTTGCCACTGAATCGCAAGCTGCGCATGCGCTTGCTCAAGGCGTTGTGCACCAAAGACAGTGATTCGTTTTCGGCCATGGCCACCATGGCATCGTGAATTTGTTGATTCATCTGAAAGTACTCGGACCGCTTGCCCTTGGCGTGGAGGAGCTTCATTTTTTCATGCACCACGAGAACTTGGTCGATCTTTTTCTGATCGGCTTTGCACGCTTTTTCGGCAGCAAACACCTCTAGCAGCGACACCAACTCCAGCATGTCTGCGGCGTCTTTTTTACTGAAAGTTTTGACCACTGCACCCCTGAGGGGCAGCAGTTCGACCAAGCCTTCAGAGGCCAGCACTTTGAGCGCCTCTCTGATGGGGGTGCGCGATACCCCCAAATCGCGGCTGATCTCCAACTCGGGCACCCGTTGCCCGGGTTGCAGGTGAGACTCCACAATCAATTGGCGAATGCGGTCGGTCACTTCAGAGTGCAAAGATTTCCTGCTGATGGGGGTGCTGGTGGGCATGAAAAACCAAGGGTATTAACGGATGGGATGGATTCTAATGGGCGGCATACACTGTGATCTGTAATTACAGGTTATGAACAGAGGGGGTTGAATGGGCATTCCACGCATTGCAGTTTTCACCGGCGACCCAGCAGGCATCGGCCCTGAATTGGTGGTCAAGCTCTTGGCAGATACCGAAAGATGTGGCCGCGCAAACATCGTGCTGATTGGGCAAAAGAAAACGTTTTCAACGCCAACTTCGGTGAAATGGCACGAATGGCCAGGCCTGCACGCAGATGAATTTGAAACTGCAAAGGCGCAAGCCAGCAATGGTCAATTCATGCTCGAGGGCTTGGCGCAAGGCGCTCAACTGGCCAGCTCAGGCGAGGTGGATGCGTTTTGCTTCGCGCCCCTGAACAAAGGCGCGCTTCGGCTGGGGGGCATGCACCAAGAAGACGAGTTGCGTTGGTTCGCTGAAAATTTGCACCACAGTGGTGTTTGCGGTGAACTCAACGTGCTCGATGATCTGTGGACCGCCCGTGTGACTTCGCATGTGCCCTTGCGTCAAGTCAGTGCCTTGCTGTCGCCAGAAAAAGTGGCCCAAGCCATTGCCATGCTCCACCACGCTTTGCGGGCCAGCGGGCTTGTCGCACCCCGCATCGCCGTGTGCGGACTCAATCCCCACAACGGGGACAACGGGAACTATGGCGATGAAGAGGCTCGCGTGATTGGGCCAGGCGTTCAACTGGCTGCACAAAGCGGATGTGTTGCCGATGGGCCATTTCCTGCGGACACCACATTTGTGCGCGCCATTCGCAAACCCGATGGTTACGACGGTGTGGTCACCATGTACCACGACCAAGGGCAAATCGCCATGAAGTTGATGGGTTTCGAGCGGGGAGTGACCGTGCATGGCGGCTTGCCCATCCACATCACCACACCCGCCCATGGGACCGCTTACGACATCGCCGGCAAAGGCGTGGCCCATCCGGGAGCCATGTTCAATGCTTTTGATCTGGCGTGTCGCCTGGGACAGCACCGAATGAGTACCCAACTTTGAGCCATCATGAACACCTGAACCAAGGAGCCAGCCAATGAAACGCCATACTTTCAACGCCAGCCTGCTGATGAGCCTGTTGTTTGTGCTCAACCCGAGTCAGGCCCAAACAACCTATCCCACCAAAGCCGTGAAGCTCATGGTGGGTGCGGGCCCAGGCGGTGGTACCGACATCATTGCCCGCATGCTGGCAGAGAAGTTTGCCGATGGCCTCAAGGGCACATGGGTGGTGGAAAACAAACCTGGGGCATCCAACACCATTGCCGCTGACATGACGGCCAAAGCCACACCCGACGGGCACACCTTGCTGGTGGCGACCAACACAGGCCAAGCCATTGCGCCTCATCTCATGAAGCTGGGTTTTGATCCCATGAAAGATTTGATCCCGATTGGTTTGATCGTGACCGTGCCCAACGTCTTGGTGGTGGGCGCGCAAGTGCCCGTGAACAATGTCGCTGAATTGGTCAAGGCCATGAAGGCAAAACCGGGCGACTTCAAATATGGGTCGTCTGGTGTGGGCAGCACCCAACACATTGCGGGTGAGGCATTTGATGCGGCCGCGGGGACCAAGAGC
>Ga0214919_10010933_pt1 | contig 11395 bp, 21 predicted proteins | sample LL1503_MetaG_FD_177994 | JGI IMG/M metagenome (GOLD analysis project Ga0214919, IMG submission 177994) | Freshwater microbial communities from Lake Lanier, Atlanta, Georgia, United States - LL-1503 | ecosystem: Environmental > Aquatic > Freshwater > Lake | place: USA: Georgia | collected...
TACTTTTTTTAAAGTATAAGAAATAAAAAGTGAAAAAGCAAGTTTCTCTTTTAAAATTTTTTTACTATATTTATTTTAAATTAAAATTTATGAATATGAAAGAATCAATAGAAACTGAGATTATAGAAGAAAAAGATATAATTGATGTAACTCCCGAGACATCTGAACAACCCGAAGAAGAATGTAAAACCTGTAAACAAAAAGGTCTAACAAGAGGACAATGGATTATGTTGTCAGCATCATTCTATATATTGTTTTCCGCAATCTACGGGACAATTAAAATAGTTAAAGAATTAATTCACCTTATCCCTTAAAAAAGAAACCCCCTTTAATGGGGGTTTATCTTTTAAACTTCACAAACAATTTAATATATAAATCACCTGTGTTGTGATATCCTTTACCTTTAACTCGTAATGGTTTTGATGTGTCAAACTCATTAGGTAACTTAATTGAAATGTCTCCTAACGGATGTGGTACTTTCACACTATCTTCTTTTAATGAATCCAAATCAAAATAAGCGTTATAAATTAAATCTTCCATTGATTTTTCAAAATTATTTTCCGGAACAATTTTAACTTTAACTACTAAATTACCATACATACCATCTTTGAAATCCCCTTTACCCTGAATCCTTAAAAATTGACCTTCATCAATTCCGTTAGGTAATTTAATTGATATTGTTTCAGTGCTAGATGTTGTAGTACTTCCGTGACAAGTCCCACAAGTAGTTTTATATGAGAACCCTCTACCACCACAAGAATTACAAGTTTGTCTTATAATCTGAGTGAACAATCCGGTTCCAATTTGTTGAGTAATGACACCACTTCCCCCACAACCTGTACAGTTAATTCTTTCACCACCCGTACCATTGCATCCACCACAATTATGGTTTCTGGTATATGTAATATTTTTTTCACTACCTTTATAAGATTCTACCGCACCTACAACAACCTCAACAATTTTATCAGGGACCGCACGTTTTCTTTGTGAGTGCATTTGATTGAACATATCCTCAAATGGATTAAATCCTCCTCCACCCATACCTGCGAAAGGGTTTCTTCGTTGATTATCATATTGACTTCGTTTACCTTCATCACCTATGGTATCATAAGCTTCTGAAATCTTTTTAAACTTATTCTCATCACCTCCTTTATCCGGGTGATGTTCTACCGCCAACTTCCTATAAGCCTTTTTTATTTCGTCTTGCGTGGCGTTTTGATTAACACCTAATATTTGATAAAAATCTTCCATTCTTTACTTATATTATATTTAAAGTTAAATTATTTATTATGAATTATTTAATTGTTCTATTCAAAAATAAAGTAAAAAAGAAAATAATCAAGAAATTTAAAACCTCAAATAGAGCAAATAGTTTCTATGAATCTTTATTGTCCGAAAGTGAAAATGTTATTTTTGACAAACAATACGAAAATGGTTCATTCTTTAATTATGAAATAGCCATCCTTGAAAAAGTCTCCGGTACATTTTTACCAGTATTTTTAAAGGATGAGTTTGGTCGAAATATAAAAGTTGATTTACAAGATGAAGATTATTCAATAAAAAAAATAAATCCGTACCACATTGAGGAACAAATTTTAGACACCTCTCTAAATAAAAAAATAAACCCAAATGAGTTTATTAAATTATATTTAGACCCTTCCGGATTTAAACTAGTGTCAAAATTAAATAATAAAATTGTTGTTCAAAATGATGACAAATTTAATTTATTCACATTAAAAAATGATAACGATTCAAGTAGATTTATTGATAAGTTATCTGAATTATTTATAGAACAAAAAAGATTTGATTGTATGTTTGTTAAAGATTATTCAACAGCTCAAAGAAAATATCTATACAATTTATTAGTTGAAAATGGATTTTCTAAGTCTTACTTACAACGTCAGACAACGACCCATCCTTCAACAAAAACATAAATTCAACACCCGACATATCAATTTTAAATTGAGTGAAATTTCTATCAACATCTCTGAAGTTTTTTTGAACTTTCTTATAGTCGTCGTATTTAAGTTCCATTGCAACCGCCATATTCCCATCAGGAAATAATGTTTGTAATCCATCCGCAACAAGAGCTAATTTTTCAATTATCCCATCAATACTTTGTGTAGTCTCTGCCATAATGTTAATTTTTTAGTTGGTTCAGGTGGTTTTGGAAGTATATCTTCCTTATTTATTTGTTTGATTTGATTAATAAATTTTTCTTTTTCTTTATCAAGAATTAATTTATTCTTTTCAACATCTTTATGCAGTAACTCCAACTCCTTTAACGCTTTCTTCTCCATCGTCTAATTTAATTTTAGTTGTTTTAGGTTTCATTTCAAAACTTAAATCTTTTAAATTGTTTAGATTTTGTTTTTCAAATATAGATTTTAACTCGTTAACTTTATTTTGAAACAATTTATCTTTTTCTTCTAATTCAAGATTATATCTGATAATATTTTTTAAATTATCCGATATTAACTCAACACTTTGTTCCGATATTTCGGAAACAAATGAAAAAAATCTGTGATTTTCAACTTTACTAGTTTGTTCCATCACTTTTTCTTCATCAACATATTTTTTAGGTAACTTCCAAGTAACCGGAAAACTAACGTCAAAACTTAAATAGTTCTCCAATTTTCTAACGGATTGTAAATAAGGTAATAATGCTGAAAATTCTTTATATAAACTCATAATTAATTTTTAATAATAAATGTTAAGCAATACGATATTGCTAATCCTAGAAAGATAAGTTCCCACTTACCCCACACAATCGGCTTTGGTGGGTTCGCAAATAGGGAACTTATTATTCTACCAACTGTTTTAACAATAGTTAGTGTTGAAAAGATAAATACAAATAAATAAAATGTATTAATATCAGTCATTATTTTTCACCTTTTCTTTCAGATAAAATCTCTTTTCTTAGACTATCCAATAATTTTTTTAAATCTTGCGCAGATTTTCTAGCTCTTGTTCCGGCACTATTGTTACCACCAAAAAACTTTGTTGTGTCAACTGATAATTCTTCAACCAATGACTTAATTTGTTCTAATGTCTCCATCTGAATAATTTTAATTAATTTATTTTTTTTATAATATTATAAAAGTAATTTTTATTACCTTATAGTAAATACTATCACAATTTTTAATGATTTAAATACTTATCTAACAATTTATAAATTGTTGTAACCATATCCAAATCTGATTTAGTAAAAGTTTTTTCGTTATTGAATAGGTCAGTGAAAAAAAACCCTATTGATGATTTAACTTTAACGTCTTTTTGATTGTAAAACGTTTCCCCAAAGAACGATTCAAAATAATCAAAATGTTCTCCTTTTTTATCAAATTTAATATTCTCCTTATCAAAGTTCTCAATAATCTTATTCCAACACCATTCAAAGTGATTTCTATCATCATCTTCACTTAAAACAATCTTAGTTTCATTAACTTCACTTTCACCTAAATAAGTAACACTAATAAGATTATTTAGAGAATGTGTGAAATCAGAATATAACTCCAATTTTTCAGGAATAATATTATTTACCCGGAACCAAACGTCAACGTCTTCCGGTTGTAAAGGTTTTGATATGTAGTTAAAAAAATTCTCCATAGAGTTCATCTATGGAGAAATTATAAGTTATATTATTTGTATGTAAATTATTGAGTTCTTTGATTGTAACCCATTAAAGATTTTATTCTATCAAACTCTTCGTTGATTTGTTTTGTTTTCTTTTCAGTAGATTCCAATTTAATGTTAACACCTTTACCACCCTCTTCACCTGTAAAGTCTTTAACAGGTTGAGGGGCTTTATTGTAAGCCATCGCCCTTGCTTTAGCAAATTTGTTAGCTTTACGTTTTGCATTAATTTTTTTGTTAACATCCGTTTCCACAGCGTTTGCATAAGATGAGTCATTACCTGTTTTAGATGAACCTTCAATATTTGCGGTCATTTGTTCTTCATTTGGGTCTATTTGGTCATAGTCTAAATTCTCCATACCAGGACTCATAAAATCATCAATAAATTCTTTACCCGCATCTGACATAGTATAAGCCTTTTTACTCATTTTTTCTAACTCTCCGTTTCCTTTTGGGAAAATTTTAGGGTTCATATCATATTCACCTTTAGAACCATCTTTAAGGTATTCTTTCATTTTTTTAGCAACAGACTTAATATAGTCATCATTTTCTTTTCCGGAACCATTATGAGCCTTTTTGTAAACCTCTAAACCTCTTGGTGAACCACCCATTCCTTTAATATTGTTTTTTTCAGCCGGGTCTTTAACTTCTTTATTTTTTTGTTCTAAAACAATTTTTTCAATCATAGAAATCATCTCACTTTCAGTTAACTGATAAGATTCTTTCACTTTTTTCTTATGTTTAGCACCTTCATACGCCTTAATATTTTTAGCAAAAGTAGCCTTTTTAACTAATGAAGCACTTCCACTATTTAACGCCTTGTCAATACAAGATTTAGTTACTTCGCCACCACAATATCTTTTAAAAGAACCTTCAGTTCCTTTCTTTTCCATCTTTTCGGTTGCCTTTTGAATGAACTTTTCACTACCTTCCTTAACTGAATATTTTTTACCATCAACTTCAAAAGAATCTTTACCTTCTTTTTTTGCTTTAGCTAATGCTCCTGAAAATGCGTTTCCTTCTTGAGTTTCTTGTTCTTCCATACCGTATCTAAGAGTCTCTTTTTCACCTTTACTTTTTTTACCTTTACGTAAAAGTTTGAAGTCTTCAGCATCAATCTTATTATTTTTATTTTTATCCAATCTTTTTTGACGACCTTTTAATGATTCAGTAAGATTAACACCTTGACAAAGTTTTTGAGTAACCTCATCATCCTCACCAAATAATTCAATATGTTTTTTACAAGTTGACACAACATCTTCTTGATTGTATCCGGACATATCACTTTCCTCTACATAATCAAATTCATTTTTATTGTTGATATCTTCAACATCGTGAATATCTTCCTCCATATTACCACTTGTGTAACCACATTCATTACATTCTCCCTCATACATTTGACCCCCACATTCGCAAACATCACCTTTAATTTTGGAAACAAGAGTATCCGCCTTTTCTTCTAAGGTTTCTTTTAAAACTTTAGAGACTAAATTATCTAAATAAGTTGTATTTAATTTTTTCATTTTTAGTTTTTATTATAAATATATTAGTTTTTAACTTTATTTCTTTGAAAATGTATTTTCATACTCATAAGCAATAATTGTTTTAATCACATTCTCACTTATATTATGTCTCTTACTGATATTTTGAATAGCTTGTTTGACTTTTTCATTTTCAAATATTTTTAGAGCTTTGATATCACCTTGATTACAGTATGGGAATTTTTTACATTTCTCTTTAACTTGAACAAATTTACCACCAGGTATTTGTGTTTTCTTTCTACCTCCCCAATCTTTCTTATTTGTTGACTTAGCCCAAGCAGAGGTTGTTTCATACGAACCGGAAGACCCTGAACCTGTTGCCTCAGTAGCTTCAACTTTTTTAGTTTCACCACAAACACATTTAGATTTAACTCTATCACAAGAATCACAATATTCTTCCTTACTTTCTTTTACACAATTAGGCACCATTTTACCATTTTTCATCTTACCACCAACTTCTTTATATCCTTTCCAACAATCTTCATCCATTTTTTTTTTTGTTGTTGAGAATAATGGTGCCGAATACCCTCCCGCAGAACCTGAACCTGTAGATTCTTTACTTTCTTCTTTACCAACTCGTTTGTATCGACCTTTTTTAATAAACGGGTCGGACTGACTTACATTTGGTACACCAAATTCATTATCCTTTTCTTTAAATTTTTTAAAATCAGAATCTTTTTGTAAATCTTTCTTAAATTGTGATTTAGCACTCTTATCTTCACCCATAATAGGTAATGATGAGGTTAATTTACCAACCGGTTTATTAATCTTAGTTTTACCCACTAATTTATCAGTAATACCTTTTTTCATTGGTCGTTTAATTATTTTTAATTTTTTATTATCCTCCGGAATCTCATTTTTAAATTGATTTGCAGTAATTACCGCATCGATACCTCCTTGAGACACAACATTAGACTTTGCTATTTCTTCAGAATAAGCCTTTTTTAAATCTGAACCAATACTCTCATTTAACTTCATCTTACGCTTGTTTAAGTCTTGGTTCCCAATAACTTCTATTGGTCCACATAAATTGATAAAATTCTCGGAACATTCTTAACGTAATGTCTTTAACATCACCTTCGAGCTTACCTCTTTTAATTTCTTTGGAAATGGTATCAATTAATTTATTTTCATATTGTTGCATTGTTTGACTCCCAAAGAAATCTTTAATTTCTTTACGAACCATTATTTCAATCTCTTTTTTTTCTGTTGCAGTTAACGCCATAATTATCTAACGATTAATAAGTAGGATGTGGTTAATAAACCAACAAATGTCCCTACCTTATATAAAAAAGTTTTAGTCTTTGTTTGTTTAATTTCTTTTTTTAAATCATTAGTCATATTTCTAAACTCATCAATTTGTAACCCTTGTTGAGAAATAATGAATTGATTGTTTTTGTCTTTAGATTCTAATAATCCAATTATAGTATCTTTTTGAGACTCTCGTTCCTCTAATTTAATAACTTTTTCTTGTGTCAATTTTAATTCTTGTTCACAACCTTCACCTCTAACAATATCTTTAATCGCCAATCTAGCGGTTGAAGGTTTTAATTTAACTTTAGTTGTATCACTACTTACCGGTCTTTGGGATTGGTTGCTCGTATTTGTTTGTGAAAAACAATTCAAGTTCACTATCAGGAATAGTGTCAATACTATTAACTTTTTCATTTGTTTGTTTTTTAATTACCGTTATATTTTTATCAATGTGATGAATCTCATTAGTGATTGTTGTAACATTTTCTTTTACTTCACCAACTTTATCATCAATATGTTCATTTATTACTTTAGCCGAATCAACTTTGGTCTGAATTAAGTCAATTTTTTTCTCATATCCTTTAACATCAGTTTTAATTGTGTTAGTCATAAAAAGATTCCAACCAATTAAACCGGCAATTATTACTAGTAAAATAATATTATCTTTATCTTTAGTTACGTCTTCCATTATTTCTCAGTTTTTTTTCTTGATGATAATATTTTAGCCCATTTTGATTTAAACTTTTCATAATAATTTTTTAATTTGTTAAGTAAATTTAAAAATTCATTGTCAGTTTTTAACATTTCACCGTTAATATATACACCATTCTCTTCTCCAATTGAGAAGAAAAATTCAATATCATATTCTATTAGTTTTCCGGACCACTCAACATTATTTGAGTAAACATTTAATTTATTAAAATCTACCATATCAGATACTTCAGTAACAAACTCATCCATAGTCTCTTGGAACGCAATTTTCTCATCAGTTGTTAACTCTAAATCTGTTTGTTCTTTTCCGTGTAATACTAATATACCACCGGAGATTCTGTAACCTTGAGTCTTATCATCCCCTGATTCTTCCTCATCATCATAACCATCCCCATCAGTGTCCGCAGTTTCATAATCAATAGTGTCCTCAACTGATTTAGCAACGTTAATTTTTTTAGTCACATTATCACTTGTTAAATCAACACCTTGTTCTGTTAATAACCCGTATTGTCTACGGATATCTTCATTAATATTATCATTATTTAATAATTTTCTTGAAGCTTCTAATAATCTTTTAATTTCATCGTGTGAATTATTCATTTTCTATATTTTTTAATAGTTCATTAAAGTTAAATGCCGGACTTAAATCTGTATAATTCATATCAAAATTACTTTTAGATACGATTCCAATATATTTTTCAATACCAACAATTTTTGTATTATGTTCAACAATCTGTGATTTAATCTTCATATCTTTTAACAATTTTCCACATAAAGAAGATGTAGTTTTAACTTGTTCTTCAGTATATGGTTGCCAAAAAAAGTAATCTCTCCACTTTTTTTCAAACACCTTACCATTATAAATATCCCCAATCCAGTTAATGTAATGGTCAGTTAGCGGTTCTTTTTGTAACCACCCTAAATTTTCTAATGATATAATAATTGAATTACGATTTATATTGGGGTCTTTGAAATATTCCGAATGTTCGGTATTTCCCAATAATTGAATAACTTTACCTTCTCGGGTAACAATGTAGTTAGGAATCCTTTTGAAACTCCCATTAAAACGAAACTTCAACGACTGAAGATAGTCGTTGATGTTTCTTGATGTGTGTGTAAGTATGATTTGGTGTTTTTTCTTTTGTTTTCCAACAGGTTTGAACTCACCATATTTTATTATGTCTATCATTCCACATAGATTAATGTTTTATGGTTTAACGTAACTTAACCTATTTGGGTGTGGTGGTTCGTGTGTGTCCATTCCCGGACTAACTATTTCATCTTGATTTTCCACAAAATTCAAATCATCTTCAATTGGTTGGAATACTGGTACCTCAACAATTCTTTCAACAATTTTTTCAACTTCAACCGGAACCTCAATTATTTTTTCAACCTCGACAATTTTCTCTACTTCAACCGGAACCTCAACTATTTTTTCAACCTCAACAATTTTTTCTACTTCAACAGGAACTTCTTTGATTATTTCTTTTTCCACAATAACCTCTTTAATTATCTCTTTTACTTCAGTTGTATCAGTTTTACCCGCATCATATTTGGTGAAAAAGTGTAGGGATGTTAATGATATTACCGGAAGTAATCCCCCTTCTAAGAACGCTAACCATCTTTTCATTGCAATTACATCATTGGCCTTTGAACCTAACATCTCCCATACAGGTCCGGTTAGTTCCATCCAAGATTTAAATAATTCACCTGTTTCATCAATTTCTTTATAACAGAAAAAGATATTACCAATCATTTGAATGAAGGTAATTAATCCAAACATAAACCAAACACCACCTTTAATTTTATTAGTCGCAGCAACCAACGCGGTCATAGCACCAATTTCAATTGCAATAGATAAATAAATTGCCCAACTAATAGGATTCGCTAAGTTATACCACGAAACTACGTGAGAAATCGAAATCCCCGCAACTAATAATATAGGTACTAAGAACATAGCCCTATTTGGGTGTTCCTTAATGAACGACCATAATGACTTAATCATTTGATATTTGTTTTATTTCTTGGTCAATTTGAGTTTGTCTATTAACATCTAAGATTTTTCTATCAGATGCTTGAATAGCTCTTTTCTCAGATTTAAGACCTTCAATTTTTATTTCTTTACGAAGTTTAACCGATAATGAATCAACACTATCGTTAACATTTTGAACTTTAGTGTTAGTTGTGCAGGTCTTGAAGAAAATGATTACTACAAGTAAAAACATTATTCTAACTCCCCAAGCATCAATAAAATTTAATATTCCTTTCATAATTTTTGTTTTAAGTTTATCATAAAAGTAAAAAACCTTCTATCATAATAAATAGAAGGTTCTAACATTTTTACATATAGTCATATAATACTGAACTATCATTCCTTAGTTTCCGTAAGGCTTTCTCTTTGATTTGTCTAACACGTTCCTTTGTTAGATTAAAATCGCCACCGATGTCCTCAAGGGTTCTTGGTGTCCCGGTAAGACCATAATAGTCTTCAACGATAACCTTTTCCCTTTCATCCAACACATTTAATAAAGAGATTAATTGTTTCTTTAATTCATCTTTTGTGTCAAATGCCTCATCAGGCATATCCGCTTGGTCGTTTCTAATTACATCAACAAGGGTATCTCCATCTTCGTTGATACTCATATCCAAGTCAATCATAGAAGGTAGGTTTTGAAACTTGTCCTCTAACTTACCACCATTGGATTCAATTGCTTTCTTAGCTCTATGTAAATCCTGAACCACATTAACCGGTAGTCGTATGGTACGGGCATTGTCGTTTAATGATTGAAGGATGGATTGTTTAACCCACCATACAGCATATGATATAAATCTAAGATTCTTTGACCAATCAAAATTTTGAATGGCTTTCATCAACCCTAAATTACCTTCAGCAATTAAATCGGGGAAATCTAATCCTTGATTCTGATATTGTTTAGCAACGGTGATAACAAAACGTAAGTTACCCTCCAATAATTCTTGGTGTACCTCTTCAATTTGTTTTGGTGTTAAAGTACCTGATGCAATCATTTTAGACAATTCTCTCTCTCGTTCAGGAGTCATTACCTTAATCTTACGAATATCTTTTAAATACAAGTTTATTTCTTCTTGGTTAATCGGAATACCGGAGTTCTTCTCTTTCATATGTTTTATTTAGAATATTGGTTAAGTATTAGTAATTCTTCTTGGGTCAACGATTCAATCCCCGACTCCGCTATTTTGTCAAACAATTCGTCAAAGGTAGGTGTTTTTTTAGGTTTAATAATCATTTCTTCAGGAAAATCATCAATATCCATCCACTCCACTTTCAATAAGAATTCATCACGAATTTGATTTCTTATCATATTTTGCACCTCAATTTCATTTTTATCAAAATTTTTAGGTTTTTCTGACATATAGTCATTAACACCATCATTAAATAGATGTTCTGATATTTTTTTAGGTAAACCATATGACAATTTGTCAGGTGTGTATGGTAGTAATACATACATAATTTCACCCACACCTAAAATCATATCAACATAATCTTTAACATCTTCATAAGAATCTAATGTTGAGATAGTAAAGACAGATGACTCCGGTCCATAGTAATAATTTAACTTGGGGGAGTCCGATAAAACACTAAGTTCGTCAGCAATTTGTTCTGTAAATTCTTTTGGATTGTCGTTTTTTGTAAAGACAAATAAAATGTATTTGGTTAAGCCATTCATAGGTTATGCGTTTAAGTTATAATTAAATTACAAAGATAGTATATTTTTTTATTTATTCAAAATTATAATCATATTTTAACGCATCATAACATACAATATTTTTATTTAAAATTTCAATAATTTCCGGAGTTGGGTTCGGACCAGCTAATCTTTTCTTACATTCAAATATATTATCTTCCATAAGTTCCACACCATATATTGTTGATAATGCTTGTTCTAAACTACATCCACTTCTCTCTATTTTTCTAATAACAATTTCAGACAAAAATTGCCCATCACCACAAGAATTATCTAAAAAAACTTTATTGTGGTCTAAAAATAACATTGGGTCTTGTTCTTCAAGTTTGTCTAACATTTCTTGTACTAATGAAGTTGGTGTAAATATTTCCGCGGTTTGTTTGATTCGTAATTTGTCTCGTTCAACCCCGGACATATATTTTCTGTCTCTAGTGTGTTGGATATAATTAATCATCAATGAAATCCTTCCAAAAATCTTTTCTAAATGTAGATATTACTTTATGGTTAATTGTTAATTGACCAACGGCACAT
>Ga0214919_10010934_pt1 | contig 11394 bp, 12 predicted proteins | sample LL1503_MetaG_FD_177994 | JGI IMG/M metagenome (GOLD analysis project Ga0214919, IMG submission 177994) | Freshwater microbial communities from Lake Lanier, Atlanta, Georgia, United States - LL-1503 | ecosystem: Environmental > Aquatic > Freshwater > Lake | place: USA: Georgia | collected...
TGCAGATACGCCGGTAACCATAAGGAGCGCACCTAAGTAATCAATACTGTGTTCGCGCTTTACTTTTGGAATATGTAGAACGGCTGACGTGATAGCAAGTGCTGCGATACCAAATGGCAAGTTGATGTAGAAAATCCAACGCCATCCTGTAACACCAAAAATAGTTGCATGATCAGAGAAGAAGCCACCCAGGAGTGGACCAGCAACTGAAGAAAGACCCCATACTGCACCGAAATATCCTTGGTAACGTCCACGCTCACGTGGAGGAACAATGTCTCCAATAATTACGAATGTAAGTGCCATCAAACCACCAGCACCTAAACCCTGAAGCGCACGAGTAGCGATTAGCTGTGTCATGTTCTGTGATGCACCCGCAAGGAATGAACCAATCAAAAATGTAACAATTGCGAATTGGAAAACAATTCGGCGACCATAAATGTCAGAAATTTTGCCGTACAACGGAGTGGATGCTGTTGAAGTAAGAAGGTATGCAGTAACTACCCATGTGTAGTGATTGAGGCCATCAAAATCTTCTACGATGCTCTTTAGTGCAGTGGACACAATTGTTTGGTCTAGGGCCGCAAGAAGCATTCCTGTCATGAGCCCGCTGAGAATGATCATGATCTCTCGGTGGCTATGTTCCTTTATAGGGGCAGTATTAGACATGGTCGCCTTTCAATTGTGGGCTCGCGAGAAATTTCGCGAAGTAATGCAATGGAGGTAAGTTTACTCCGTGAAATCAGTAATAGCTGAACATCTCTTCAAGACCTATCGCAATGGCGAGGTAAAAGCCCTAGATGATTTATCTCTCGATGTTGAAGAAGGCACTGTTCTAAGCGTATTAGGCCCAAATGGCGCAGGTAAAACAACAACTGTGAGAATACTCGCAACGCTACTTTCACCAGATTCTGGTCACGCAACAGTGGGTGGAATTGATGTGATTAAGAATCCTGAGAAAGTTCGAGAGATTATTGGATTATCTGGCCAATATGCAGCTGTTGATGAAACGCTCACTGGCTGGGATAACTTAGTGATGTTTGGCCGTTTGTATCATTTAGGAAAACAAGCATCAATCAATCGTGCAAATGAATTATTAGAAAGATTTTCACTCACCGAAAGCGCACGCCGTCCTATCAAGACGTATTCAGGTGGAATGCGCCGCCGTCTAGATTTAGCAGCATCACTCATTGTCCGGCCAAAAGTTCTTTTCTTAGATGAGCCAACTACTGGGCTCGATCCACGTGGCCGTCAAGAGATGTGGGGAGTTATTGAAGAGCTAGTGAAAGATGGTGTAACTCTTTTGCTCACAACACAATATTTGGAAGAAGCGGATCAATTAGCTGATGAAATCGCTGTTATTGATCACGGAAAAGTTATTGCTAGAGGAACATCGGATGTACTCAAGAAGCAAGTCGGCGGAGAGCGCTTAGAAGTAGTAGTAGAGAGTGCACACATCAAAACAACTATGGATATTGTTGCAAAAGTGAGCGGAGATAAAGTTTCACTTGATGAAGCACTTCGCCAAATCAGCGCTCCAGTATCGACCGGTGCAACTGCCCTCATTGAAGTTTTGAGAGCCCTCGATGTCGCAGGAATTCATCCATTAGATGTGGGCTTGAAGCGTCCTTCATTAGATGATGTATTTATGTCACTTACTGGCCATGTTGCAGAGGAAATTGTTGCTGCGCCGGAAACTGGCAAGAAGAAAGGGAGAAAGTAATGAAAAATGCAATCTCTGATGCGCTAGTTATTACTAAGCGCCAGTTACTTCAATTAGCGCGAGTTCCTGAAGTACTGATTTTTTCAACTATTCAGCCAGTGATGTTCGTACTTCTCTTTAGATATGTATTTGGTGGTTCAATCTCTACTGGCCAGCCAGGTGGATATGTTCAACTCTTGATGCCAGGAATCTTTGTGCAAACAGTTGCATTTACATTAGCTGCAACCGCATCAGGTCTTGCCGAAGATATGGGCAAGGGTTTGATTGATCGTTTTAGATCACTTCCTATTTCTCGCTCAGCACTCGTGGTTGGTCGAACACTTGGGGATTCATTACTCAACATTGTGGTTTTGGCAGTGATGGGTATTGCAGGATATGTAGTGGGCTGGCGTCCAACTTCTGGTCTACCAAAAGTATTGCTCGCATTCTTATTCCTACTTCTCTTTGGTTACGCACTTTCTTGGACAGGTATCTTTGCTGGGCTCTCAGCACGTGATGCTCGCGTAGTTCAAAATATGAGTTTCATGATTACTTTCCCAATGACATTTCTTTCAAATGCGTTTGCACCAACTACTGGAATGCCACGTGCGTTGCAATATGTTGCCGAATGGAATCCAGTATCAACGATGGTTGCTGCATGCCGTGAACTCTTCGGTGTGAAAAATCAATTTGGAGCAACTGCTGGATCATTTCCTAGTGAGCACCCACTTGCAATGTCATTGATTTATATGGTTCTTATAATGGCTATTTTCGTACCACTGAGCGTTCGAAAGTATAAAAACTCAAGCAAGTAGTACTAGTAATTCTCCACTGATTTGATAACTACTGTAATTTCTTTACCACTTGGTGCTTTGAACGAAACAGTATCGCCAATCTTTGCACCTAAAACTGCAGCTCCGAGCGGAGACTTTTCGCTGTAAACATCCAGGTCGCCACTAGAAATTTCGCGCGAACCCAGTAAAAACTTAGATTCATCTCCTGCAATATCGGCTGTGACAATCATGCCCGCACCCACTAAGCCATCAGCACTTGCTGGCGGAGTACCGATATGTGCGTTATCGAGCATATGAATGAGTTGCTTGATGCGTGCTTCAATTTTTCCTTGCTCTTCGCGCGCTGCGTGATAGCCACCATTTTCTTTTAGATCACCTTCGGCACGTGCTGCTTCAATTTTGCGCACGACATCGACTCTCGCCTCATTTGTTAAATGATCGAGCTCGCTGCGTAAACGATCAGCAGCTTCTTGTGTAAGCCATGTCTGTGAACTCATAAGGGATAAAGGTACCTGATTAGTCACTTTCGCGACATCGGATTACATCTGCATTGACTGCGGGACCACGCGTAGGAATGAGCGTGACTAGCTCTATTTTTGATTTTCCTGCAGGTATCACTTCATCTATTTGGCCAACGACATTCTTATCAATATCTCGAGCAACCAATGTGCATGCATATGGAGTTTCACTGGAGCGACGCTCTAGTGAGTATCTAATTGATACTTCTTTTTCACTGGTAATTGAAAACGAAATCAATGTAGTTCGAAAGGGTGGATTAGAATGATGTAGTCCTGCCCACACCAACCAGGAAATACCAAGGAGGGCACAAAGGATTGCTGGAATCTGCCACTTACTAGGCGGGCGCACTCCGTAGCGATCGTTGTATGAAAATGGTGCCTCAGATTGCATGGCATGATTATGGCATGCAAAAAGATGTAGATATGGGCTCAGCTGGATCACTCACAGTAGCCATATTGTGCATCGCCGTTGTTTTCCTGCTTCGCAGTTTCTATAAGCGCTATAACCGTATGACTGAGCGCGAGAATGAATCTAACGACTAATCGTTTCTTTAAATTAGTAACTCAGACTGTTGCAGTACTCGCACTCGTCACGATATTTATAGGTCTTGGTTTATGGCAATTAGATAGGGCTCGCGACCTCAAAGCTTCGCTCAGTGAAAATTCAATTGAATACGAAGCACCGGTGGAATTAGCAAGTGTTGCAACGCCACTGGAATCCCTTGGGGTGGGGGGCATAAATACAAATGTGGTTGCGACAGGAAATTATGTTGCTAACTATAAAGTACCGAATCAAAAAGATTCCAAAGGAAATATTTCAGATTGGGAAGCAGCATTGCTCCAAGTAAATACAACTGATGCAATTTTGGTCTTGCGCGGACTTTGGTCAGACCGTTTGAAAAATCCGGAAATTGCAATGTCAACTAAAATTAGTGTTACGGGGATTTTGACTCCTCACCAAAATGATGACCGTGCAATCAATGCGCCAGGGGTTATCTCTCGATTAGATAGTTCAGTCCTTGTCTCTACAACTGATTTGAATCTCTATGACGGCTTTATCAATTCAATGGAAGAGTCCACAAGCGCTGGCAATTTAGTTCGAGAGCGCATTTCTTTTGCCGCCACCACTAATCCGCGGATCCCTGGCTTCTATTGGCAACACCTTTCTTATGTAGTGATTTGGTGGCTCATGGCAGCGGTGGTGCTTTACCTTCCGCTATATCAACGTAGAGTTAGAGCATGAAGAACGAAATTCTACGCTTTCGCGTGATGGCATTGATTGCCGGAGTTATGTCCCTACTTCTCTGGTTTGTATATCTGCCAGTGAAATACATTCTTGATAATCCAGATTACGTCTCTAATGCCATGTGGATTCCAATGGTTCACGGATATCTCTATCCCGTCTACGTGCTCACAGCTATTCAATTTGCCATGAAAGCTAAGTGGCCATTGATGAAGATGCTCGGCCTTATTTTGGCTGGAACCTTGCCAGTTGCATCCATTGTTGCGGAGCGCCGCGTTGTTCGTACATATTCGTAAATTCATCAAATCACTGCTCTATCCATTCTATGAATGGCGGATAGTTAGAGATCTAGATTTTACGAAGACCCCACATCACGTTGGTGTAATCCTTGATGGAAATAGACGCTGGGCAAAAGCAAATAGAAACGAAGATGACCCCGCAGATGTAGGAATCCGCAATAGCGCTCGCGGTCACAAAGCTGGCGCTAATAAAATTATTGAATTCCTTGGTTGGTGCGATGAAGCAGATGTTCGAGTCGTTACCTTGTGGCTTCTCTCTACGGATAACTTCAAGAGAAGCCCAGAAGAACTAGATGCACTTCTTGAAATAATCGGGCAGACAGTTGATGAATTAGCAGCTACTGGGCGCTGGAATATCAAAGCAGTCGGGGCGCTGGATTTATTGCCTGAATGGTTATCTACAAAACTTCAAGGACTCAAGCCGATTCGCAATGATGGTGTGGAAGTAAACGTTGCAATTGGTTACGGCGGCCGACGAGAAATCGTGGATGCCGTCAAGAGTTATTTAGCTGATGAAGAATCTCAAGGGCACTCCATTAGCCAAGCGCAAGAAAGACTCTCCACAGATGAGATATCAAAGTATCTCTATACCGCGGGACAACCAGATCCTGAATTGCTTATCCGAACTTCGGGAGAGCAGCGACTTGGCGGATTCTTATTGTGGCAAAGTGCATTATCCGAGTTTTATTTCTGTGAGGCATATTGGCCAGACTTTAGAAGAGTTGATTTTTTGCGTGCCCTACGTGCATATTCTTTGCGACAGAGACGTTTAGGAAGCTAAAGAGTTTACTTAGAATTTCTTTTTTGAATCTGCGTGTCGCGTTGGGTGCAAGCCCTGGTGGTTCTACCTTTTTCCTATCAGAAGCACTTTCCGACGAGAACAATTAAATTCGCTATCTACTCATAGATAGTCGAGGAATGAGAGAAAAGGCCTTTGGCTTCTCACGCTCACTCAAGCAAGAAGACTTTTGTTCTCGACACGAGCGTTCTGCTCGCAGATCCTGGTGCTCTCTATAAATTTGCAGAGCACGAAGTAATAATTCCGATTGCCGTTATTGGTGAATTAGAGACAAAACGCGATCATCCAGAACTTGGCTATTTTGCTCGCGCCGCCCTTCGCGCACTCGATGATCTTCGAATCACACATGGCCGACTTGATCAGCCACTCAAAGTAACCGATGAAGGTGGCACGCTTTCAGTAGAGCTCAACCACACAGATTTGAGTACGTTGCCCCACGGCTTTTTGCGTGATGGCACAAATGATTCACGTATTTTGGCTATCGCGAAAAATTTGATGGGCGATGGAAAAAATGTTGTCCTTGTTACTAAAGATTTACCGCTTCGAGTTAAGGCATCTTCTGTTGGCGTTGAGGCACAGGAGTACTTGGCCGAACTTGTCTCCAACAGTGGATGGACGGGCATCGTTGAAATAAACGTTGGTTCTGCCACTATCGATGATCTTTATTCAAGTGATCGTGCCGATCATGAATGTGCTCATGAGCTACCTGTTCATACCGGAGTAGTTCTGCACTCCGAACGCGGAAGTGCACTTGCTCGCGTCACTCCCGATAAACAATTGCAATTAGTGCGCGGAGATCGCAGCGCTTTTGGACTACATGGCAGAAGCGCCGAACAGAGAATCGCACTCGATCTTTTGCTCGATAACGAGATCGGCATCGTCTCACTCGGCGGTCGCGCCGGAACAGGCAAGAGTGCGCTCGCGTTGTGCGCCGGACTCGAAGCGGTGATGGAAAAACGCCTCCATAAAAAAGTAGTGATCTTCCGACCTCTCTATCCAGTGGGCGGGCAAGAACTTGGATACCTGCCCGGCAGCGAGGGCGAAAAAATGTCGCCGTGGGCCCAAGCTGTCTTTGACACTTTAGGCGCCCTTGTTAGCCAAGCGGTCATCGATGAAATCATTGATCGAGGCCTCATAGAAGTTTTGCCGCTGACCCACATCCGCGGCCGATCACTTCACGACTCTTATGTCATTGTTGATGAGGCCCAATCTCTAGAACGCGGAGTTTTGCTCACCGTCCTTTCCAGAATTGGCCAAGGATCTCGAGTCATCATGACCCACGATGTTGCCCAACGCGATAACTTGCGAGTCGGCCGCCACGATGGTGTGGTCGCCGTTGTCGAAACCCTCAAAGGACACCCACTCTTTGCCCACGTCACCTTGACCCGTAGCGAGCGCTCGCCGATTGCCGCCCTTGTTACCGAAATGTTGGAGGGTCCTGGCCCCGTTTAGCAAAAAGAGAAATGTCACAGCGACAAATCGGACATTTTCCATTCCATAGGTGCTGACCTGCACTTTTACCTATCCACAGTTCCTGTGAATCCTTAAAATAAGTGACTCGCGCCCATTTAGATTTGCCCGAGCGCCCCCGTTTTGCCACTCTAAAGTCCTTCCCCCGTGCCTTGCGCCTCTATCCACCCGGAAATGAGGCGATGAGGGCTTGGGGAAATATCGAGGGTGAGAAGGAAGGGGGAGGTAATGAAGAAGATCGAAATCAAGTCGAAGAACAAGTTCGTCGCACCATGGATCGTTATTGCCTCCATGCTTTTCTTGGCAACGGCCCAACCTAGTGCCTATGGCCTTGAGTTCCCTATGACAACCCACCTTGCACTTCCCGACCAACTCGAAGAGCGCGCATTTGCTGCCACCCCCGATAGCACCGACATCCTTTATGGCGGTTTTAGTTTGAAATCTTCGACAAAGAATTCGCTCTTTTCTAGCGAGTTAGCTCTTGTTTCAAATATTAGTAAGCAGGTTGAAATGGCACGGACTCAATTGGGTGCCAAAAAGGTTGCCAAGGCAATCCTGATCGATGAGTATGGCTATGACGAAAAAGAGTACTCATGCCTAAACCGTCTTTGGATGAAAGAGAGCCATTGGAATTACAAGGCTCACAATTATCGCTCAGGCGCCCACGGAATTGCTCAGGCGCTACCAGCGGTGAAGATGGAAGTCATTGCAAGTGATTGGCGCACCAACCCAGTTACTCAGATTCGATGGGGAATTCGCTACATAGATATTCGCTATGACACTCCATGCAAAGCATGGGCTAAGTGGAAGCGCAGTCGCTTCTACTAAAAATTAGGCTGGACGTGATCCAATATTCATCGGCTTGCTCGTCTCGGCAAAGAAATCATTTCCTTTATCGTCTACAACAATAAATGCTGGAAAATCTACAACATCAATTTTCCAGATTGCTTCCATTCCCAAATCTTCGAAATCTAAGACTTCAACCTTTTTTATGCAATCTTGTGCAAGGCGGGCGGCAGGTCCACCAATAGAACCTAAATAAAAACCACCATGTGATTTACATGCATCTGTTACAGCTTTTGAACGATTTCCTTTTGCAAGCATGACAAATGAGCCGCCCGCACTTTGGAATTGTTCAACATATGAATCCATACGTCCAGCCGTGGTTGGACCAAATGAACCTGATGCATATCCTTCAGGAGTTTTAGCAGGACCTGCGTAATACACCGCGTAATCCTTGAGGTATTGAGGCAATGGTTTGCCGGCATCGAGCATCTCTTTGATACGTGAATGAGCAAGATCTCGAGCGACAACGATGGTGCCAGTGAGTGAGAGTCGAGTTTTGATTGGATGCTTTGAAAGCTCTGCTCGAACTTCGTCCATAGATTTGTTGAGATCAATTTTCACAACATCTGCATTCTCGCCTAAATGTTGATCAGTTGTATCTGGCAAGAAGTGGGCAGGATCGCGCTCTAATTCTTCAATGAAAATTCCCTCTTTGGTGATCTTCGCCTTTGCCTGGCGATCCGCCGAACAGGAGACAGCAATTGCAATAGGAAGAGAAGCACCGTGGCGCGGGAGTCTGACTACTCGAACATCGTGACAGAAATACTTTCCACCAAATTGTGCGCCAATACCAAGGGTACGAGTGAGCTCTAGGACTTTTTCTTCAAGTTCGATATCACGGAAACCATGGCCAGTTGCAGCATCACCTGATGTTGGAAGTGAATCTAAATATTTAGTCGATGCCAATTTTGCAGTCTTTACCGTGTGCTCAGCACTAGTTCCACCAATGACAATTGCTAAGTGGTACGGAGGACAAGCAGCGGTACCAATAGAGCGCAACTTCTCATCGAGCCATTTCATTAGCGATGTTGGATTTAGTACTGCCTTTGTCTCTTGGTATAAAAATGATTTGTTAGCACTTCCACCACCTTTAGCGATAAAGAGAAAGTTGTACTCATCGGCGTGATCCGAATCGGCATAAATTTCTACTTGAGCAGGCAAGTTATTGCCGGTGTTCTTCTCTTCCCAAGTTGTAATAGGTGCCATCTGTGAATAACGAAGATTGAGTTTTGTGTAGGCGTCGTAGATTCCTTGAGAAATAGATTCCTCATCTTTGCCAGTGGTCAATACATATTGACCCTTTTTGCCCATGACGATGGCGGTACCTGTGTCTTGGCACATTGGCAAAATTCCGCCGGCTGAAATATTTGCATTCTTGAGTAAATCAATTGCGACAAATCGGTCGTTAGGAGATGCTTCAGGATCGCTGATGATATTTGCTAATTGTTGAAGATGTGCTGGGCGTAAATAATGAGAAATATCGTGTAGTGCAGTCTCTGTTAGTTTTTCGAGTGCAATTGGCTCTATTTGTAAAAATTCTTTATCGCCAAGTTTGATTGTGCTAACACCTTCATTGCCGATCTTTCGATACGTAGTTGTATCGGCGCCTATCGGCAGAAGATCTGAATAAGAAAATGTTGGTGCCATTGGTTTTCTACTTTGCTGGCTTTACTGCATCGAGTTTCTTGCGTGCACCATCGAGCCATTCCTGACAAATTTTTGCAAGCTCTTCACCGCGTTCCCAAAGTTTGAGAGATTCTTCAAGGGTCTCACTACCCGATTCGAGTGCTTCAACAACTTCCGCTAATTCATCTCGGGCGGCTTCATATGACAATTTCTTCTCAGCGCTCATGTGATAAATCTACTCCCTTAGTGCGCTCCAGTTGCTGTGGCTTCAGTCTCACCCATTGCTAAACGAATTCGCAAGAGTTCGCCGGCTTTGAGTTTCTTTGGATCACGCGCAATTTCACCTGAGGCTAATTGCACGACTGAATATCCGCGGTCCAAAGTTGCTTGTGGTGAGAGCGAGCGAACTCGCGCACGTATCTGCTTGAGCTCTTCTTTCGCTAATTTCAAACTCTCTTTGAAAGAGCGACTAGAGCGATCACGCAGAGCAGTGATAATTTCTGCGCGTGATGTGATGAGCAAAGACGGATCCTTCATAACAGGTCGGTCATGAAGATTTTTGATACGGGTGCTTTCGAGTTCAACCATAGTCATTATTCGGCGACGAGTTCTATTTCGTAATTGCTCAATGAGTGCAAGTTCTTCAGCTAAATCAGGTACTACGTGCTTGGCAGCATCTGTTGGAGTTGATGCGCGAAAATCTGCAACAAGATCAAGCAGCGGTGCATCTTTTTCATGGCCAATAGCACTGACAATTGGAGTCTCACATGAAGCAGCTAATCGAACTAGACCTTCATCGCTAAAGGGAAGTAAATCTTCAAAAGAGCCACCGCCACGAGTAATAATGATGACATCGACATCTTTATCTGCCTCTAATTCACGAAGTGCATCAGAAACTTCAGAGACCGCTGCTGCACCTTGCACTGTGACTTCGCGAATTTCAAACTCGACCATTGGCCAACGACGTTTTCCATTTTCAACAACATCTTTCATCGCATCGGTATTGCGACCGCAAATAAGTCCTACTTTGCGTGGAAGTAGTGGAAGTGCAACTTTGCGATCGGAATCAAATAGTCCTTCAGCAGCAAGTAGGCTCTTGAGTTGCTCTAGTCGCGCCAATAATTCACCGACGCCAACTTGGCGAATCTCGCGCGCGGATAAAGTCAGTGATCCATTTTTTGTATACCAAGAAGCTTTTGCAAATAAAACTACACGAGCATTTTGTGGAAGCGGTTGCACCGATGCCAATACAGATTTATGACACATAACCGATAAAGACATATCAACACTGGTATCGCGAAGTCGAATAAATGCCATCGTGCCGCTGCGTTCATTGAGTTCGGAAATTTCGCCCTCGACCCAAATTGGCCCTAAGCGATCTACGTAATCCTTAATTGCTTCAGTGACCACGCGCACAGGGGCCGGAGCATCACTTGAAGTTTCGAACATGAGATGAGCCTAATAGACTCGCCCCATGGCTAAGAGAGTTCTCCTTGCTGCGCCTCGCGGATATTGCGCTGGCGTTGACCGCGCTGTTATAGCGGTGGAAAAAGCATTGGCTCTCTACGGCGCACCTGTCTATGTTCGTAAGCAAATTGTTCATAACAAACATGTTGTGGCAACGCTAGAAGCACGCGGAGCAATCTTCGTCGATGAGACCGATGAGGTTCCAGAGGGCAAGACAGTAGTTTTCTCAGCTCATGGTGTTGCACCAATTGTTCACGAAGAGGCAGCAGCACGAAATCTGAAAACAATTGATGCGACATGTCCGTTGGTTACGAAAGTTCATAATGAAGTAAAAAGATTTGCTGCAGAAGATGCTGAAATTTTATTGATTGGTCACCATGGCCATGAAGAAGTAGAAGGCACTGCGGGTGAAGCAGTTGGGCAGGTTCGTGTCATCGATGGGCTCGATGGTGCACGCACTGTTGTTCCAACTGAAGGTAAGAAACTTGTTTGGTTATCACAAACAACATTGAGTGTTGATGAAACTTTAGATGCTGTTGCTATTCTCAAAGAGCGCTTTCCCGAGATTCAAGATCCACCTAGTGATGATATTTGTTATGCAACTCAGAATCGTCAAGAAGCTATCAAAGCAAT
>Ga0214919_10010935_pt1 | contig 11394 bp, 11 predicted proteins | sample LL1503_MetaG_FD_177994 | JGI IMG/M metagenome (GOLD analysis project Ga0214919, IMG submission 177994) | Freshwater microbial communities from Lake Lanier, Atlanta, Georgia, United States - LL-1503 | ecosystem: Environmental > Aquatic > Freshwater > Lake | place: USA: Georgia | collected...
AGCATATTTTTAACAGGTAATTTTTCTGATACTTGTTCGCTCTTGTTGCTAGTAAGACCTGATTGAATTTAGTTACAAAAATGCATATGCTCACACTGCTTGTGAGCAACGATTTTTGACAAAAAAAATCAGCGTAAATATCGATTGTTTCTCTCTGAAGACTTATTTATGCTCACACGGGTGTGAGCATTTTTTAAGTGGCTGGTTACATCAATTCGATTCCGAATTGTTTAACTGCAACGATCACGAAGATAAAGCAAATAATTGTTAGATCTACGCTTAGACCCATTGATAACCAAAATCCAAATCTAGCTAAAAGAAATGGGAAAAGTAAAAACATTGGCAGTGGAGGGATTACATACCAAAATGTGTGCCAGGCTTGATTAGATATTTCCGATTCGGGTGCTTGCTCGAAGTACATCCAAACCATAGAAAGCAGCGTGATCAAAGGCGGTGCCGCTAGAAGGCAACTCAGTTTCCCAATGCGTTTAGTTGCTTCTGAGATCACTACAACAACGCCTGCTGATATGAAATATTTGGTAAAAAGCCACTGCATATATTTCCTATGGAATTCAATAAAAAAGAGCTCACTATAAAAGTAGCAAAAGCCCGGTTTTTAGGCAAAAAAATAGTGCTTTTTTGAGTCGTATTCGCGGTCACGACTGGCACAGCGCAAATAATTAATTTAAGTTAGTGATCTCAAGCGTGAAAAAGAATTCTGTAACCATTTGAAAAGCAGCCATCAAGCTGCTCAACGCTAGCATTTCCCAGAGAACGGACACATGCGTTGTCCCGCTGTCACGGGACAGACGCTAAAGTCTTTACGACGTAAATTTATTAGATGATCATTTAATTAATAAAGGTTGTCATGTTCTTTAAGAAGATGCATTGCGTTGAGTCATGCGCATCCGCCAGCACTGACAGTTTTTGTGCAAATGCGTCGGAATGGGGATGGAAATGATTTTTGCCACCCTACGTGAAGGCGGACCAGACGGAGCGCTGATCGTCGTAAATCGTGCAAAGACCCACGCTGTTCGTGCTGAAAAGATAGTCCCCACCCTGCAGGCCGCGCTTGACTCGTGGACAACCTCCGAGCATAAGCTGCGCGAGCTTGCTACGCTTATCGAGCATGACGATTGTTCGGGAGCTTTCCCGCTGGTTATAGATGCCCTGGCCGCGCCACTGCCGCGCGCCTTCGCTTACTACGATGCAGCCTGCTACCCGGAACACATTTCGATCATCCGACGTGCAAGAGGCGCCACGCTGCCTGCAGATTTCCTGGACCAGCCACTCATGCTCCAAGCGGTCGGTAGCCCGGTGATGAGCTGGTGCGATCCAATCAAGCTGTCACAGGATGAAGCCTATGGCGTTGACTTAGAAGCTGAGATCGTTGCGATTACCGGGGAAGTTCCGCAAGGAACCCAACGCGATGGAGCAGGCAAGTACATCAAACTGCTTGGCATACTGAACGATGTTTCATTACGTGAGCTGGTAGCGCCTGAGCTAGCGAGAGGTTTCGGCTTTCTGCAAAGCAAGCCCGAGAGTTCGATGGGGCCCTTCGTTGTGACACCGGATGAACTAGGGGCACTCTGGAACGGGCGGATGTTTACCGGGGGACGGTATCGCATCGAGGTCAGGGGTGAGCGCCTCGGCGATCTCGATCCTGCGCAGGACGTTGCCTTTGACTACTGCGACCTTATCCAACACGCCGCCAAGACGCGCACCCTCGTTGCAGGCTCCATGCTGGCAGCGGGTACTTTGGCCAACAAAGACCGCCGCAATGGCAGCGGTTGCATTGCTGAACAGAGGGCACGGGAGCAATTGACTGAAGGTGTGCCAGTGACCGGCTACCTCCATTTTGGCGATGAGGTCTATCTTGAATTCTTCGATTCTCAGAGCCGGTCTGTCTTTGGTCCTATCCGCCAGAAACTCGAGAAGCTGAACCAATCCTTTCCCTCAGAAGCGGGGCGGGGTCCATCCAACCCAATGCAACAACAAGTTTAGACACTATGAATTTTCTCAAGAAAACGTTGGCCTTATTGGTCATGAGCGCCTTGTCATATTCAGCCTCTGCCCAGCCAAGCAGCGACAAGGCGATCCGCATCATCCATGGCGGAGCTTCTGGCGGAAATGCCGACCTCGTTGCTCGGATGTTGGCCCCGCTTTTGAGCGAACAGCTAGGGCAGTCCATCATCGTCGAGCCCAAGCCCGGGGCTGGTCAGACCATTGCGATGGTCGCCGCCGCGCAGGCTGCTGCCGATGGTCGGACAATCGGCATGCTCAACGCGGGCATTAGCGTGCAGAATGCCTTGAACCGCAAGCTGACCTATAGGGTTACGCGTGACTTCGCATCGGTCGGCATGGTTTCGCAGTTTCCATTCGTGGTGCTTGTTCGTAATGACAGCCCCCTAAAGACCATGGACGACCTGATCAGCGAAGCGCGCAAAGAGCCGGGAAAGATCAGCTATGGAACGATCGGTATCGGCACTTCCCAACACATGGTCGGGGAACTGATCGGCTCCATGGTGAACGTGCAACTCCTGCACGTTCCCTATCCCAATGCCGCCGGCCCGCTCAATGACCTTTTGGGAGGCCAGCTCAACGCGGCCTCGGAGAGCCTTGCCGCAGCCAACTCACACATTCAGTCGGGCCGGCTTCGCGCTTTGGCGGTCACCTCACCAAGACGTTGGCCATCGCTTCCCAACGTTCCAGCGCTGGCTGAAACAGTGCCCGGCTTTGACGTGACATCATGGATAGGCTTGGCAGTTCCCGCCGCGACGCCGGCCGCTCAAGTGACACAACTCGCAAGCGCCCTACGCCAAGTCGTTTCATCCGAAAAGTTTGGAGAGCAGATTCGCAAGTTCGGCAGCGAACCATTCTTGATGGAACCCACGAGCATGAAAACTTTCCTTGAGAAGGAGGTTGCCAAGTGGACCGCACTTGGTAACAAGGCTGGCATCAGTCTGGATTAACCAGGCTTACTCAAAGATCACAACAGCATGACCACACTTTCCGCTACGTCTATGACGCACAGCAAGGCAATGGGTATTTACCGCCACGGCGGCCCCGAAGTTCTGGAACTCATCGAACTCAAGTTGCCCGCACCCGCCCCCCATGAGGTCCGCGTCCGCCATACGGCTATTGGCCTGAATTACTCGGACATCAACGTCCGCAAGGGTGGCTTCTATCTTGGTGGTGGCCCGAGCCTACCTGTTGTTTTGGGCAATGAGGCAGCCGGTGCTGTTGAATCGGTTGGTTCGGAAGTTTCCGATTTCCAACCTGGCGACCGGGTTGGTTATGCCGGCATCGGCGGAATGTTTTTCGACAACACGGGGGCTTATTCAGAGCGCAGGAATGTGCCCTCCTCACACTTGGTAAAACTTCCCAAATGGATTACTGACCAGCAAGCTGCTGCGATGCTATTAAAGGGCCTGACTGCTTCAGTGATTGTGAACCGCTGTTTCAGGCCCCAGCCTGGCGACCCAGTTCTAATCCACGCGGCCGCATCGGGTGTGGGCAACATTTTGGCCCAGTGGTACAAGCATCTGGGTGCAGTTGTTATTGGTACGGTCGGTCGTCCAGAAAAGGCGCAACTGGCAGCTAGGCTTGGCTGTGATCACACCATCCTGTATCGCGAAGAAGATTTTGTGCCCGCAGTGCGGCGAATCGTTCCTGAAGGCGTTGCCGCTGTGCTGGATGGTGTCGGCAAAGACACGTTCCTTCCGTCGTTCGATTGCATGCGGCCTTTCGCCACTATGGTGAACTACGGTAATGCTTCAGGTCCAGTCGATCCCTTTAACGTTATGATGCTTGCGCAGAAGGGCTGCTTCGGCCTCTACCGGCCAGGCTTCGGGTGGCATGCAGCAACTCCCTCAACCCTGCGTAGCGCCTGCGAAGAGCTTTTTGGACTTGTGAAATCCGGCGCCTTGGAAATCGCGATCGCAACGACCTTCCCGCTTGAACGCGCAGCCGATGCACACCGACTGGCTGAAAGTGGCAAGCTTGCCGGCTCAGTGCTCTTGCTTCCTTGAAGCAGGTTTGAGATTACGAGCGTCTGAAGTTGCTTGAACCAGTGCTCAGCAATAACCAAGGTACTTAAGCAGAAGTTCCTGCTTGTTCCCAATTTTGAGTCGGATGTAGGAACGTTTGCGGTAGGTTTCTATGGTTTCAGGACTGACGCCCAGTTCGTGCGCGATGTTCGGCAATGAATGGCCGCACAACATCCGCGCGCAAACTTGAGCCTCCCGCCGGGGCATTGGCGGAGTGCCATTTTGCAAGGCATCTTCAATCTCGGGCAGCCTTGCCACTGATACAGGGTTATCTTTGGGACGGTCGCCACAGATCTGCGCATGCTTGCGAATGATCGACAGCAAGGTCTCGGCGGCTATTGCGAACGTGTCTAGCTGGGTCTTGGAGAAAGGCCCCCTATCTTCGCCGCGCACGATACTCAACCCGAACGTGGTATCCGGCCGCGGCCGGCACACCATGATGCGTTCACCGATATGGTCTTCGCCGTACAGGGTCTCCCGGATCAGCCTGTCAGCGATATTTCGCGGATCCATCCGAACGATGACCGACGCGCCGTCGGATGCTTCTTTTCGTGCGATTGACAAGCCCGGGTCGCGACGCCAGAAATTGGGGTTTGTGTACTGGACGAGGCGGCGATGCGATTGGTCGGAACCATTCCAACTGGCAGAGCCGACTGGGTTCATACGCTCATTCGACAGATTCCAAACGACGCAATGCTCGCCGCCAATCTCTTCGTCAAGATAGCTAATAAGGTTGGGCCAAAAAATCTGGCTGCCGATACCTTCCACAACTTTGGACAGTCCTGAAAGTGCCGTATCGCACTGCTTGGCCCGAGTAACAAAAAGAGTGTCCAAAAAGCCCGCTCCAAGTGTCATTTTTTAAATTATCTGGGGCTTACGTTAGAAGCGGTTTAGGCATTTTCCCTAGGGTACCGGGGCGTGTGGTATTCGAAGACAGCAGATGAATTTGAGTCGCGGAGAGGGTGTTTGCTAAAGCATGCAGAGTGGGCGTCACTTCCACTTTGCTCACCCTTGCTGCCTAGCGCTGAAGTTACCCTTGAAGCCGCTCCAGACGTTGTCGTAGTTTTTCTGCAGGCTTGGCAGTGCCAGAGCCTGCGCTGTTGGCTTGAAAACGTACCGGCTTTCAAAAAGCACTGCCATCGTCTCGCGAAGGCGCTGCGGCTCCAACTCGGCGGCCTCGCCTTTTTCATAGGATGCGTTGTCCGGCCCGTGAGGCATCAGAGCGTTGTGAAGGCTCATACCGCCAGGCAAGAAGCCCTCGGCCTTCGCGTCATAGATGCCTTCAACCAGGCAGAGCATTTCGCTCATCACATTCCGATGAAACCACGGTGGGCGGAACGTATCTTCAGCGACCAGCCAACGTGGGGGGAATATTGCGAAGTCGCAGTTCGCGGTGCCGGCCAATTCGGATTTTGAAGTCAGCACTGTATTTATGGAGGGATCCGGGTGGTCGAAGCTTACTGTGCCGATGGCCATGAAGCGTCGCAGGTCGTACTTATATGGCACGTAGTTCCCATGCCACGCGACCACGTCAAGTGGAGAGTGATCCTGCTTGGAACTCCAAAGGTTACCCATGAATTTGCTGACGACGTTAACAGGGCCCTTACCGTCTTCATAACTGGCAACCGGTGTCATGAAGTCACGCTGGTTTGCCAGGCCGTTGGACCCGATGGGCCCAAGCTCTGGAAGTACGAAGGCAGCGCCGTAGTTCTCACATAGATAACCTCTTGCGAAATCGTTCGAGAGTTCGACGCGAAAGCGAATGCCGCGGGGCACCACCGCAATTTCCAGCGGGCCGACTGATAACTTACCCATTTCCGTGTGCAGCATGAGCTTTCCCTCTTGAGGAACAAGGAACATATCTCCGTCCGCATTCATCAAATAGCGGTCTTTCATGGACGTGTTGGCGCTGTAAATGTGAATCGCGACGCCGGTCTGAGAATCAGGGCTGCCGTTGCCAGCCATCGTGAAGATGCCGTCAATGAAATCTGTCGGCTCAGGTGGTTGTGGCAGCGGGCTCCAGCGCAGGCGGTTTGCAGGTACCTCAACCTCGTTGAACGAGCCACTCACCCAATGTCGATTATTGATTCGGCTGAAAGGCTTTAGCATGGCCGAAGGCCGGATGCGGTAAAGCCAGGTCCGGCGGTTATCTGCACGCGGCGCAGTGAATGCGGTGCCAGAGAGAAGCTCGGTATAAAGACCAAGAGGATGCCGCTGCGGCGAATTGCGACCATGAGGCAATGCGCCCTTAACAGCTTCCGTCTCAAACTGGTTTCCGAACCCGCTTTGGTACACCAGGGTATCGGTGATAGCCTCAATACTCATCATTTTTCTCCTGACTTGACTGGCCTTTCGGCCATTCTTGCGATTTGTTTTTATCAATTCCTGAAATCCGTTGCCAAGTACCGATCCTCACTTCTCGGCATGCTCATAGTCCAATTTCAGAACATGAACTACATCTATCCCAGATAGTTTGCGCGCTCACGATGGCAATGCGAGAACCAACAGCACTCCTTCCCTTGCCGCTAGGGCACAAGCTATTGCAAGAGGGCGCTTATGCAGGAAAGCCAAGGTGGTGAACGGGCTTCATGTGATCACGCGCGCGTCACGCTCAAGCCAGCGCCGAGCAGTGTTTTTTAGTAAGGAGTAAAAGGTCATGGCTGACAACTGCTCAGATGCAATTGAAATGTCGCAAGCAGGCCATTCGCCCGCAAATGGGCAGATGTCCGGCTTGAAAACTAGCTAGGTTTGCATCGCTGGACGCCGCGGCACATAAATTCTGCAGGGACATGAAACTCCTTATCGTTTGCAAACTAATTTGAGCAGGTTAATGTAGGAGCTAGCGCGCCTTTGGTCTGTCCCGCCTCGGCGGGACTGCCCGACGTCAGTAAGTGTGAGATGAAAAGGGGTACTTGATTACATAAGGTGGTTTTTGGTTCATCTTTCAGCTTAAGGATTGAAGACGGGCAGATTTGAAAAACGGCAAATGGTCTCAAGAAGAACTGCTGTACTTCACCATGGCTCCCCCGATTGTGATCAACCGTCCAATTGTTGTAACTCCATTAGGTATAAAGCTATGTCGTCCGTCTTAAGTTCTTCTTCTAATATACGTGCCCTACTCATTAGCCAAAATAAATTCTTCAATCTCAGAGTTGAACTGGTCAGAATAAACTAAATAAAAGAAATGCCCGCCATCTTGGTAAATTTTTAATTTCGCATTTGGAATTTTATTTGCTAAATCTATTGAACAGTAAGGAGGGCAGACCACATCATTATTTGCGCCGACAACGAAAGTCGGTGTAGTTATTTTGTGTAATGACTCACTTTGATCAAATTTCAAAACGGCTTCAATTCGCGCAACTTCAACTTGAAGCGGAGGTGCATTTGCTAGCAATACTTTTTCTCTAGCCAAGATGTCTTCATAATGGTCTGTGAAATATTTTGGGTCATTCAAGGTCGTTGAAGTTAAGTGCATTAAAGTTTCTGTCCCCAAGGCTTGAAGTACTTTCTTACGCATTTCAAATTGCCGAGTTAGGAATGGATCTTTCTTAACAAATGAACAAATGATTCCTGCACTCTGAATTCTTTCAGGATATTGGACGCATAAAACTTGTGTAATGGCCCCCCCTAATGATGTTCCTACCATGTGTGCCTTAGGAATTTGCAAATCATCCATTACAGCGATAACGTCCATCGCCATTTCTTCAACACTGTAGGACTGAATTGGTTTTCCACTTGCCCCCGTGCCCCTGTGATCATGCAAAATTACAGGTCTTTTTTTATCAAAATATGTAGCTTGCTTCATACAAGCCGAGCGCATTCCGTTAAGTCCTGCTATAAAAAAAATGGGAACTTTATTACTGTTTTTATTGTAGATATCATAAAAAATATCTACTCCATTAGATCGAACTATTGCCATTGCTACCCCTAAGTATTTTAAAAGAAATCATTGTGGCTTGATTTGGCATAAGAGTTAAGTATGGAAACTATTCATTGATTTTTCAATTTAAAGGAATAGCATAAGTTAATAATCACAAAAATTAATCACAATGCAATATAAAAATTCAGTTCGAATTCTGTTTGGGGTAATTGCTTTATCTATTTCCTGCGTCTTACTCGCACAAGAATATCCTAATCGCCCTATTAAAATCATAGTTCCATTTGGCGCAGGGGCTCCAGATTCTGTGGCGAGAATTATCAGTCAAAGACTCTCCGCTCAATTAGGACAACCAGTCATTGTCGAGAATCGAGCCGGCGCAAATGGAATCATTGGATCAGACTTAGTAGCCAAGTCAACCCCAGATGGCTACACCCTTTTAATCACCACCGTTTCGTTTGTAGTCAACCCCAGTGTTAAAAAGAAACTGCCATACGAACCTCTTAAAGATTTTCTCCCTATTACCAACATATGCGATCAAGAGGCGATGTTGCTCGTCATCAATCCAGCAGTCAAAGTTCAATCTGTTCAAGAACTGATAGCGTATGCAAAAAAACCAGAATCAAAAATGGCATACGCATCCATCGGCGTTGGAAATACTACGCATTTAGCAGGAGAGTTATTTAATGTTCGCACGGGAATTAATGCTGTTCACGTTCCATACAAAGGTGGTAGTGAGGCTGTGACTGGGGTTATCAGTGGGGATGTACAAATGATGATAGTTCCCCCCACACAGTCCTTGCAATTTATTAAGTCAGGAAAGTTAAAAGCGCTTGCCTATACAAACCGAACACGTTTTAATTTATTACCAGATGTGCCCACTATGGCTGAATCTGGTATTTCGGGAATGGAATTTCAAGGGGGTTGGTTTGGGCTTTTTGCTCCAGCTGGCACGCCTTTAGGCGTTGCGACAAGGTTAGCTAATGAAGTGAAATTAGCATTGACTCAAAATTCCGTAAAAGATCAAATGGCAAATCTTGGACTCAGGCCTATTGGAACGGCCCCTCAAGAGTTCGCCCACTTTGTAGAAGATGAGATCAAGAATTTCGTAAGCATTGTGCGACTCACTGGCATCCAGCCTGACTAAATAATCATTAAGTTTGTAGCTGCAATCGAATATTTTTATATAAAAACGGGGTTTAAAGTACGACTTATCGTATCAACGTTTTATGGAATCTCTAATGAATAAAAATCCGCATCCTAAGTACATCCCACACGGTGTTATTCCAGCTGTTATCTTGCCATTTCACGAAGACTTCTCCATAGATGAGAGTTCTTTTCGATCGCATCTTAGAGATGTAGTGTCAGTTACAGGCCTCTCTGCCATCACAATTAATGCGCATTCAACAGAAGTCGCCTCGTGTACTTTTGAAGAGCAACAAAGAATTTTGGCAATTGCTCGAGATGAAGTCGGTACAGAGATGCCCATCATTAATGGTATTTATGCTGAGGGCAGCTTGGAAGCTGAACGATTGGCCGCCGCCGCTGCCCAAGGCGGTGCATCAGCCTTGCTTGTTTTTCCTCCAGGGCCATTTACTATGGGGCATCGGCCAGAAATGGTAATTGACCATTTCAAAAGAATAGCAAATGCTAGCGAACTCCCATTGATAGCTTTTCAATACGCGAGCAGTTCGCCCCAAAGTTATTCGTTAGAAACCTTAATTGAACTGTTGGATAAAGTTCCTCAAGTACGAGCCATCAAAGATTGGATCTCTAACCCCCATATCCACAACAAACACATCGAACTTCTCCAATCGCGTGAACAACCGGTCAATGTTTTATCAACACATAGTGCTTGGCTCTTAAGCTCATTGGTTCTTGGGTGTAATGGATTACTATCTGGAAGTGGTTCTGTGATTGCAGATCTTCAGTCTCAATTATTTCAAGCTGTTCAAAAAAACGACTTGTCTTCGGCAAAAAAATTACACAAGCGAATTACTTTTACAGCAGATGTGTTCTACGCTAATCCATGGGTTGATATGCATAACCGGATGAAAGAAGCACTAGTAATCATGGGGAAGATTCCAAGAGCTGTAGTGAGACCGCCCTTGATGAAAATATCTGAATCTGAGATTTTCAAAATTAAAGTTGCTTTAAAAAATGCCGGATTATTAGAGGCTTCTTAGCTTGATTTTTTGTGACTCAGAATTCCACGATCAATTACAAAAATATTCTGAACTAATTTTTCAGAGTATTGAAGATTCGACTCTGAAAATAACACAGACATGCCTTCAGCTGGCCGTATTTAAATAGTATTGGTCAAATGTATAAAATCTCAAAACGCACCAGCGTAAAGAGTCTTAAGGCAAAGTTACTATTGCTTGCATTCATTTTTTAAGCAGTTACATGAGCTATCTAAAAATATATCCAAAGCGTATCTTCGCTACTTTAAATATGAAAGTTATCTTTGAAGGCGTGTTCACATTTCAGCTAGAGCAATATGGATTGCAGGCGAGCGATAAAAAATGTGACGTATAGATTGCTAGAGAGAGTGATCAATGGCAAATCTTGTTGCAACCAGTTACTGGTATCGAAACACCGCAGTTCAAACTATTTACGGAGAACTTGAATAACTATCTATTTTCAGTTTTGAAGGTGATACCCGGCCAAGAATCAAAAGGTTCCGAGTTGCCTTTAGTGGATGTGTTCTGATGATATTTACTTTGACATGACAGGGCAGGAACCCGTCATACAGAAAGTAAAAAAAATAATCTTTGAATTTCATTTAGCAGGACTTGAGTTGGTCAATGAAAAACTTCATATAAATCCACTCATCTGTTTCAAAACTCCATACACTTTGATGTAACCAAATAGATGTTAATGACTTCAGTAAAACTTCAAAACACACAAGCGTAAAGAGTCTTTACGCTTGCTGCCCTATAAGTTCTAAATTATTATTAATTTATAGAACTTAAATATTCACCACTATACTACAACTATACTACTTTGACCCCGACGTAACGGGCTAACTTGTTGATTTTAAACATGAAAATGGCAAAGTGCTTTAGTCTTCACACTGCAGGGGTCGCAAGTTCGAAACTTGCATCGCCCACCACCTCAAGATATCCTTAAAGATATCAATTACTTAGGTTGATTTCAGGATTGATTTTTTAAGTTTTTAATTTATGCTTTACTGATAAAGCATATTTTTAACAGGTAATTTTTCTGATACTTGTTCGCTCTTGTTGCTAGTAAGACCTGATTGAATTTAGTTACAAAAATGCATATGCTCACGCTGCTTGTGAGCAACGATTTTTGACAAAAAAATCAGCGTAAATATCGGTGAATTCAAGCACGAAGTGCAACTTTGATTAACTGATGGTTGGGTGGCTGAGGATGTATAGCATTCAAGGCTTCTTGACCTGGCAGTCTAAGTTGCTTATGAAATACAAACACCTCAGCCAAGCT
>Ga0214919_10010936_pt1 | contig 11394 bp, 12 predicted proteins | sample LL1503_MetaG_FD_177994 | JGI IMG/M metagenome (GOLD analysis project Ga0214919, IMG submission 177994) | Freshwater microbial communities from Lake Lanier, Atlanta, Georgia, United States - LL-1503 | ecosystem: Environmental > Aquatic > Freshwater > Lake | place: USA: Georgia | collected...
CAAGGTGCTGGTCGAGAATGGCCAGGCGGTCGAGTTCGGCCAGCCGCTGTTCATCCTCGAATGATGACGGCAGCAGCCACCCACAAGCCCGGCACGCGCAGCGTGCAGGGCGATTGAGCCGAGCGACCCATGTTCAAGAAAATCCTGATCGCCAATCGCGGAGACAGCGCTGCAGGCGCTGCGGCGCAGGCCGGCTTCGCGCCAGCGAAGTCGACCGCAGCCAAAATGCTCAGCACGCGCAGCGTGCAGGGCGATTGAGCCGAGCCGCCATGTTCAAAAAAATCCTGATCGCTAACCGAGGCGACAGCGCTGCAGGCGCTGCGGCGCAGGCCGGCTTCGCGCCAGCGAAGTCGACCGCAGCCAAAATGCTCAGCACGCGCAGCGTGCAGGGCGATTGAGCCGAGCCGCCATGTTCAAAAAAATTCTGATCGCTAATCGAGGCGAAATCGCGCTGAGAATCCAGCGCGCTTGCCGCGAGATGGGCATCAAGACGGTCGTGGTGTATTCCGAAGCCGACCGCGAAGCCAAGTACGTCAAACTCGCCGACGAAGCGGTCTGCATCGGCCCGGCTGCTTCGTCGCAGAGCTACCTCAACATGCCGGCGATCATCGCCACCGCTGAGGTGACCGACGCAGAAGCGATCCACCCGGGCTACGGCTTTCTGTCCGAGAACGCCGATTTCGCTGAACGGGTGGAAAAAAGCGGTTTCACCTTCATCGGTCCGACACCCGAATCGATCCGCGTGATGGGCGACAAGGTGTCGGCCAAGCAAGCGATGATCAAGTCTGGCGTGCCCTGCGTGCCGGGATCGGAAGGCGCACTCAACGACGACCCCAAGGCCACCGTGCAGGCCGCGCGTTCGATCGGCTACCCGGTGATCATCAAGGCATCGGGCGGCGGCGGCGGCCGTGGCATGCGGGTGGTGCACACCGAAGCCGCGCTGCTCAATGCAGTGGCCACCACGCGCAGCGAGGCCGGTGCAGCCTTCGGCAACCCGGCCGTCTACATGGAGAAGTTTCTCCAGAACCCGCGCCACATCGAGATCCAGATCATGGCCGACTCGCACCGCAACGCGGTGTGGTTGGGCGAGCGCGACTGCTCGATGCAGCGTCGCCACCAGAAGATCATCGAGGAAGCGCCTGCGCCCGGCATCCCACGGCGGGTCATCGAGAAGATCGGCGACCGCTGCGTCGCGGCCTGCAAGAAGATCGGCTACCGCGGCGCCGGCACCTTCGAATTCCTGTTCGAAGACGGCGAGTTCTATTTCATCGAGATGAACACCAGGGTCCAGGTCGAACACCCGGTGACCGAGATGGTCACCGGCATCGACATCGTGCAGATGCAAATCCGCGTGGCGGCCGGCGAAAAACTGCCCTTCACGCAGCGCCAGATTCAGCTGCGCGGCCATGCCATCGAGTGCCGGATCAACGCCGAGGATCCCTACAAGTTCACCCCCTCGCCAGGCCGAATCACGACCTGGCATGCACCGGGCGGGCCTGGCGTTCGGGTCGATTCGCACGCGTACAGCAATTACGTCGTGCCGCCGAACTACGACTCGATGATCGGCAAGCTCATCACTCACGGTGACACGCGCGAACAGGCGCTGGCGCGCATGCGCATCGCACTGTCGGAAACCGTGATCGAAGGCATACAGACCAATACCGCGCTGCACCGCGAGCTGATGGTCGACGCCAAGTTCGTCGCCGGCGGCACCAGCATCCATTACCTGGAAGGCTGGCTTGAGCACCGCAAGCGCTAGTTCGACGGCCATGCATGAGCTGGTGCTGAGGTTGCCGGAATCGCTGGTCGAAGCGGTGTCCGAAGCGCTGGTCGACGAGCTCGAAGCGCTCAGCGTCTCGGTAGCCGATGCCGACGCCGGCACCGATGCCGAACAGGCGCTGTTCGGCGAGCCCGGCATGCCCGTGCCGCGCGAAGGCTGGCAGCGATCGGATGTGACCGCGCTGTTCGCCAACGAAGCCGAGGCCACCGAAGCCGCCACCTTGCTGCTGGCGCAGGACTGGGCAGCGGACATGTCCGTGCTGGCGCTGCGCGAAGTGGCCGACCAGGATTGGGTACGGCTGACCCAGTCACAATTCGCACCGGTCGAGGTCACGCCGAGCTTCTGGATCGTGCCGAGCTGGCACGAAGCGCCGGCGGCAGCACGGACCGTGATCCGGCTAGACCCGGGGCTGGCTTTCGGCACCGGCACCCATCCGACCACCAGGATGTGCCTGCGCTGGATCGCCAACCAGGCCCAGACGCTGGCGCAGCATTGGGAGCGGTTGCTGGACTACGGTTGCGGCTCAGGCATCCTGGCGATCGGCTGTGCGCTGCACGGCGCTCGCGGCATCACCGCGGTCGACATCGACTTGGCTGCGGTCCAGTCCACGCTCGCCAATGCCCAGGCCAACCAGGTGACGCTGCAAGCCGGCCTGCCCGAGCTCGCCGCCGGCACATACCCGCTGGTGCTGGCCAACATCCTGGCCACGCCACTCAAACTGTTGGCGCCACTGCTGGCCGGCCATGTAGCGCCCGACGGGCACCTGGTGCTGGCAGGCATCCTGGCGCGTCAGGCCGATGAGCTGAAAGCCGCCTACGCGCCCTGGCTCGCGCTCGAGCTCAGCGACAGCGAGGACGGCTGGATCCTGATGACCGCCAAACGCCAGGCCTGAGCCTTCGCGCCGCAAGCTCATGACGACTATCTTTCTCCGATGAGCCTGGCCACACGCTGTCCAGCCTGCGGCACGGTGTTTCGCGTCGCGCCCGACCAGCTCAAGGTTTCCGAGGGCTGGGTGCGCTGTGGCCGCTGCAACAGCATGTTCAGCGCCGCCGGCCTGCTGTTCGACATCGACAGCGGTCTGTCGGTTCGGCTGCCAGGTTTCGCGCAGTCTGCCAGGCCGAGAGGCGAAGAGCCGTCGATCACCGATTGGACTGGCCCGCCCGATGAAACCGCTGAAAGGCCCGCCGCAACACCAGCGCGCCGACCGGGCGGGCCCTCGCAGCGCCAAGAACCGCGCTTCGACCCGGATGTCAGACCCGGCTTGCTTCGCGCGCCATCATCGCCGTCGAACGACGAGAACTTGAGCGAGCGGCCCGGCCAGCCGCGCCAGGATCGACAGGCCAGCCCTGCCCCTGCGGCGAAGTCGGCGTCGGCGCCAGAACTGCCTTCGTTCCTGAAAGCAGCCGACCGCTCGGCGCGCTGGCAAAGACCCGCCGTACGCAGCGCGCTTGGCACTACCGTGCTACTGCTGGCGCTGACATTGCTGACCCAACTCGCGCTGGTCTGGCGCGACACCTTGGCCGCACACCTGCCGAGCACCGAGCCCACGCTTCGCGGGCTGTGCGAGCTGGCTGGCTGCCAAGTGCAACCACTGCGCCGCATCGAAACGCTGGCGGTCGCGAGTTCAGGCTTGACCCGTGTTGAAGGCTCAACGCTCTACCGACTGCAACTGGTGCTGCAAAACCGCGCCGACACCGCCGTGAAGATCCCTGCGCTAGACCTCACGCTCAACGGCGGCCAAGGGCAGTTGCTGGCGCGACGGGTGCTGCAGCTGTCCGATCTCGGCGCGTCGCAGCCTGTGCTGCAAGCCGGCGAAGAACTGCCGCTCAAGGTCTTGATGTCCACCGGCGAGCGGCGCGTCGAAGGCTATACCGTCGAGCTGTTCTACCCCTGAGGCCGCACCAGCGGCTGCCCATCGCCCTCACCCCAAAGACCCAATCCACCATGTCAGTCCTGATCTGCGGCTCGCTCGCCTTTGACACCATCACCAACTTCCCGGGCCGCTTCGCGCAGCAAATCCTGCCCGAGCAGGTGCACATCCTCAACGTCTCGTTCCTGGTGCCCACGCTGCGGCGCGAGTTCGGCGGCTGTGCCGGCAACATCGCGTACACATTGCAGCTGCTGGGCGGCGCGCCGCTGGTGATGGCTGCGCTCGGCAACGACGGCGGCGAATACCTGCAGCGGCTCAAGAGCTGGGGCCTGGACACCTCGCTGGTGCGACAGGACACCGAGGCTTACACCGCGCAGGCCATCATCATCACCGACCAGGACAACAACCAGATCACCGCCTTCCACCCCGGGGCGATGCAGCAGGCCCACGCCACCGCCGTGCCGACCAAGCGCGGCGACATCGCGCTGGCGATCATTGCACCGGATGGCCGCGACGCGATGATCGAGCATGCAGCGCAACTGGCTGCGGCCAAGATCCCCTTCGTCTTCGACCCCGGCCAAGGCCTGCCGATGTTCGACGGCGACGAGCTGCGACGCTTCACCGCCCAAGCCAGCTGGGTCGCCGTCAACGACTACGAGGCGCGGATGCTGTGCGAGCGCTTGGGCACCACGCTGGAAGCGCTGTCGCGCCAGGCCAACCTGCGCGGCGTGATCGTCACATTGGCGCACGACGGCTGCGAGCTGTGGCAAGACGGCCAGCGCACCCATGTGCCGGGTGTCGCGGCCACCGAAGTGCTGGACCCCACCGGCTGCGGCGATGCGCTGCGCGGCGCGCTGCTGCACGGGCTGTCGCTGGGCTGGACGCTGGAGCGCTGCATGGCCTTGGGCAACCAGGTCGGCGCGATCAAGATCGCGCAGCGCGGCGGGCAGAACCACCGCATCCCAGCCGAGCTGATCGCGGTAGCCTGAGCCGGACGACGGGGCCTGCCTGCGCAGGGCCTGTCGCCTGCTCAGGGGCGACGCGTCTCGCGTCGCGCGGGCTGCAAGCCTGAGCCGGACGACGGGGCCTGCCTGCGCAGGGCCTGTCGCCTGCTCCACCGCGAATTCGCCGAGCACCGGTGCTCGGCTAGGCGTTCGCTTGGTGCGCCTTGCGCAGCAGGCCGTCGATCGCCAACGCATAGCCGTCGATACCGAAACCCACCACGATGCCTGCCGCTGCAGGTGACAGATAAGAGTGGTGGCGGAATGCCTCTCGGGCGTGAACGTTGCTGATATGCACCTCGATCACCGGCACTGCGCTGCCCTTGATCGCGTCGTGCAGCGCGACGCTGGTGTGGGTGTAAGCCCCAGCGTTCAAGACCACACCCGCGAGTTGGCCAGCCCGGTGTTGCGCGCCAGCTTGCTGGATCCAATCGACCAACACCCCTTCATGGTTGCTCTGTCGGCATTCGACTTCGGCGCCCTGCCCGGCCGCAGTGGCGTGGCAAAGTGTCTCGACGTCGGCCAAAGTGGCTTTGCCGTACACCGCCGGCTCGCGCAAGCCCAACAGGTTCAGGTTGGGGCCATTGAGGACGAGGATCTTCATGGGGCGTTGCTTTCGGTCGCGGAAGGTGCCTGATGGTAGCGAGTGCCGCGGCCGGTGCGCAGGGCCCGCGCAGCCTGGTCTTCAGACCCTTGCCCGCGCCCGATACGGGCAAGGCCGCCACGAAGTCTACGCTGCGCGGGCACTTGTAGCCGCCGATCAGCGGGTCATCGCGCCATACACAAGGTTTTGCAATTGCTCGCGATAAAGCTTGCGGATCTCGCCGGGCGCCGCCGTGCCGGCCACCACCACCAGTTTCTCAGCGGGGTCGGCAAAGAAGATCGTGCCGTAGGCACCATTCCAGCTGAATTCACCGACCCGTCCCGGCACGGCGGCAACGCCCGGTCGGGTTCGCACAGCGACCCCCAAACCGAAGCCATAGCCTTCCCGATGCGGTTCGGTCAGCGCGATCTTGTTGATCATGCTGCCGGTCAGATGGTCCGAGGTCATCAAGGCCACGACCTGCGGGCTGAGGATGCGCTGGCCCTCGAACAGGCCGCCGTCATGGAGCATCTGCCCGAAACGCAGGTAATCGGACACCGTCCCCAGCGCGGCCGCGCCACCCCAGTCGTGCGAAGTCTGCTGCTCGGCAACGGGCACCACCTGGGGCTTGCCATCGACAGGACTGACCGAAAAGGGCCGCGCCGCGCGCGCCTTGCGCTCCTCGGTCAACTCGAAACCGGTCTGGCTCATGCCCAGGGGCTTCCAGAGGATCTCAGAAAGATAGTCGCGCAGCCGTTTTCCAGTGACCTTCTCGATGACGAGTCCGAGAATGTCGGTGGAGTAGCCGTACTCGAAGGCTGTACCCGGCTGATGCGTCAGCGGCAAGGCGGTGATTCGCTCGATGAATGACTCCGCGCTGTCCGAGAACATCACCGCACTGGTCGCAGGCCACAGCGCGGCGGCCGGTCCGGTACCGCGTCCGCCATAGGTGATGCCGGCGGTGTGGCGCAGCAGGTCGTGGATGAAGATCGGCCGCTGCTGCGCAAAAAGCGCCATGCCGCCGTGGCCGTCATCCAGGCCCACTTTCATGCGTCCGAAGCCCGGGAAGTAGCTGTCCAGGCGGCTCTTCAGAGGCAGACTGCCCTGCTGCATCAGCCGCAGCGCAGCCACGCTCACCATGATTTTGGTCATCGAGGCCAGCGCAAACACGGTATCGAGCTTCATCGGCTTGCCTGCCGCCGGATCACTCAGCCCATAGGCTTTGTGATGCAGCAGACGCCCCTCGCGCGCAATCGCCAGCACTGCACCGGGCAGGCGCGATGCCGAGATTTCGCGATCAAAGAACGCGTCGATGACCGCCAGGCCGCTGGTCGAAAAACCGAGCGATTCGGGTTCTGCGCTGGGTAGAGGAAAGGTGTTCATGCAACGGACCTTTGTGTTCAATGATGCGGCGAAGAAGTGACTAGTGTCTTCGAACACCCAATTTCCTTGCCCATGGCAGCCCGAACATGGCGGCCGATGCGTTTGAGTCGGTCTTGGAAGGTGACCAAACTGCGCTTCTGTCGAAGGGGTCGGCCGCACCCTGTGCGACCAGAGCACTATTGCGTTCGGGCGGCGAAGTAAGCGGCGATCGGCGCCCTGATCAACTCGGGCGCGGGGCCTACGTCGAACTTCAGCGTCTGGTTGAGTTGCGGATGCCAGGCCTTCGCACGCGAGAGCCAAAGCTCACAGATCGGCGCAAACAGGCCAGGGTCATCTAGGCTGGCAGCCTGCACGAATTGGACGGGCGGTGTTTCGGGGCGGTCGATGGCCAGCGGCGACCCACACGCCCCGCCAAAGAGCCGCCGCATCGTCCGGCCACTGTGGGGCCCTGGCAGTCTCGTCGGGCTTGTTCCAGTAGCCCAGCATCGCGGCCGGGCTGAGCACCATCTCGCCCACCTCGCCGCGCAGCAGTTCGGCGCCCTGTGGGTCGAGGATGCGCACCTCGACACCGAAGGTGGCCTTCAATATCGCGATGGTCACCGGCTCCATCCCCATGGGCGGCGTGCCGCTGCCACTGGTCTCCCATGGCGGGTCGGCGATGATCATCGTGATGATCGGGATGGGCTGCTGATGAGCGCCCATGTCCATCGTGACGTCGAATTCGCCGATGGGCGTGACGAGGCCTAGCGCCCCGCCACGCTTGTTCCTCAGCCAGCCGGCGGCATCGTCCCCGCCATCGCCGGCAGCTTGACCACGCGGGCATACCAGGCGTCGAGCTTCGGATGGCCGGGGCGCCAGGGCTCGTTGGCGAAGCGGAAATCGAGGTACCCCAGCGCACAGGCCACCGTGATCTCGCCGATCGTCGTCAGATCGCCGAAGCTGCCCGCCTCGGCCTCCAGAGCATCCACCGCCGCCGCCACCTTGCCGCGCTGCTGGGCGATGTAGTCGGTCCGCCCCTCATCCTGCGGCAAGCCAATCTCGCGCCGGCGCGGCTGGCTCGCATCCATGATGCCGTCGCCCAACGCCTGCAACCGCAGCGCCGTCCAGCGCGCCGGACCGGCGGCCGGGAACAGCTGCGGCGCGCTGCCGACACTGTCGAGATATTCGCAAATCACCGGGCTGTCATAGAGCGCGGCCCCGGTGTCCGGCACCAAAGTCGGCACCTTCGAGAGCGGATTGATCGCCCGCAACGCCGCGTCCGAAGTGGCGATAGTCCATTTTTCAAGCTGCCCATCAATCCCGCGGGCAATCGCACAGGCCAGGGCCTTGCGAACATAGGGGCTGGCGGCGGAGTAGGTGATTTTCATGGTGGCGTTTCGTTCCCGTGTGTGGTGCGGCCGATTTTGAGGCTTTGGCAGGCAAGGGGCAAGACTGACTGCGGGTTGACAACTGTTGTCAACCCGCCCAGGATCTCGCCATGAGTCGCCAAACTATGAGTTTCGCCTTGCCCGAGTCGATGCGGGCGTACATAGACAACCGGGTCGCCGCTGGCAACTACGGCAACACGAGCGAGTACATCCGCGACTTGGTCCGGCGCGACCAGCAGGAACCGGCCATGGCCGGGCGCTCGCGACTGACCGCTTCGGAGCCGTCTGATCAACCGGCGGCCAAGCACTCTGGCGTTGGCACGCTATTGATGCGGCATGGCCGGGCAGCCAACACACTTGCTTTCGATGTTGCGCAGGGCGAAGGCTAGTGGCAGTGCGCCTGCGGCCGCCCGACCTGCTTGAGCAGCGCGCCGAGTCCTGCCGACATCAATAGCAAGCCGATCAAGGGCCCTAGCACCGGGAGCAAGGCCAGCAACGACAGCGCCAGCAAGAGCGCCGCCGCCCAGGCCGGGCGCAGGTTTCGGTGTTCAGCGCGCTGCGGCCGCCAGCGCTGCAGCCCCCACTGTCCAAATGCAAGGGCGGCAACGACATAGCCTATCGGCAGCAATGCCACGTACAGCGCCAGCGTGACCATGCCCAGCGGCAGGCCGATCACAGTCACGAAGAGCAGGACCACCCCTACCGGCACGCCGACCACCCACCCGAGACCGAGCAGCAGGCTCGAGCCAGGACTTGCGCGCAGCGAACGCACGACCGCGCTGCAGAGGTCCGGAAAAAGGCCCACCAGCAGCCCGGCAATCGCCGCGAGACCCAGCATCCAGAGCAAACCCGCGACCGCCGCACCCGCGCCGTGCCAAGCGCCGTTGTGTCCGCGCTCGGCCTAGCTAGGCCTAGCTCGGCCTACTGCGGCCTACTGCGGCCTTTCCTAGGCGCCTGCGGTTTCGGCGCCCGGTCCGAGCACCTGCGGGTCAGTGCGCTGGCGCCGAATTGCGTCGCCGCTTTGACAAAGCTTGACGAACCGTCATCAGCGCCAGGTGATCTCGTGGCGCATCACCAGCGGGTTCAGTCGCTCGTGCAAGGTCGCCTCGACCGCCGCCCGCTGGGCCGAGCCCACCCCGCCCAGCGTCACCGAGATCAGATGGCCGTGCACCGAGTGGGCTGCCACCACCACATCGAGCGTGGCACCGGCGGGCACGGCGTCGGCCAGCAGCGCGCCGACCATCTGCCGCGCCGCATCCAGCCTCAGCGTGGGCTTGAAGATCTTGCCCACGCCGGTCAGCGGCATCGCGTCGATGAAGCTCAGGCGCACCGGAACGGCGGCCCGCTCGGGCGTGCGCTGGCGGACGAAATCGAGCAGCTCGCCGGCTTCGACCTGGGCGCCAGGCTTGAGTTGCACATAGGCCACCGGCAACTCGCCGGCGTAAGCGTCGGGTTGGCCGACGACCGCAGCCAGCGCCACCGCCGGATGCTGGAAGAACACCTCCTCGATGGCCAGTGGGTCGATGTTGTGGCCGCCGCGGATGATCAAGTCCTTGGCGCGACCGGTGATCCACAGGTAGCCCTCTTCGTCGATCCGGCCCAGGTCACCAGAATTCACCCAGCCCGGTTCGACAAACGCACCGCGGTTGTGTTGCTCGCCGAGGTAGCCGCTGAACACGCCCGGGCCGGCCATCGCGACGACACCGATCTCGTTGACCGCGCAGTCGCCCAGCAAGCGGCCATCGGTGTCGACCTTGACGATGCGCACCCGGCTGTAGGGCAGGGCATGGCCGACCGAGCCCAGGCGCAGCGGCCGTTCGGGATAGCTCATCGTGTGCACGCTGGAGGTCTCGGTCATGCCGTAGACCTCCAGCACCGGGGCATGGAGCATCTCGGCGTAGGTCTTGCACACCGCCACCGGAATCGCCGAGCCGCCGCCCGAGGCGATGAGGATGCTGCTGATGTCGGCGTCGCCCACCGGCACGGTCAGCGCTGCCGACAGCACGGTGGGCACACCGCCGAACACCGCCGGCCGGTAGCGCTCGACCAGCTTCCAAACGTTGCGCAGCGACGCCGGGTCGCGCCAGCCCGATGGGCCGAGCACCACCAGCGAGCCGCCGCTGGCCAGACAGGCCAGCCCTTGCGTCAAGCTGCCGCCGACATGGAACAGCGGCAGGCCGAACAGCACCGCGCCGTTGCTGCGCAAGGGCATGGTCAGCGGCAGCGCCCAGGCCTGGTAGACCTGGTTGCCATGGCTATGGCACACCAGCTTGGGCGTGCCGGTGGTGCCGCCGGTGTGGAAGTAGCCCGCCAGGTCGGTCGAGGCGATGCGTCGGCCGCTGCTGAGCCGGTCGTCGGGGTACCCGGCGATCTTCTCGTCGAAGTTGTAGACGGCGTTGGCGGCGTCAGTGGCGCCATGCACCACCAGGATCGCCTTGAGCTGCGGCAATTGGTGTTTGAGTTGCTGCACCTTGTCCCAGATGTCGCTGCCCGGCAGCGGCCCCAGCGCCACCAGCACCTTGGTGTCGGCCGCGCGCAAGATCTCGCCGATCTGCTCGGCCGACAACATCGGGTTCACCGGGTTGGCGATGCCGGCAGCCTGCGCGCCGTACAGCCCGTAGAAGCTTTGCGGCAGCAAAGGCATCAGGAAGCTCACCACGTCGCCGGGGCCGATCCCCAGGTCGTTGAACATGTTCGCAGCCTGGGTCACCCGCGCGAAAAACTGTCGGTGCGAGATCACCACCGGTTCTTGATCGGCGTCGACCTTGGGCAGGAACTGGATCGCCGGCGCATCGGGGCTGCGCGCCGCACCGAGCTGCAAGGCTTCGTAAGTGCTTTGCGCGGCGATACGCTCGGCATAGGGTGTGGCCTCAAAGGCCAGCACGTCGGCGCTGTTGCGCAGCGGCGGCATCTCGCTGCCGATCAGTTTGTCAAGCAGGTGGGCTGGGGTCATGGCGGGCCTCGGTCGGGTCTTGATGGTCTGCTGTTCGATGGCGCTGGCATCGACGGTGCGTGGAAGGCGAGTTTACGGATAGGCTGATTGAGGACAGTGTTTTCAAACGCCCTTTTCCTTCCCCATGGTGACACAAACACGGCCCTCGACGTATGTGAGTCGGTCTTTGAAGGTCGCTGAGATCCGTTGAGCGTTGACAGCGCAGCCGAAAGCCGTCTTTCTCGGGCGCTGTCTGGGGGTATCGCTTGTCACCAAGTCGCTTCCATCGGTCCGGCAAACCCTAGCACGCAGCCGACGCCAGCGGCCCGTGGTGGCGGGTCGCATAAACGGTCGCGCTTGGGCAAGGTCAGGCCGCTTGCAGGGCGCGTCGGGCCAGTGGCCCGACCCCTCGCCAGGCTCGGCTTGCAGCGCCTGGCTGCGGGCTGGCGCCCGGGGGGGTGACCGCGCCTGCAGCCCC
>Ga0214919_10010937_pt1 | contig 11393 bp, 12 predicted proteins | sample LL1503_MetaG_FD_177994 | JGI IMG/M metagenome (GOLD analysis project Ga0214919, IMG submission 177994) | Freshwater microbial communities from Lake Lanier, Atlanta, Georgia, United States - LL-1503 | ecosystem: Environmental > Aquatic > Freshwater > Lake | place: USA: Georgia | collected...
TCAGGCATATTATATAAATAATAGATTTTAGTTTTTATATGATGCTTTAAGCTAAAATAATATTAAATATTTATATAATATTAATCTCTAACTCATATTATATATAAATGTTTAAATTTAAAAAAAATGATAATTTGTTTACATGCACTCCAATAATTATGAATGGTTTAAATCAACACTCTAATCAAGTTAATGGTTATGTTTGTACTATGGGTAACGAATTTGAAAATTTTGAAAATACTCCAAGTGGTAATTTTGTAATAGGTGTAAATGGCAATAATGATGTTTATTATTCAAATGCTAATGTAAGTGGTCCTTCTGTTAATCCTACATGGCAACAAATTAATGGTCAATCATTAGTTCAAGTATCTGGTTCAAATGGCGCAGCTTGTGGTGTAGATAAAGAAGGTAGTGTTTATTATTTAGCTAATGTTTCATCTACTTGGGTTAATATAAATGGTGCATCTGGATTATTACCAAATGGTTTAAAGCAAGTAAGTTTTGATGGTATTAAAGGTAATATAATGGGCATTGATAGTGCAGGTAAAATATATTATGCAAATGCAAATATTACAACAAACCCTAATTGGACTTCAGTTATGGGTAGATTAAGAAGTATATCTTTATCTAATAATCAAGCAATGGGTGTAGGTAACGATGGTTTTGTTTATTATACACCAAATTACTCAAGTGGAAATTGGTTATTATTTAATACACTTAAAACTAGAGGACAAACTCAAATTTCTTTTGATGGTTATAATAATATTGCATTAGTATTAAATTATAATAATGTACTTTATTATACAACTGGAGATTTTAATAAAACTTTTTCAAATCCATCTTGGAAACAAATTAATAATCCTGCTGTATTAAAAAGTATATCTTTATCTAATAAAAGAGCTTATGCTACAGATAATGAGAGTAAAATTTGGTATTGTGATGATATTACTAGTGGAAAATGGGTAAATCCTCCTGATGAAAATAATTGGAATAGATTAGCACAAGTAAGTTTTCAATAATATACACATATATATTTAATCTAATAAATAAATAAAATCTATTTATTTATATAGATGTTAATTTCAAAATCTTATTATGATAAATATTTAAAATATAAAAATAAGTATACACAACTAAAAAATGAAATATATGGTGGTGCGCGTAAAAGTTGTAAAGCGAGTGGTTGTGGAGAAAATCATGCACATCATCATTGCAGACATTGTGAATTAACTGATTCGAATCATAAATCATCAGTATGTCCTAATAAACCATCTAATACGGCAATTTTATTTATTTCACCTTCAAATAGAGTTTTATTGGTTAGAGATATAAAAAATAAACATTGGATGTTACCAGGTGGTAAAATAGAAAGAAATGAATATTCTTTTGATTCTGCTACAAGAGAATTTAAAGAAGAATCTAGTTTTAAATTAGATTTAACTAAAGTAACATCAAAAAATAATTATTTATTTAATAAAAATGGTAAAATTACTAATATTTACATTATTAAATCTACTCAACAATTTCCTGCTTTTGATATAACTAAAACAAATGGTGAAACTGATATGGTTGAATATAAAAAATTAGATGATATTAAAAATTATTTACATCCTTTAGGGCCCGTTGGACCTGTTGACCTTATTATTTCTGGAATTAAATTTTATAATCAAGAATCATTTAGAGAACTTATTTCAAAAGGGATAATATAAAATTAATTATATATTAAAACTTCTTTAGTAGTTGCAGCTGGATTTATACTATTGATTTGTCTCTTACAATCAATAATATTTATTTTATATTTTTTAAGATTATCTTTAATATAATTTGTATTTGAATTAGATAATAAGAATTTTGAATTTTTGGAATCAATATACTTGCAAAAATCAATTAATTTATCATGTTGCTCTTTATCAAAATCATTACTAGTATAACTTGTAAAAGATGTTTCATTTTCGGGAAAGTATGGAGGGTCAAAATATATAAAACTATTTTTCGTATATTTAATTGTTTGTTTTAAATCATAAAAGTTTTGTACTGAAAATTGAACATCATATTTATTTAATAATTCACTGATTCTTTTTAAATTAGTCTCATCAAACATTGATACATTTATATTGTTACCATATGGAACATTAAATATACCAGATGCATTTTCACGATATACGCCACGAAAACAAGTTTTATTTAAAAATATAAATAATGCTGATTTTTTTATTATTTTATTAGATTTATTCATTTTTAATTTATTAAAAATACTTCTGTAAAAATAATACACATTTTCTTTACCTTCTTTTATATTTGCTTTTAATGTTTTTTTAATAATTATTTTCTTTCTAACAACTTTCTCTTTTTTAATTATATTAGCTTTCTCATAATTATTTTTAAATTTTTGTAAATATTTAATTAGTTGTTTATAATTATTTTTAACACTAAGATACAAATCTATTAAATCTTTATTGATATCACTTATATAAATATTATTTACTATTATTTCTTTTTTCTCTAATTTATTTAATAAATTAAATAATACTGAACCTCCTCCAATAAATGGTTCATAGTAATTCAACATTATTTTTGGAAATTCATTAAATACTGATTCCAAAATTTGGCTTTTACCACCAAGCCATTTTATGAATGGATAAATATCAGTCATTATTAACTATATATATTTATTTCTTAAAATAAAATTATTAACAATTTTTTTATTTGATTTCTATATTTTTCATTATGTTTATTAAATCGTCTGTTTCTTCTTTAATTAAATTCTTTAAAGCATCACTCATAGCAATATATTCTATTTTTTTTTTCTTCCAGAAATCTAAAAACTCTTTTGCTTCTTTGTCCATTTTAGGACCATCTAAAATACCATATTGTTCTCTACAGCTTTTTTCTGCACCACCTAAACAATATATTTTTAATGGTTTCTTATAAAGTTCAGGAACATTTCTATATTTGAAAGGTACACCTAATATTTTTTCACCAGCTGTACCTTCTGTAAAATATGTCTCTGCTTTAGCTTCTAAAACATAATCATCTATTTCTAAATCAGGTTGATGATTATTTTTATTAAGAGGTTTATTAAATTTTATATTTTGTAATGTATATAATTCTTCTATAAGGTGTTCACCAAATTTATTAGTCCATTGACCTTCTAATTTCAAATCGGGTCTCTTTAATTTTAATATTTTTTTACCCCAGTCATCTTCTAATATTTTTCTAGCTTTGCCATTTTTACTTTTGCTCTTTTGTTCTTCAATACTCGGAAGAAAAGATAAATTACCAATTAACCATTGAATCACTTCTTTTTGTCGTAGTAAAATAATATCTTTATTATCTATAGTTGATATATAATTAACAATTTCATTTACTAACTTGAGTTGATTTGGCATTTGTTTAATACTTGATGACATTATAAAGTAATAACTTAATTTATAATTATTATTAATCAATTTTTATTCTTTAGACTAGATAGGAAAACAGTTATTTATTTAAGTTGATTTATATCCACATAATGTACAAGTATCATTACACTCTGAACAAAATACTTCTTTACTACTATATGTAGAAATACCTTTACAAATAATACAATAATCATTACACTGGTCGCATTTCATTGATATATAACAGTAATTAAGTAAATTTACACTACTTCTTATAGCTTTTATTTCTTTTATTTCTTTATTAAAATTATTTACTAGTATTTCTTTTTTCTTTTCAAGATTATAATAATTAATTTCTGAATTTAATAATCTTTCATTATAATCTTTCTTTGAATGTTTATTCCATATTATGTAAGATTCTAAATAATTTTCAATTATTTTTAGATTAATACTTTTTGGTAAAATAGGAGGATTATATATTATATATAATAGTAAACATTTAGAATCTATTCGTTCAACTGCTGTTTCTTGCCAACTATTTTTAGTAGAAGGTTTGCCTCCCATTTTTTTTTGATATATATTATAGTTATTTAAACAATAATTGTTTAAATCTCTCCTTAGATTATCACAAGTTAATATCATATAATCAATCCATTCATAAGTATAACTTTTATTATTATACTTATTGATAAATTGATGATTAACATATTTTAAATGGAGATTATTTTTAATAAAAACTTTTCGTAATTCTTCAACAGATAATTCTTCTACAGAATACATCTTGTTTAAATATGTATAGATTTAAATTTTAAAAAGGTAATAAATTTTTTTTAAAAAAAACTTTATTAGGGTAATAAATTTTTTTTGCAAAAAATAAATACTGTGTAAATATATATAAACAATTAAAACCGTATTTATAATATGGATTACAATATACTATTTAATAATATGAAAGAAGCATTAGAATATTTTAAAATTTCAAAAGATGATTTTTATATTAAAGTAAATTATCATCCAGATTCGTTAGAAAGGTTTACTTGTAATAATAATATTTACTACCATGTTGGAAAAGGTCGTAAATTATCCTCAGGTTATCCTATTGCAAATCAAATGTGGTATAATCAAAATAGGTTAGTTGATAAAATTTGTAAAAATTTATCAATAGCTGTTTTTGAAATATATTATGATAATAAAGTTATTTATATTGGTAATTATATTTTTGATAAATATGAAAAAAAAATAGCAAACAATGGATTTACTTATTTCGAATTCAAATTGTTAAAAATAAAATATTAGCGGCTTATTATGTATTAAATAAATCATCTTTATTTATTTTATATTTATCTAATAAAAATGATAAAGGCATTGGACCAGTTTCTATAATTTCTTTATATAATCTAATTCTATCATTTCTTTCTGTATTTTGGACTATTTTTTTAAATATTTCATTACCTACTTTATAACAAACTGCTTGACCAGGGTAACAAGCATATCTATAAACTTCTGACATTATTTCACCATCTGGTAATGAACTGTATTGTTTCATATATTGATAAATTTCTTTAGGTATAGCACCTTTACAATGTATTCTAATATCAACAATAACACGTAATGTTCTTAATATATCAAATTCTATATGACCTATTTCATCCCATACTGTTTGTTCATATCCTAAATTTTCAGAGTATAATCCCCAACCTTCACAGAAACCATTACTAATTAATTCAAAATAACTATATATTAAACCATCTTTCATATTATTATATTTTGATGTATGAACTTGTAAATGGTGACCTGGAAATGCTTCATGAAGTATTAGGCTTTCTGTTAAATATCTATATGAATCTTTCCAAGTAAAAGAATTTAAATAAAACTTATTATTAAAATAATAACCAGCAGCTAAATCTTTATTATCAAATATTACTAAATTTAAGTCTTCATAAAGTTTAAAGCCTAATTCATCTATAAATTTAGCTTTATATTTATCAACAACTTTTTGATGATGTTCTATAAATTCTTCTTTTGATTTATATAATTGTTCTGGTGCCATTTTTTTAATTAAATCAATATGAGACATATTTAAATCTATATTTGGGTCTATTTCTTTCAAATACTTCTTCATATTGTTTACTAAATTATCTAATTTTTTTAAAGCCCATTTTTCTAATTTTACTACATCTAATTTTAGACCCATATGAGATTCTAAACAATAATTATATAAATCTTTGCTAATGTTATAACATCCTATAATTTCATTTTTTTGTTTATTTTGATAAAATTTTTCTATTTTATCTAAATGTTCTTTTACTTTCAAACAAGATTTAATAAATTTATCCCAAACTGTTAAATATTTTTCCCATATTTTTTCTTTTTCTGCTTGACTTAATTTTGATACTTTAAAATAATTTTCTTTTTCAACTGGTTTATTAATAATTGTATGTTTCCATTTTACAATTACATCTATATTATAAAACTTACTTAATGTATTATCTGCTATCATTTTATCTAAACGTTTAATCATATTTATTTCTATTTGTTCAAATAAATCTAAATTTTCATATATTTTATTAAAATAAATTGATTCTAGTGAATATTCATTACCTATTGTAAAATATATATTTAATAATAAATTTTCTTGATGGTTTTGATTAATACAATTCATTATAAAAGCATTTTCATTTAAATTTAAATTTATCATATATTTTTCTAAAGGTGAAGCAAAATCCAGTGGATAATTTTTTAATATTTCAATAATTTTATCAATATTTAATATAAATTTAATATTATCTACACAAGATACAAGTTTGACATCTTGTTCTAAATTTAATGATGTTGTTATAATGTTAATTAATGATAATTTATTTTTAGTATGTCTATATTTGTCTTTGTATTTTAAATACTTATTCTTATAATCCATTAAATAAATTTATAATTAAATATTGTATGCTTTGATTAAAATAAAAATAAAAAAAAATTATCAAAAAAATATCAAAATATTTTGTAATAATAATTAGTTATATAATAATATATTTTTTAATTTAATGGAAAAAAATATTAATCTAATTGGTAAAATAGAAATTCATGGTCCTAGACAAGTTGTCGTTTATGAAAATAACTTACACCATAGTTCATATGTAGATTCATTAGATTTTATTGTTGGAGATAAAGTATATTTAGATGAAAATAATAAATATGTTTTATATGAAAGACAAGAACAAGCTGTAATAGGAATAGTTAGACATATATATAAAAAAGAAGCATTCATCTATATTTTAAATTCTAAATTTGTTCCAAAAATTCCTGATAATAAATACAAATCATTAGACAAACTTGTTTTATGGTTACATAAAAATGGTAAAATAACAGTTAAGAGTAAATATTCAAATTATACTATTAATGATTATAAATGTTTGGTAGATATGTATTCATTAACATCAAAAAGACCAGATATTAAAGAAAAATTAAGTAATCATCTTTATACAATTAATGAAGTTGTAAATCATAATGAGTTAGATACATTCACTATTGACCCAACTAATTCAGTTGATTTTGATGATGCTATTACAGTTGATGTAGAAAATAAAATTATTTATATTCATATTGTTGATATCGCTCATTTTAATTTACATGAAAGATTTAGAGAAAGATGTCTTACTTTATATTTATCAAATGAACATACAGAGCATCTTTTAGATAAAACAGATGCATCTGATAAACTCAGTTTAATAGTTGATAAAGAACGTAATGTAATTACTGTTAAAATAGTAATAGATGATGAAGGTTTAGTTACAAAATATGATATATATAAAAGTACAATAATAGTAAAAAAAAGATGGAATTATGAACAAGTATTAGAAGCAATAAATAATAATTTAGCACCCACTAGCATTTTATTTTTAGCTGATTTAACAAAAAAACGTTCTGAAAATACTAATTATAATATTAATTTACCATCGTTAAGAATAACTTCAAATAAATTTTCAGGTGATGTTGAATCAATAATATCAGAAAATACAAATGATATATCACACGCATTAATTGCAACCGCTATGATTTTAGCAAATATTACTGTAAGTAAACATTTAAGTGAAAGAAATATAAAATTACCAAATAGATTTCATGAAAGTTTAAAAGGATTTACAATACCAAATTTTGAAAAAACTGGAAATGATAATGTAGATTCTTTTGTAATGATTAAAAAATTTGCTAGAGCTTATTATGCTATTGATAAAAAAGGACATTTTGGATTAGGAATAACAGATTATGTTCATTTTACATCTCCAATGAGACGTTACGCTGATGTTATTATTCATCGTCTTTTAGCTGGTTATCAAATAGAAGATGAATCTTTAGAAAATGAAGTTTTATGGATAAATCATAGAGCAGACATAGTAAGAAACTGTCAAAATATATATATAATGTGGAAAGTAAATCGTTGGTTAAAAAAAATAAATAATTCTCATGAAATTTGGACTACTGGAATAAATAAAAATGGTATTTTATGGTTTATGCCAAGTTTATCACTGAATGGATTTATGCATGTATCTAATTTAAGTAAACAACAATGGGAATTTATTGATGAAACATTAGTTGGTAAAATAAATAATAATATAATTAAAATTGGTAGTAAAATGTTAGTAAAAGTTGATAAAATAGATGATATAACTGGTTTAATAACTATAAATTTAATTTAATAAGAAAGTAAAATAATATGCACAGTACTTTGATTTATTATTATTATACTTTAATCATTTTTAATAGCATTTCACGATTTATGAAAGCAATTAATAAAACTATAGCAATTATAATTATATTACAATTATTTAAACCATCAAAATTTTCAACATTAAAATAATTCAAACTATCAAAATTTTCAAGATTAAAATAATTTAAACCATCAAAATTTTCAACATTATTCTTTTTTTCCATTTTTTGTGTTTTTTGTGTTTTTTGTGTTTTTTGTGTTTTTTGTGTTTTTTGTGTATTGATTTTTTCCATATAAAATATATTATTTTTTGATGAGTCTTCATTTATTTTTAATATAGAGTTAGTAAGATAATTAATAGGTACATTTTTTAAAATAACACTTTTAAAATTAATGACAAATAATTTATTTACTTTAAATGTACTATAATCTTTAAAATCAATAGGAAATGTAGCAACTTCATCTTTTCCATTTGCTTTTAAGTAAATACGGTCTTGAACTAATGATAATTTTTCTTGTTTTTCATCTATTGGTTTTCTTCCTAGTTTTTCATCTATTATTTTTTTAATTAATTTTTCATCTATTGGTTTTCTTCCTAGTTTTTCATCTATTATTTTTTTAATTAATTTTTCATCTATTGGTTTCCTTTCTTGGTTTAAATCTACTAATTGTCTTACTTGGTTTAAATCTACTAATTTTCTTCCTTGTTTTAAATCTACTAATTTTCTTCCTTGGTTTAAATCTACTAATTGTCTTCCTTGGTTTAAATTTACTATTTGTTTTACTTGTTTTAAATCTACTAATTTTTCTATTAATTTTTTTCCTTGGTTTTTTCGTATTTTTTCATCTATTGGATTTTTTCGTATTTTTTCATCTATTGGATTTTTTCTTAGTTTTTCATCTTTTTTTTCTAATTTTTTTAATAATTTTTTTACTAGTTTTTTTCTTATTTTTTTTTCTATTTTTTCTATTTTTTTTTCTTTCATAATATTTTTATTATTAATACTAATTATTTTAAGATTTAATAATGGTACTTGATTAGGAAATTTATTTAAAATGTTTAATTTAAGTTTCTCTATAAACATATTAGATTTAAAATTTATTTCTACAGTTGCATTTTTAGAATTTAATTCAAAAAGAGGTAATAAATTATTTTTAAATTGAGCATCTATATTATCACCTAAAGATGCTTCAATTTCATAATATTTATATAATTCATTATCAATTGGTTTGTTATTACTTGGTTTACAATCAACTGGTTTATTATTAACTGGTTTACAATCAACTGGTTTACAATCAACTGGTTTACAATCAACTGGTTTACAATCAACTGGTTTACTATCAACTAGTTTATTATTAACTGGTTGCGAATTTCCCATATATATATATATATATATATATATATAAAATATTTTAAAGTATTTTAATGATTTGCAGATGATAGGTTTCTATTTTTCGATACAGAAACATTATAACTAAAAATTATAACATTATTCATTATTACTTTTTGTAAAATATTTATTAACTGTTTCACAAATTTTTTTTTTAACATATGCATTATTTAATTTAGTATCTACAAAATTATTACTATTTATAGCAATTTGTTTACATTTATCATCATTATTAATACACCATTCTATTTTTTCATTTAAATCACTAAAATCATTATTAATTGGTACATAATGTTCCCACTCTACAAGTTCATCGTAATACCATTGTTTCCAAAGACTTTTTACTTTTAATAATATAGAACCAGAATATAACTTCCATACAGTTGCATCCCATGTATTTGACCATCCATCAATATCTAATATATATTTATATTTAATTTGTTCAGATATAGTTGTAAATTTGCTACTATAATTACAATTTTTAATTTTATTATTTTTATATAATTGAAAGAAATATTGTCTAGGATTTAAATTATCTTTATTTTTAGTATCAATAAAATTTATATTAAAACTATTATTAATATTTCCTCTCCAAATACATGTATTTATTTTATCTGACCATCTTACATAATTGTCTCTTATTTCTTTTAATTGTTTTGAATGTTGTTTATAATTACAAAAATAAGGGTCCGGAATACAAATTGATTTAGTATCATCTATTCTTTTTGAATATGTAAAAACAGTGTCAAGTTGATATTTAATAGGAGGATAAGATAAAAAAATCATATTTTCAACTGAATTCTCAATTATATTATCTCTATCAAATTTATAACCATCATTGAAACATAAGATAAAAAAATATTTTTGTTTATTTAAAGAATTATGTATATTTTTCATCCAATAATCTATAGTAATACCAAGATAATTTGAATTAGATGGATTATCTACATAAATAAAAAATTTGGGTTCAACAGATGTATCTATTCCAACTGCTGCTATACGATTAGATAAACCTTTAATATTTGAATTAAATTTATTATTAAAAGCTTCTAAACTTAAAAGATAAGGTTCATTTTGATTATATAAATTTAAACGTAACTTTATAATATGATAATCATTAGAATCCTTTGAAAATAATGTATTTAATAAAATATTATCAGAAACAGGCTCAAAATTATTTGCTAAAATATTATCTTGAATAGTATCATACTCAATATCACTCAAATTATCTATTGACATATCATCTGGAACAGCCTCATAAATAATATTATAAAATGGTTCTAATAAATTATTATAATCACAAGTTATAGAATATACTATTACTATTGTCAATATAATAAAAATAATTAATAATTTTCTTTTCATTATATTATATTATAGAAATTAAAAATTAAAAATTTATTTAGAATAGTATTTATTTTTAGATTTATGAATCAGTACTAATAGATGATATAAGGTCATCTAGTTTTGTATTTGAATGTGTATTTAAAACTGGTTTTGTGCTTGTATTTAAAACTGGTTTTGTACTTGAATTTAAAACTGGTTTTGTGCTTGAATTTATAAAATAATAACATAAACAAAAAATAATAATAAGTAATGTTATAATAACAATTAAACCTCTATTGTAATTTCTTTCATTTTCAAATTTCTCTATTTCTTTTTTTTCTTTTTCTTCTTTTTCTTCTTCAGAGTTTTTACTATTAAGACAGAACATATAACTTATTTAGATATTTTTTATAAAAATTGCACACATTATTTATTATATTATAATTTCTAATATAATGACCACTATATATGTTTTTGAGCTAAATGAAAATAAATATTATATAACTGAATTTAAAAATGAGATTATTGAACCTATTAAAGAAATGGTTAAAAAACTTGTTCCTGAGAATGATTCTGATAAAATTAAAACTT
>Ga0214919_10010939_pt1 | contig 11391 bp, 8 predicted proteins | sample LL1503_MetaG_FD_177994 | JGI IMG/M metagenome (GOLD analysis project Ga0214919, IMG submission 177994) | Freshwater microbial communities from Lake Lanier, Atlanta, Georgia, United States - LL-1503 | ecosystem: Environmental > Aquatic > Freshwater > Lake | place: USA: Georgia | collected 2015-03-15
TGTATTCAACCTGTAGCTTGATCCAATCTTTGGGCGGACTGGCCATTTCACCAGAATTCCAATAAATTGAAACGGAATTATTATTTCTAGCCACCACTAATTTGGCAAATAATTTTCTGTTTTTATCGTATAGGACTATTGAATTAAATGTTCTTTCAACTTCAATATAAGTTGCGAAAATAGTATCGTCATAATATTCAATCCAACCCCCTCCTTCATTGATCCAATCTTGCAAAATTCTTTTTTTATCTGTAATGATTACACCTGCAACATGCTTTATCAGCTTGATGTCATTTACATTGATTGGTTGGATAATCGCTGTTGAGGTTTGCAGTTTACTGTCCCCGTTTTTAACAAAATAAAAGTTGCCACGTGACTCGTTGTATACAGCAGGCCTTTGCTCATGACTTACAGTTTTAGCCAAGGTTTCAACGGAGTCTTGAACCTCTCGCATCAGTTCCTCGATCTTTACCCCCGGTTTTTTCATTCTTGCAATAAATTCACGAGTAAATACGCCGTTGGGATTTGGGTCGTTTTCACCCAAGCGATCTAAGGCTTGCTGACCTCGACTTGCTGAGTAAACAACCATCTGCCCCTTGGGCGGCTCAATGGCACTCAAGCCACGAGCATTACCAATATTTCTACCTTTTGACTTCAGCGGGTTGTCTCTGCAAGCATCAACCATCACCAAGCTAAATGCAGGCTTTGCTTCACTAATTTTGTCAGTCAACGCAAGAAGCTCATAAGCCGTCTTTTCAACTTGGCTTTCACTGTTAGCTTCAATATCGGTAGGAAGTAAGTAGCTACCGTTCTTAATCTGGACTCCATGTCCTGCAAAAAACACCACCACTTCATCGCCACCAGTTATGCCATTGGTGAAGGTCTCTACAGCTTTGACCATTCCAAGGTAATTGAGGTCTCTATGCAATTGAACAGTAAACCCCGCAGCTTTAAGTTCACGAGCCATTGCGGTTGCATCGTTACCAGCCTTTTGAAGCTTGCTCACTGATGTGTAGTTGTCATTACCCATGACAAGCGCGACCCGCTTGGCATATGCAGGCAGGAAAATTAAAGACAAAAGTAGCGATAAAAATAGTTTGTTCAAAGTCACAACATTAAAAATCAAAAATTGGCAATAGCAGCATCTCATTCAACTATTGAATATTCGCCTCCCAGATTCCACCATCCCTTAGTTGCGCCGGGAACTAATCGGCTATCAATGAATATTGAGACGCTTTTATCTTTGACTGAAATAACCATTTTTAAAAGTGTTTGTCTAGTTCTATCGATGAGTACGATTGAGTTAAAGTCTCTTTCAACTTCTTCAAAAATGAAACGAACTTTATCATTTTGATATTCGTGCCATTCGCCTTTTACATTGATCCATTCAGTTTTTATTTTCTTTCCGTTATCAAATTGGAATCCGGAGACATGTTTCAATTTTCTGGTATCAAATCCAGAAAAACCAGCGGTTGAATTGGCACTAGCTAAGGACTGATTTAGTTGATCTATAGATTGAATGCGCTTAGTAGCTTCTTCGTAAAACAGCCCATTCGGAAACTTCCTTAAATATGTAATCAGTTCAGCGCGATTCCGACTGTCTTTAACAGAATCCCAAAAGGCCTTGTCATCACTTACATTGGTCTGTGCAACATTCACGCAGTTACCAAAGCAAAAATCGCCCTCAATACTTCCCTCCATCCAAGGCTCTTGCTGGTTTTTTGACTCAGCTTTAACACTTGTGACAACCCGCTTGAGAACTTGCTCAATTGGCTGGCCTTTATTGTCCATTGCATCAAGTAGCGCACCTGTATACAAGCCGTTACGTCCAACCCCGTCGGCAGCCACACTGCCCGGCCTTGTTGCAAAGGAAATCAAAGTGCCAGAAGGGGCGTTTTCTTTAGATAGCCCTTTAGTAGCCGATCGGAAACTGCGTGAATATGGATTGTCCCTGCAAGCATCTAGGAAAACTAAGTTAAGTCGCGTCTTTGCGTCACCAAGAACATCCATGATCTGTCGCATGGCGAGGCTTTGATTAGGCACATCTTCTTCACCTGCTATTTCTGCGTCAACTGTTGGAAAGTAATTGTCACCCTTAATTTGCAGTCCATGTCCTGCATAGTAAACAAGTGCCACACTGCCAGGTGTTAGCTTTGAACGGAATTCACGTAAGGTGCTGCCAATTTGTTTAACTACGAGATTGTTGCGCTCGATAACAGTAAAACCCAAGCCCCTGAGCTTTGCTGCCATATCTCGTGCATCGTTTACAGGATTCTTGAGTGGTGAGTTCTTGTAATTGCTATTGCCGATAACAAGAGCCACACGAGTCTCTTGGGCCTGTGCGACGGCCTGACTGCACCACCCGAAGATCGGAAAAAATAAGACAAAAAGAGCGCTTTTAAATTTCACGGCATTAACAATTCTGAATTTGACAATTGAATAGTAAAGTCTAATCTGTAGAGTATGCTTTTTTTAACGATTATTTAATGCTTAATTAGTATTAAATTAAATTTGCAAAGCTCTGAAATTAGCGAACGTTGTTCCATCACTTTGGTACGGCAGGTGGGGAGCAGGCAAGTTTTTAATTAGGTCTAAAACTAATTTCTAGTATGGGTGGTGCTTTGCCATCTACGTTGATTGGAATTCTTTGAGTCTTATCCAAAGCATTCAATACTGAAGCATCCCAATCATCGTTACCACTTGAGGCAATAATTTTTCTATTTTTAATTAAGCCATCTTCTTCTAGTTCCACAAGCACGATGGTCTGTATGTTAGTTTTTTGTTCTTCTAGCTTACCCTTGAAAATAATATTTGGTTTAATGGAATTTCGGATTTTTTGTGCGTAAGTTAGGTTTTCGTTTTTTGAGGTGTTGTTCCCTTGCCTTTCCATCTCTTGCATCCGTAAAAGATTTCTATCGCGAATTGCACGAACTTTAGCTTCATTTTCTAACGCTTGAGCTTTAGCTTCATTTTGTAATGCACGAGTTTTGGCTTCATCATTTGCCCACACAGATGCAGTTATGATTAGTAAAAAAATGGTTAAAAACTTTTTCATCTTAGTTTAGTATTTCAATATCATTGCTTGAGCAAAATAGAGCGTAAAAGCAGACGGTAGTACCATCGCCAATAAGTGGGGCCATGGGGCGGGTGGGATTGCAGACTTTAGTACTGCCATACATAGACTTGCTATTTCTTGAAATAGAAATCACCCAACACTTGATCATAAATTGCTGGCACTTGTTCATGCCCAATAGTTTTTGCAAGTTCAGCTACTTCGTTGCGAACATTTTTTACAATTCGGTCGATGCTAATTCCCGACTTTTGCATTTCTTTTAAAAACGTTCTCGTAAAAACCCCATTTTTGTTTTTATCGCTACTGCCTAGCCTGTCCAAAGCCTGTTGACCACTTCCTGCCGAGAAAACAACCATCTGACCTGTTGCAGCCGTAGTTGGAGCCAATCCTCTGCCACCAATGTTGCGCCCCATTGATTTAAATGGGTTGTCCCTGCAAGCGTCAATCATTGCCAAAGTAAATTTAGCCTTCTTTTCGGTCATATCGTCCAAAACTCTTTGAAGTTGTATTGCCTCATCTTTAACTTGAGCTTCTGATTCGCCGCCAATATCTGTGGGTAATAAATAGTTCGTAGCTCCCAACTGCACGCCATGCCCGGCAAAGAAGAACATGACTTCATCGCCACCTTGAACTTGGCTTGAAAAAGTTCTTAATGCAGCCTTCATTTCTTTTTCATTTAAATCAAGCTGCAAAGTAACCTTGTATCCAACAGCAGTTAAGTTAGAGGCAATTGCTTTAGCATCTTCTCGCGCATTCAAAAGCTTTGTTACCGATTTATATGTGTCGTTTCCAATAACCAAAGCTTTTCTATTAGCCATAGTTGTCATTGCAGATGGTGGGCTTACTTGGTTTTGTAGCTTGGCAAGTCTTAATTGCTCTTCAAGTTCAGCTTGTTTTCTTTTTGATTCTTCTGCATCAGCACGGAGCCGGCTAATCTCAGAAGCCTCTAGTGCTAAACGCTGTTGTTCTTTAATTCGTGATTCTTCAAAAAGACGCTTCTGCTCTGCTGCTTTTTGTTCAGCCAAAATTCTGTCTTGTTCTTGTTTCCTAGCTTCTTGTGCTTGTCTAAGCTGCTCTTCAAGTTCTTGCTGTCTTTGCTTTGCAACAGCAGCTTCCACTCTTAACTTTTCATTTTCAAGTCGTTGTTTTTCCTGAGCATTTAATTGAGCTACTTCAAGTTGAGGCGACGTATTTACCTGCGCTATTTGTGTTTCAGTATTAGCTAATTTTTCAAGTTGTCCATATGGACTCCCATTACGAAACTGCCCCAAAAATGGCAATCCTTGTTGATAAATTACGCCCATACAGCCATTCCAACTAGCTACATCAGAGCCTTCGCATCTTGGAAGATTAAATACAGGGAGCCACATAGAAGCAGCGGAAGTCGGACTTGTGTTGCTTACCAAATTAGCTTCTTGAGCTAAACGTTCACGCTGTTCTTTATTTCTAGCACCTTCAGCATTTCCAAATTCTTCTTTTACTTTTTGTTCTGCCAAGATCCTATTTTCCTGACCTACCAAAGTATCTGATGGTTTAGTTGTTTCAACTTGAATACGTTCTTGACTTGCGAAACTATCTTTGGACCTAGAAGCAAAAAATTTTTGGATATCTGATGCTTTATCAAATTGAGCAAAAGACTTAAATTTTTTATTAAACAACGACTCATCAAAAACTGTCATGTACTCTTCATGCCACTGTTGAATTGCTTTGTATTCACCACTGTCTTTCTTGAAAAGTGTTTCTTTATTCAAGCCATTAAAATTTGGGTACAGGAAATATGAAGTGAAGCTGTAATAATAATTATTAGATGAACTAATTACAAAATAGCTTACTCCTACTGAAAAAGATCCGTTAAAACTGCGAGGCCATAGTGCGTCTTTAACAGTTTCTCTATTAGTTGAGTGCTGTCCAACTAAGTCTCTTTTAATAAAATCATCATAACTAGAGTAAAAATAAAAAGCACTACATTTATTTTTTAAATGAGATGGTTTTGAACCATGAGAGGAGAAAAAAATTACGTGCCTACTACTTTCATAGATTTGACAAGCTGCATTAGCCCAATTGATAGAAGTTCTTTTTGACTTGGTAACACCAATTAACACATTTGGGGAGTTTTCATCTAAATTTAAAAGATAGTTTCTCTCAAGCATCAATGTTTTTTGTGTGTTTGGGAATTCAGTATTTTTAAATAATTTCCAATCACCAAAGGTAATTGGAAAATCTTCTTTGCTTTCGAAATTAAATTTGTCCCTGTAAACGTCCCCAATTTTTGTTTCAGCAATAGCGCTATTTACAAACAACAAAAATATAAAAAAGAGCCATTTCATCTCTGCACCTTAAAAAAGAAGTCACCACTCAAACTTGTGTTTTCCCAAGGTGTCTGCTGATTCTTAGTTTCATCCTGTACAGCCCTTCTGACTTCCTTGAACACCTGCTCTATCGGCTTATTGGGTGACTGCATGGCCTTTACGAGATGCTTTGTATATGGACTGTTACGCTCTCTTGGATCACCATCAGAAGCGACCTTACCCGGTGAGGTTGCATATGCGATGATCGTACCTCTTGGCGCATCCATATTAGCCAAACCTCTTGAAGAAGATCGGAAGCTGCGACCGAAGGGGTCATCTCGGCAGGCATCCACAATCAAGATGTTCACGCCTTTGCCAGCAGTACTCATCTTCTCAAGTATCAAAGAAACGTCAAGTCCTTGATCAGCTATTTCGTCTTCACGTTGGATGTCCGCATTAACAGGGATAAAGTAGTTACGACCTTTGACTTCTACACCGTGACCTGAATAATAGACAAGCCCAACATCGTTGTTAATCAGGCGATCGCCAAACTGACGTACTGCTGTTCGCATTTGAGGAAGAGTGGCATCACGCAGATCAATAACTTCAAAGCCTGTTGCCTTCAACGATCGCGAAACATCGTCAGCATCGTTTCTTGGGTTTTTTAATGGTCGCACTTTGTAATTAGCATTACCTACTACTAATGCGATTCGTCGCCCAATTGCTCCAATAGAAGCGGTTTGAGTTGGGATTGGAGAGCCTTGTTGCACCTGTCTAAGCTGCTCTTCAAGTTCTCGCTGTCTTTGCCTCGCAACAGCAGCTTCTTCGCGCAATTTTTCATTTTCAAGGCGCTGTCTATCCTGAGCAGTTAATTGAGGTGGTTGCTGCTGCGGTGCAGTTATCATCTGCGCCGTTTGTGTTTCAGCGTTAGCTACTTTTTCAAATTGCCCATAAGGAATTCCATTACGGAACTGCCCCGCAAAGGGCAGTCCCTGTTGATACATTACCCCAATACAACTATTCCAACTATTTACATCAGAACCTTCACATCTTGGTAGATTACTTGTAGGCAGCCATATTGAAGATGCTGCGACCTGAGCCACATTACTTGCGCTAGAAAAATCTGGTCTTTTCCGGACAAACTCTCCATGAGGAATGCCATTTTTATACTGACCAAAATAAAGAACTCCTTCAATTTTCTGAGATCCAATACAGCCATTCCAATAATCAGGATTTATGCCCTGACAAGCTGGCAAATTGATTTGACTTAAGGCCATTCCTGAACCAAATAAAGCCACAAGAAAAGTTAAAACTCTAATCATCTTTGCACCGTGAAATAAAAATCACCAACAAGGCTTGAGTTCTCCCAAGGTATCTGTTCTCCCTTGGTCTCTTCCATCACATTACGTCTAACAACCTTGAAGACCTGCTCGATAGGCACATTGGGTTGTTTTAGTGCTTGAAGTAAGTGCTTGGTGTAAGGGCTGTTTCTACCCACCCCATCCGCAGCAACCCTGCCCGGTGCAGTTGCAAATGAAATGAACGTACCTCCGGGAGCATCCATGCGGGCAAGGCCATTATTGGTAGAGCGCCAACTCTTTTGAAGTTCATTGTTTCGGCAAGCATCAACGATCAGAATGTTCACCCGCTTGTTGTTTGGCCCTCTGATGTTATCCATCATTTCTAGGAACTGACTTGCATCAAAAGCCTGATCAACTACTTCGTATTCACGCTTGATGTCTGCGTTAACGGGGATCAGGTAGTTCTTACCCTTAACCTCTACGCCGTGTCCTGAGTAGTAAACAAGACCAACATCACTATTGCCAAGCTTGTCAGCGAAACGGCGAGTTACCTCACGCATCTGGGCAAGAGTAGTGTTGTTCGCCTCGATAACATCAAAACCAACTGATCGCAGAGATCTTGCAATATCGGTTGAATCGTTTACGGGATTTTTTAGAGGATTGACTTTGTATGCTGCGTTACCAATGACTAATGCAACACGACGCTCTATGCCATAACTTGCTGTTGGCTTGGAGGACTGTTGTTGGGCAACCTTGAGTTGCTCTTCTAATTCTTGTCGCTTTCTGCGTTCCAATTCAACTTCTAATGCAAGGCGATCACGCTCAACTTTGCTAGTATCGCTAGCTGACTGATTGTTAACTGCTACAGTTTGATTTTGAGTCGACGTATTAAAAGGGAATCTACTTGTTTCAATGGGATGAGCAGAAATAAGATTTCTAAGCCATGTCCCAGTTCTCAAAACAGTACCGCTTTGAGAGTATTCAATCCCTTGACCTCTACGTTGGTAATTTTGAAACTCACCGACATACTTTGTTCCGTTCGCATCAGTCACACTGCCCCAACAATTATGTCCAAATCCGGCTCCTAGGCAGGCTGGTAAATTACTCTCACTTGCTAATGGAACAATGTTAATTGGAGAAGATTCTGGTTGATTGGAAGTAACTTGTGCCGAGCTGTTCGCGTATTTTGAAAACAGATTTTGATCTACAACTATTCCATTGTTTACAAGAATGCCGCATTCACAACCATTTTTCTGGCAAGCGCTTAAGGATTTTGCAATTGAATCATCCCCAGCATTTGACGAAGTTATTGATTTAATAGAAATTGAATTGCAATTTTTGTCTTTTGCTGCGGTAATTACATACGCCATTGATTGCGCCGCTACTTGGCCTACTTCACGATTAGTATCTATATCTTTCTGACTTGTAAATCGATAGTCATAAAGGCATCCATAACCGGCAGACAGCCTAAGTTGCGGTGGGCATTGATTTGGAGAGTTGGCAGTTTTTGTTTCCAACCTCCACGTATATTTCATGCTGGCCCAACTTTGCTGAGGGATTCCACCAACACTCGCGGGCTTAAATTGACACTTTAACAAACCTTGCCTTGCTGCATCATCCAATCTGAGAAAACCAGAGCTTTTCTCGACTGCTGACTCAATTACTTTTCCATCTGTTCCGACTAGAAATTTGAGTTGAACTGTGCCTTCTTCTTCCAGACGCTTTGACATAGCGGGATATTCTGGTTTTTCGCAACTTGAGGTGTTAACCACCGCGCTTGTACTCTGTGCTAGAACTGTTCCGCATCCAAATACGCAAAGCAATAAAAGTCGGCTCAAGATTTTCATTGCTCAATGGTAATCATTTTTACAATCAAGTCCTAATCCTAACGTTCGCATCCCTTTCAAAAATTTATATACCCCCGGCCTTCGGATTTCAAAAAGCAAGGGGGCCTTCCGCAGGCTCACCGTTTGAGCAAATTAGTATGCGAAGGCTGACGGGAGTCCCATCGTGAATAAGTGGGGGTAGCGGGTGGGTGGGGTCTGGCTGGGTGGCAATTTGGAAGGGGTAGGGAGTCTGCGCTCTTTTAAATAGAACGACTTCTTGTTCTTCGATGATTGAAATACCTAAGCACCATCAAACCGGTCTAAAAACATCAAGTTAGGACATTTTTAGGACACCAATAACAAAAAAGCACCGAACGTTTCCGCTAGATGCTTGATTTAATTGAAGATTTTTGGTGGGCGATGCAAGTTTCGAACTTGCGACCCCTGCAGTGTGAAGACTTCTTTAGACCACTACTTTCCTCAATGATTAGATTGACTTAGCTGCATTCTGTTAACTCAAAGTAGTATAGAAGTAGTATGGTTGTGAAATTAAATTACTGAGTTTTTTACACTTGCAATGTTTGTCAAATTATCAGCCACTGTTTGAATATCTCAAAGTGTCTAAGAGGCTGGAATCTGATCACACCAACTCACATGAGCAGACACAATCTTCCATCCTTTAGTTGTACGAATCCAAGTTTGACTTTGCCTGCCGTTTCGAGAGTTTCCAACTGATTCGAACTCTGTATTTGCAGTGGCAAAATCGTTTCCGAAAGTAGTAATCACAGTATTAGACAAAGTTCGAATCACACCTTTTGAACGAGATGCACGAAATGCTTTGATTGCATTAAATCCATACAAATTTTCAGCAATCCCAAAGCGAAGTGTCAACGAGCTATCCCAAAAAAGTTCATCTAAAACCTCCACATCATTGTGAACAACAGCATGTTCATATTGCTCAAAAATAACCTGTACTTCAGCCAAAACAAGAGGTGAATTAATTTCCATATTCCATCCAGTACTTTTTAATTAGGACTGCCCTAATTTCAGGCTCGCATGTTTGAATTTTTGAGCTCTTAAGACTTTGTTAGGAATTCGACCCAGTTACCGTCAGGGTCTGTGACAATTGCAATGCGAACACCGGGGCGAATCTCCGTTTCCGGCACCACCAAAGGAACTCCAGCGTTGGAGCAAGTCTGAACCATTTCGGATAGATTACTTACTGACATTGTCCAGTATCGATATCCAACTGCGCCTTGAATACCTCCCGGAGCAGCTGGTAATGCGGCCATAGCTTCGGGCAGTACCACCAGCTTAATCACGCTTTCGCCGCAAAGTAATTGGTGCATCACAACGTCGGCAGGGAATGCAATTTCGGCATGGTACTTTAGTCCTAAAAGGTCGCGGTAGAAGACCAGCATAGCTGTTCCATTCTTGGTCACGATACCCAGATCGACAGATTGTTTGGTCAGTGCGATGGACACGTTCTTCTCCTTTTGTTTGCAGTACATGGACTTGAGTTGAATCATTAAGCGCTTGAAACTACTTTATTGATACAGGGCAAGTCAGATCATCTGCAGTGTTTACCCTCGATCAGTACATGACAGTTTTTCATCAAAAAAATCAGTTTCTTTTTTGACCTTTAGTGTTTGCGCCAAAGGGTAAACACGCGGTGACAGGTTATGTCAGACATGTGCTAATGACTGACCACTAAATCGTAGATCACTTAATTTTGGAAAATCATGTTCAAAGCGACAATCATGTACCCCCCTACTCCAAGCGCACGGTTTGACATGACTTACTACATCGAAAAGCATATGCCAATGGTCAAAAGCAAAATCGGTGAGTCATGTATTGGATTTACTGTCGAGTCTGGACTGGCAGGTGGCGCGCCAGGATCACCCGCACCCTATGTTGCAATAGGTGCATTGCTGTTTGAATCTATGGATAAATTTGGTGCAGCAATGGCCGAGCATGGCGCCGAGATCATGGCCGACATTGCAAACTACACTGACTCTCAACCCGTTATGCAAATAAGTGAAGTTAAGGTGGGCTGAGCGGCATCTTAAACAACGTACTCAAAATTGGTAGTTTTTTTAAATACAAGTAAATTATAAATAACTAACAAATTTCAAATAGCAATACTTTTTGATGATCAAGCGTAAAGAGTCTTTACGCTGCTTATTTTTTGAGCAATTACAAATGCTATTGCAATAAGTTGCCATGACTCCAATGTGTATAGAGTTTTTAGTTGGCCGAGCCAATATGTATGGAATTTTTATGAAGCCAAGCAGACTGACCGGTATCCGATTCAACTCATTAAATATCTGAAATTTTCCATCTAACCTCTTGCGCACTCTGAAGAGAGCAAGAGTCCAGGTGCCCATACCTTCTCAACAACATAGTTTGATCTCTATGTCCCATGATCTGAGATGCAACACCCACCCCTACCCCACTTCGCAAAAGTGACGCTGCAACCCAATGTCTAACATCATGTATACGGAGTTCCGGCCGACACAACATGGAAGTCAAACTTGTCCATTTCTTTCTATAGTTAATTGGCGTGATGCCATTTTTTCCCGCAAAGATCAATCGATGTATATGGAGTTTTGGATTAGATAAATTTGATGCTTGAGAAAACGAAGGTCTCATTTGTTTGGCCAAGCTCATCGTGGCTGGTGAAAAAAACAATGTTCTTGAGTCGCCATTCTTTGTCATCGGTACGATCATTTTTGCACTTGCGATATCCAGATCATTCCAAGTTCTTTCAAGCAATTCACTCTTGCGTGCACCAGAGTCTGCAAGCATCCACACGAACAAAGTAAACAATCGGTCCTTGCACATCTTGGCCGCTAATCTCAACGAAATAAAATCTTGTTCGCTCGATGAAACATATCGGACTT
>Ga0214919_10010940_pt1 | contig 11390 bp, 12 predicted proteins | sample LL1503_MetaG_FD_177994 | JGI IMG/M metagenome (GOLD analysis project Ga0214919, IMG submission 177994) | Freshwater microbial communities from Lake Lanier, Atlanta, Georgia, United States - LL-1503 | ecosystem: Environmental > Aquatic > Freshwater > Lake | place: USA: Georgia | collected...
ACCAAGATCCGGGGCATGTTTGTGCACCCCGAGCAGGTAGATCAGATCGCCAAGCGCTTTCCTGAAGTGCTGCGCGCGCGCTTGGTGGTCAGCGGCGCCATGGCGCAGGACGTGATGACGCTCAAAGTTGAGAGTGCCAGCGTCCCGCATGGGCTTAGCGAGCGTCTGGCTGACGCGGTGCGGGATGTGACCAAACTGCGCGCCTCTGTGGAGTTGGGTTCGCCGGGCAGCCTGCCCAACGACGGCAAGGTGATTGAGGACGCTCGCAGCTACCAATAGCGGTTGGGGGATGGAGCCCGTCTTGGCGGGTTTTGGCCGCGATTCACTGCAAATTTGCGGACGAGCTGGGTAGTTATACGAATTTGAAAGCTGCCCTAATGGCGCTAGACTGCGGTTTTATTGTTCAGGAGTTTTCGATGAAAAAACTAGTCGCCCTTGTGGCTGCGCTTTCTGCGGTATTTGCTTTTGCTGATACCTATCCGTCCAAACCCATTTCCATCGTCGTGCCCTTCGCGGCGGGCGGACCGACCGACCGGGTGGCGCGCGATCTGGCTGAGGCGATGCGCAAGCCCCTGGGCGATGTCAGCATCGTGGTGGACAACGTGGCGGGCGCTGGTAGCTCCATCGGAGCAAACAAGGTTGCCAAGGCCGCACCCGACGGGTATGTGCTCTTGCTCAACCACATTGCCATGGCCAGTATGCCCAACCTGCTGCGCAAGATGCCGTTTAACGTCGAAACCGACTTTGAGTACCTGGGCATGATCAACGACGTGCCCATGACCGTGATCGCCAAACCCGCGCTGCCAGCCAAAAACTACAAGGAATTTGTCACCTGGCTCAATGCCAACAAGGGCAAGATCAACCTGGGCAATGCAGGCATCGGTTCGGCCTCGCACCTGTGTGGACTGATGTTCCAAAGCGCACTGCAAATCGACATGACCTCCGTTCCCTACAAGGGCACGGCGCCGGCTATGACCGACCTGATTGGCGGTCAGATTGACCTGATGTGCGACCAGACGACCAACACCTCAGCGCAGATCGAGGCCAAGAAAGTCAATGCCTACGCGGTGACCACATCCAAGCGACTGACCACGCCAGCCTTGAAGGACCTGCCCACTTTGCAGGAATCCGGCCTGAAAGGCTTTGAAGTCACCATCTGGCACGGCCTGTACGCGCCCAAAGGCACTCCGGCTGATGTGTTGGTCAAGATCAACAACGCCCTGAAAGCCGCTTTAAAAGACCCCGATTTCATCAAAAAGCAGGAAGCTCTGGGCGCGGTCGTAGTGACCGACAAACGGGTTGAGCCCGCTGATCACAAGAAGTTTGTCGCCGCTGAAATCGCCAAATGGAGCCCGGTGATCGCCGCTGCCAAGGAATACATCGACTAATTGTGGATTGGGGTGCACCGCGCGTTCACCTTGCCACACGGCACAAGAAGTCGTCTGGGGCTATACGCCCCAGACGACTTCTTTGTTTGCTGCCTGGCAACGCTGAAGCATCTGGATAAAGGGCAGGCTGCGCTGGCGCAGACCCACGGCGGGCGCGGCGGGGGGACGTTGGCCGTTCTCGCGGGCCAAAACGGCTTGTTCGGCACGGACTTGTTCCTCCAAAACGACCGCCTGCTGTAAGGCGGCCACCGCGTTTGGCATGTCTTGTGGCAATAAAATGCCTTGCTTGAGCTGCGACGGGTCGCTCTTGCCAATGATTTTGAGAATGGCTTCACCGTTGCCCTGCAACATAATCAAGTCACCGGTCACCTTGGATTTGAATTTATAGATCATGGTGTACCCAGCATACGCCAAACCGCTTGCCTTTCCATCCCCCTCACACCATGCCGACCCTTGTTATCCACCGCGACCACTTTCTGGCATATGTTGACGCACGGGCATTAGCCTTCGATTGGGCGGCACAGGCCCAAAGCGATTGGGGCATGCAAACCAGTTTTATCCAGGGAAATACCCTAGAGGGACTGCCTGATACGGTGGAGTTTCACCGCGCTGGGGTGAGGGGCACTCTGCAGGTTGATGCCAAGGAATTCGTATTACGCGCAGAGTTGGGTTTTTTGCTGGGCAGTTTTAAAGAGCAGATCGAAGCCCAAATTATTCAGAACCTGGACAAACGATTGGCGCAAGCCAGTCCCTAACTGGGCGGACCGATAATCCGAGGGTAGGTACGTGTCTCCAAATTAGGTAGAGAGTGTTTTGTTGATACTTGCGAAAATATTTTCTGAAATTAGTGGGCTTGACTGCAAGTATTTTTGTCATTGCGAACACGTCGAAACATACATCCGATTGACGGTGCAATAGCTCCCGGTAAGGGTGAGGCTTAGCCAATTCATTTGACGCCAAGGCACAGCCATAGATAGCTAAGGTTACTCAGGTGGAATATCGCAAGTTTATTCCTGTATTTGTGTTGTCCCCTTATCGCCAAATCATGAATCAAAGGAAACGATAGTTGTCGCAATACCTGCGTACCGGGGCCAAGGGGTTTGTGGGTTCGGCTTTGGCGTTAAACCTTACGCGCAAGGGTTGGACCTGTGTCACGCTGCCATACTTCGTCAAAAGCGATCCCAGGCGCCATTATGAAAGTGAAGCAAACCCGTTCATGTCGCGGGTTGATGCGCCTATCGGTGCCGTAACCCACCTCGCAGCCTGCATCCATGTCATGCAGGAAACGCACGCCGATCCACTGGCAGCGCTCCGGCAGGCAGGCGTGGATGTCACTTTGCGCTTGGCTAGACAAGCTGCGGCAGGCGTGGAGCGTTTTGTCTACATGAGTTCGGTCAAAGTCAATGGCGATTCCACGCCCCGCGGAGTACCTTTTCGTGAGTTGGATATCCCCCGACCTTAAAACCCCTGCGCCGTGTCCAAAATGGAAGCGGAGCGAGGTTTGCCTGCGATTGCCACGCCGACGGGCATGCAGGTTGTGATTATTCGTTCGCCCCTGGTGCATGGACCGGGTGTGAAAGCCAATTTTCCGGCGCTCATGCGCACCGTCGCGCACGGACTGCCGCTGCCTTTAGGCGCGCTACGCAATGTGCGCAGCCTGGTGGGCCTTGACAACTTGGTGGACTTCATCACGCTGTCCGCCCGACATCGGGCAGCGGCCAACCAAACCTTGTTTTGGTCAGCGACGGGCGCGACCTTTCCACGCCGAACTTGGTTCGCGCCATTGCGTACGCGGCGGGCAAACCGGTCCGATGGGTGTCCGTGCCATTGGCTGTGTTGGAGTGTTCCGTCGCTCTGACCGGACGTCTTGCAGCGGTGCAGCGCCTGTGTGGCAATTTGCAGCTCGACACTTCCAAGGCGCGCACGTTACTAGGTTGGGTGGCGCCCGTCTCGCTGGAGGAAGGTTTGCGACGTGCTTTTGCGGGCGCACCACCATGAGCAAACGCCTGTTTGATATTCTCTGGGCGGGCCTGACAAGCCTAATATTATTGCTGCCCCTGTTGCTGATGGCGTTGTGGGTGCGCGCAACGTCCAAAGGACCAGCCCTGTATTGGTCTGCACGCGTGGGCCGCAACAATGTTTTATTTGATATGCCCAATTCGCACCATGCGGCTGGCTACGCCCGCGGTGGCGACCCATTTGCTTGCCCATCCCCAATCGGCCCTGACACCCATAAGGCCTTTTCTGCGCAAAAGTAGTTCGGACGAATTGCCCCAGCTCTGGAGTATCTTGGCCGGAGATATGAGCTTTGTCGGACCCCGTCCGGCGCGTTTTTGACCGAAACAACCTCGTGGCACTGCGCAATGCCGCCGGTATTGACTAGATAAGGCCGAGGTTGACTGGCTGGGCGTAAGTCAAAGGCAGAGACGAATTGCCCCCAGTCATCAAAGTCCCCCTCGATCAGGAATATTTTGTGCGTAGATCATTCATTTTTGACATGAGAATACTGGTATTGACTTTTATCAAGGTTTTTAAGCGTGAAGGTGTCTCGCATTAAGGCCTAATTGAATTACAATGCTCGACGGAGTGCTTTTTTACTGGAGATAAAGATGACCAACCTGATTGATATTCAAAGCCAAATCGAAAAACTGCAAAAGCAAGCCAATGAAATCAAGGCTAAAGATTTCGCATCCACCGTGAAAGATATTCACGCCAAGATGCAGGCCTTTGGTATTACGGTGAAAGATTTGCAGTCGCCCAAATCGGGTAAGGCTGGGCGACCTGCCAAAACCAAAGCCGGTGTTGCAAAGACAGCTAAGGCGCCAAAAGCCCTCAAGACTGCGCGTAAAGTGGGTGCGCCGGTGGCCGCAAAGTTCCGTGGCCCCAATGGCGAGACCTGGTCTGGCCGCGGCTTGACTCCCAAGTGGCTCACTTCCTTGGTTGCCCAGGGGCACAGCAAAGAATCTTTTGCTGTGACAGCAGCGCCCGCCAGGGCTTGAGTCTGCGTCAAATGGGTCTGCCTTTTGGGGCAGGCCAAGACCTAAGAATGCGGCACATACATTCCTCTGGGTGCGTGTGCCGTATCTTCCCGTGCACCTTTTGTTGACTAATTTCAAGCCTGCGCATGAAGGAACGTGCGCAAGGCCCAACATGACATGCGATTACATGCACTGAGCTGGTCACGCACGGTAAAGCAATTGGTAGTTGTTGCCTTGGACGTCGTCTTGGGTTTTGTGGCCACTTGGCTTGCATTTACTTTACGGCTCGATACGCCGCATATTCCTACGGTGGATCAGTGGCGGCTTTATGGTTTGGTCCCGATTCTGGCCGTACCTATCTTTGCGAGTTTTGGGCTTTACCGGGCGATATTTCGGTATTCCGGTCAGGCCGCGCTGGTGGCGACTGCCAAGGCTATGGCTGTTTACAGCGCAACACTGATCACGCTATTGCTTCTCACGCAATGGAACTCGGTTCCGCGCAGTTTGGGAATAATGCAGCCCCTTATATTCTTCGTGTTGTTGGCCAGTAGCCGCGCAGTAGCCCGATTTCTATTGGACGGTTTGGTGGGTTTGTCTGACGCCAGTACAAGGCGCTTATTGATATTTGGTGCGGGTACGTCTGGTGTTCAAACGGCGGTTGCCTTATCGATGTCACGTCAATTTCGCTTATTGGGCTTTGTTGACGATGACCCGGCGAAAATCGGACGCAGTATCAACGGCCTGCCGGTTTGGCCGGCCCAGACCTTGTTTCAAACAGTTGTAGACGAAGGCATTACCGACATATTGTTGGCTATGCCAAAAGGGTCGCGCCAGCGACGTCATGCGATTCTTGAATCCCTCACTGGACTGCCAGTCCACGTGCGCACCTTACCTAGCATGTCCGACTTGGCAAGTGGCGAAGTTACGGTGCAAGATGTACGCGAACTTGACCCTGAGGATCTGCTGGGCCGATTACCCGTCGCGCCGGACGCGCAGTTACTGGCCCGCGACTTGGCCGGGCGGGTGGTTATGGTCACGGGCGCCGGGGGCAGCATTGGCTCAGAGCTGGCGCGACATATCCTGGCACAGGCTCCGCGCAAACTGGTGCTGCTTGAGCACCATGAATATAGTCTGTACTCCATTACCCAGGAACTGGAGGCCTTGCGCGCATTGCACGGCTTGGCGGTGGATATGGTCGCTTTGTTGGGCAGCGTGACAGACGCTGAGCACATGCGCGCTATTTGCCAGCACCACCGACCCTTTATCGTGTACCACGCTGCGGCCTACAAGCACGTACCGATGGTCGAAGCCAACGTAGCGCAAGGCGTGCTCAACAACGTCTTTGGCACTTTACATATGGCTCAGGCAGCACGCGCGGCGGGCGCGTGCCGGTTTGTGTTGGTCAGCACCGACAAAGCCGTGCGCCCGACTAACGTGATGGGCGCAACCAAGCGCATGGCCGAGCTGGTGTTACAAGCGCTGGCTGCCGAGTCGGTCCAAACCCCAGCGGACCAGGCGCTGGCCGAACCCGACTCGTCCCAGCTAAGGCATCCGAGCGGCACCTGCTTTTCCATGGTGCGCTTTGGCAATGTGCTGGACTCCAGTGGCAGCGTGGTTCCCTTGTTTCGCAAGCAACTGGCCCATGGCGGACCCATCACGCTCACCCACCCGGAAGTCACCCGTTATTTCATGACCATCCCCGAGGCGGTACAACTCGTTTTGCAGGCCGGTGCCATGGGCCAGGGCGGCGACGTTTTTGTGTTGGACATGGGCGAGCCCATCAAGATTTTTGACCTTGCGATGCGCATGGTCCGCCTTTCAGGCCTGTCCGTTCGGGACAGTGCGCGCCCCGACGGGGATATCGAAATTGCCGTGATCGGCCTGCGCCCGGGAGAAAAGCTCTACGAGGAGCTGCTCATTGGCGATAATCCCGAGTCCACCGCGCACCCGCGCATTTTGCGGGCGCGCGAGGCCATGCTGCCCTGGGACGAGTTGCAGCCGCACCTGAACCGCCTGCAGTCGGCGGCCCGTGCCGACGACCATGCGGCCATGCGCGCCATTTTGTCCGCTTGCGTGCAGGGGTTTGGAGCGCCCGCTGCGGTCACAATGCGGTGACACCTTCGCAAAACCCGTTCTACAGCTCCTTTTGCCTATGGCTACCCTATCCCCCCACGACAAGGCTGACATCTTGGCCAAGGCCTTGCCCTATATCCGCAAATTCCATGGCAAAACCATGGTCATTAAGTACGGCGGCAACGCCATGACCGACCCGGCCCTGCAATCTGCTTTTGCCCAAGACGTGGTGCTGCTGAAGCTGGTGGGCATCAACCCGGTGGTGGTGCATGGCGGCGGGCCGCAGATTGAGAATGCGCTAAAGCGCTTGGGCAAGACGGGCGAGTTCATCCAGGGAATGCGTGTGACCGACGCCGAGACCATGGAAGTGGTCGAATGGGTGCTGGGCGGCGAAGTGCAGCAAGACATCGTGGGCCTGATCAACCAGGCCGGGGGCAAGGCGGTGGGCCTGACCGGGCGCGATGGTGCCATGATCCGGGCGCAAAAGCTCAAAATGCTCGACAACGCCGACCCCAGCATCGAACTGGACGTCGGACAGGTGGGCGATATCGTCAGTGTCGACCCCAGTGTGGTCAAAGCCTTGCAGAACGACGCCTTTATTCCGGTCATCAGCCCCATCGGTTTTGGCGAAAACAACGAGAGCTACAACATCAACGCCGATGTGGTGGCGGCCAAACTGGCCACCGTGCTGCAGGCCGAAAAACTCTTGATGCTGACCAACATCAGCGGCGTGCTCAACAAGGCCGGCGAGTTGCTGACCGAACTCAGCGCGCGCCAGATCGACGCACTGTTCGCCGACGGCACCATTTCCGGCGGCATGCTGCCCAAAATCAGCGGCGCGCTGGACGCGGCCAAAAGCGGTGTCAAGGCCGTGCACATCGTTGATGGCCGGGTGCCACATGTGCTGCTACTGGAAATCCTGACCGACCAGGCTTTTGGCACCATGATCAGGTCGTCCTAGGGTTCGAACGCATCAGGCCGGGTCGCCCGCGCGCCACCCCTTGGGGTACGGACTAATGCAGATGGTGCAAAATAGCACGGTCGTACTATTTTGATCCCTTGGCCTGCATGTCATTTCCTGTTTTTTCTGAATCCTCTAGCCCAGTTGCCGAAGTGCAGCGCCCCAGCGCACGTCCCGTGCCCAAGGGCCAGCAAACCAAGCAGGCGATCGTGCAGGCAGCCGTTGCTTTGAGCTCTCAGGTCGGTTTGGAGGGGCTTAGCATCGGCAGCCTGGCCGAACTGATGCACATGAGCAAGTCCGGCGTATTCGCCCACTTTGGCTCTCGCGAAGAGCTGCAAATTTCCGTTATCCGCGAGTATTTCGCCAGCTTTGAGCAAGAGGTTTTCTTCCCCGCCCTGCAAGCGCCCAAAGGCCTGCCCCGTCTGCGCGCCTTGTTTGACAACTGGATGAAGCGTGTGGCGATCGAAATCCAGTCGGGCTGCATATTTATCAGTGGGGCCGTCGAATTTGACGACCGCCCGGGCCCGGTGCGCGAGGCGCTGGCCAGTTCCGTGCAAACCTGGCTGGAGGCCTTGTACCGCGCCGTGGTGCTGGCCAAGGACTGCGGCCACCTGAGTTTGGATGCCGACGAACAGCAAATCGCCTTCGAGATCCACGCCCTGATATTGGCCCTGCATTACGAGGCCAGATTCCTGAAGAATCCAGGTTCGTTGGCACGGGCTAACCGGGGTTTTGACGACATCCTGGCGCGCTACGGCGTGCCAGGAACTGCCTATTTTTCCGCCTAGCTTCCTCTGTTTTTTTGTTTCAAGGAGTCTTCCTCATGCCCAGCTATACCCCTCCTTTGCGTGACATGCAGTTTGTCATGCACGAGTTGTTGCACATCGTCGACGACTTGCAGCACATACCCAAGCACGCCGATATGGACGCCGACACCATTAACGCGGTGCTCGAAGAAGGTGGCAAGTTTGCCACCGAGATGCTTTTTCCTCTGAACATCAGCGGTGATGCCGAGGGCTGTGTGCTCGACCCCAGGACCCACAGCGTCACCACGCCCAAGGGTTTCAAGGAGGCCTACGCGCAGTATGTGGAGGGCGGTTGGGCGGCATTAGGTTGTGACCCCGCCTATGGCGGCCAGGGCTTGCCGCTCATCGTCAACCAAATGTTTTACGAGATGCTCAACAGCGCCAACCAGGCCTGGACCATGTACCCTGGCCTCACCCATGGCGCCTACGCCTCGCTGGCCACCCACGGCACCGACGAACAAAAAGCCACGTACCTGCACAAAATGACGAGCGGCCAATGGACTGGCACCATGTGTCTGACCGAACCGCATTGCGGCACCGACCTGGGTCTCATGCGCACCAAGGCCGAATTGCAACCGGACGGCAGCTATCGGCTGACGGGCAACAAAATCTTCATCAGCGCCGGTGAACACGATATGAGCGAGAACATCGTCCACCTGGTGCTGGCGCGTCTGAGTGACGCGCCCCCCGGTATCAAAGGGGTGAGCCTGTTTGTGGTGCCTAAGTTTTTGGTCAAGGCCGATGGCAGCCTGGGCGAGCGCAACGGCATTTATTGCGGCGGTATCGAACACAAAATGGGCATCAAGGCCAACGCCACCTGCCAGATGGTGCTCGACGGGGCCGTGGGCAGCATGGTGGGCGCGCCCAACAAGGGCATGAACGGCATGTTCGTGATGATGAATGCTGCCCGCTTGGGCGTGGGAAACCAGTCGCTGGGTCTGACCGAGGTGGCTTACCAAAACGCGCTAGCCTATGCCAAAGACCGCATCCAGATGCGCTCGCTCTCCGGCGTCAAGGCCAAGGACAAAGCGGCCGACCCCATCATCGTGCATCCCGACGTGCGAAAGATGCTGCTCACCGCCAAGGCCTACGCCGAAGGTGGCCGCGCTTTGCAGGCCTTTTGCGCCATGCTGCTCGAACAGGAGCACAACCACCCCGATGAACTGGTGCGTAAAGACGCCGGTGAAATGCTGGCCATGCTCACGCCCATCGTCAAAGCGTTCATCACGGACAACGGCTGGACCGCAACGTCGGCCTGTCTGCAGGTGTTTGGCGGCCACGGCTTTATCAAGGAATGGGGCATGGAGCAGTTTGTGCGCGACGCCCGCATCAACATGATTTACGAGGGCACCAACACCATCCAGTCGCTCGACCTGCTGGGCCGCAAAATTTTGGGTAACCAAGGCGCCACGCTGCGCAAGTTTGGCAAGCTCATTGGCAAACTCGCCAAAGAAGAAGCCGACAACGCGAGCATGAAAGAATTCATTGCTCCGGTGGCGGGCCTGGGCGAACAAATGACCCAGTTCACCATGGACATCGGCATGAAGGGCATGCAAAACCCCGACGAAGTGGGTGCCGCTGCTGTGGACTACCTGCGTGTGGCGGGCCACATGGTCTTTGGCTATTTCTGGGCCCGCATGGCGCAGGTGGCGTTGCTCCAAATTGCGACAGGCAACTCCGACCCTTTCTACCAAGCTAAGCTGCAAACTGCGCGCTTTTACTTTGCCAAGTTGTTCCCAGAGACTGCTACGCTGATGCAAACCGCGCGCGCTGGCAGCGCCGTGTTGATGGATACCGAAGCGGTGTTCGCTTAACTTGTTGATTGTTTCCCTTTCCCAATCCCTTATTTTTCGGAGTTTGATATGCATAAGTACTTACTTGCCGCTGCCTTGACCGCTGCGGCTGCTCTGGCCCAAGCCCAAATGACGCCTTTGGGCCTGTGGAACAGCATCGACGACGCCACCAACAAGCCAAAAGCCGAGATTCGCATCAGCACCAACGCCAGCGGTGGTCTCTCGGGTGTTGTCGAAAGAGCCATCGACCCCAAGCCCAGCACTGAGCCCAATTGCGACAAATGCACCGACGACCGCAAGGGCAAGCCCAAAGTGGGCATGGAAATCATCCGGGGCGGCAAAAAGGCCGACGGCAAAGATGTGTGGGAAGACGGCAAGATTCTGGACCCCGACAACGGCACCGACTACCGCCTGCGCCTCACGCCCATCGAAGGCGGCAAGAAACTTGAAGTGCGTGGCTACATCGGCACACCGCTGCTGGGGCGCACGCAAACCTGGATTCGGGTCGAGTGAGCCTGCACGTATTTGACGCCGCGCTGCAATTGCAGCCCCAGGCTGAGGGCGTCTACCTAGGCGCCACCAGCCCGGCCTGGGCGAATATGGTCGGGCCCTTTGGGGGCATGACTGCGGCCACCGTGGTGCAGGCCATCGTCAGCCACGCGCAGTGTCTGGGCGAGCCGGTGTCGCTCACCCTGAACTACCTGGCCGCCATTGCCGACGGCGCGTTCACCTTGCAGTTGCGCATTGCGCGCACCAACCGGTCCACCCAGCACTGGGTGTTTGATATCCAGCAGACCGACGCCCAAGGGCAATCGCAGTGCGTGCTCACCGGCACCGCCATGACCGCCGCACGCCGCGACACCTGGAGCGCCAACGACCTGCCCATGCCACAGGTGCCTGCGCCCCACACAGTGCCAGAAACGACGATTTCTCCTAGCGTGGTCTGGATTACACGCTATGAGATGCGCGGTATCGCCGGGGGCATGCCTCAGATGTGGGACGGCTGCGAGAGCGCCTTGCCGCTGCACGAAGCCAGCCTGAGCCAGCTTTGGGTGCGGGACAAGATCGGTCGGGCCTTGGACTTTGCTGCTTTGGCGGCCACCGCCGACATATTTTTCCCCCGCGTGTGGCTGCGCCGCACGCACTGGACACCCGCTGGCACCGTGTCCATGACGGTCTACTTTCATGCCAGCAGCGCCCAACTCGCCCAGGTCGGTAGCGGCTACGTGCTGGCCCAGGCGCGCGGCCAGGTTTTTCACAACGGCTTTTTTGACCAGAGTGGCTGCCTGTGGAGCGAAGCCGGCGTGCCGCTGGCCACCACGCACCAGCTGGTGTACTTCAAAGAATAGTTTTCTGCCCCTCGGCTACCCCCAAAGAGACCCATACCCTGG
>Ga0214919_10010941_pt1 | contig 11389 bp, 7 predicted proteins | sample LL1503_MetaG_FD_177994 | JGI IMG/M metagenome (GOLD analysis project Ga0214919, IMG submission 177994) | Freshwater microbial communities from Lake Lanier, Atlanta, Georgia, United States - LL-1503 | ecosystem: Environmental > Aquatic > Freshwater > Lake | place: USA: Georgia | collected 2015-03-15
TCGTGTACGCAAAGGTCCGGCTCGTAATGCCCCAAGCGGCGTCCCACGCCATATTTTCCTCATCCAATAAAATACGCAGTAACTCCACAATCGCGATGGCGGGATGAGTGTCGTTGAGCTGAACGGCGACCTTATCCGAAAAATTATCCCACGAGTTAGCCGGCTGGCGGAAATGGCGGCGGATGATATCGCGCAAGGAGCACGCCACAAAAAAATACTGCTGCATTAACCGCAGCTCTTTGCCGTTTTCAGTTTTATCGTTCGGGTAAAGCACCTTCGAGACGGTTTCACCGATGGCTTTTTCCCGTACGGCCTCGACGTAACCACCGCGATTAAAAGCCTCGAGGTCGAAATCTTCCGTTGATTTGGAAGCCCAGAGCCGCAGCAAATTAACTGTCGTGGTCCCGTAGCCGGCGATGGGAATATCGTGCGGCACGCCCAAGATGGTCTTCGTATCGACCCAGCGGGGACGAGCATTTCCGCGGTCATCAAAAACATTTTCCACACGACCAAAGAGGCGCACTTCTTGCGCATATTCTGGCCGCACCACTTCCCAAGGACTGCCAAAAATTATCCAATTATCAGGGCGCTCGACTTGATGGCCTTGCTGAAAGGCCTGTTTAAAGAGGCCAAATTCATAATAAATCCCGTAGCCCAGCGCAGGATAATCTAACGTCGCGAGCGAATCGAGAAAGCAGGCCGCCAAACGACCCAACCCGCCATTGCCTAACCCCATATCAGCCTCGGCCTCGCGAATTTGTTCGAAATCTTGGCCCAAGGCTTCGAGCGCAACGCGCGCCGCATCCAGCAAACCCGTCGCGAGTAAATTATTCCCGAATAGTCGACCCATCAAATATTCGAGCGAGAAATAATAAAGCCGGCGGACATTTTTCTCATTATGCCGCCGCTGCGTCGCAATCATGCGCTCATGAATCGTATCCCGGACCGCGAGCGCGGTCGCGACCCACCAGTCGCGCGGGGTCGCCGAGGCCGGATGCCGCGCCAAGGTTGAGATCAAATGCCGTTCAATCAGCGGACGCAGATCCACCTGCGGCGGTTTTACTGCTGGGTGGGGAGCACGACTAGCCGACTGACTCGCTTTGCTTTTAACAGGCATGGAAAGATTAGATCACAAATCGTGCCGTTGAGGCAGGCAAGTTAGGAATATCGACCCCACATTACGATTGGGTGAACACAAACTAAGCTTACCGCTGAAATCGCCGCAGCAATTCTCCGCGACTCAATTCAAAGTGGGTTGGCCGACCAGCCGGACTCGTATGGGGTTGCGTGCAGGCGAAAAGTTGGGACACGAGCGCCAGTGCCTCGGTCTCGTTATGGCTACTCGGCAAGCGTACCGCTTGCTGGGCTGCGAGTTGGGCTAAGGCCGTCCGGGCCAAATCAAGGTTCTTTCCGTCGAGCTGCCCGTCGCGCATCAAGCCGATGATATCGCGCAAAAAAATAACGGCATCACTTGATTCCAGCCAAACCGGCACCGCCTCGATGCGGAAAAAATTACGCCCGAATTCTGCGACCCCAAACCCATGGCGTTGCAAAAAAGCTAGCTGGTCGGTTAACAAGGCACTCGCAATGGCGTCAAATTCCACCGGGATCGCAAAGAGTAGGCGCTGACTGGCCACCGCTCCTTGCTTAAATTGCATTTCTAAACGCTCGAACCACACCCGTTCGTGCGCGGCCCGTCGATCCAAGACCATCAAACCGCTCGGCGTTTCCCACAAGGCATAGTCGCTATGTGCGGTCCCCAGAAAGCGCCAGCCCAACAGCGCCGCCGAGGCACTCGGGGCGCTCACCGCTAAAGGGGCGGCAGCCGTTCTGACAATGGCAGGCGCGGAGTGCGGCGCGGGCGGCTTAATTACAAACGCGGTTGGCGGCAGGTTCACGGTTGCGGGAGCGGCCAAGCTCACCGGATCGCCCGGCATTACCTCCGACGCAGCAGGGTGAACTGGCCCCGCGCTGGCCGGTTCCGCTCTGGGGGCCGGCGCGCCCCACTCACGTAATCGCTGCAATACTGCCCGAATCACAAAACCGCGCACGGCGCCTTCACTGCGGAAGCGCACCTCGCGCTTGGCCGGATGCACGTTCACATCAACCGCGGCCGGATCCAGTTCGAGAAATAATACGGCGACCGGATAACGACCTTTCGCGAGGGCCGTAGCATAGGATTCAATTAAAGCGTAATTAAGCGTCCGGCTATCAACCGGCCGCCGGTTTACGAACATCAGCAATTCGTGACGCGTGGATCGATTAACGCCGGGTTTACCAATCAGCCCGCTCAATTTCAGACCGGTCTCCGCCATCGCCACCGGCAGCAAATCAGTAACTAATTGCCGGCCAAAAATCTCCCCCACGCGCTCCGCTAGCGTGGTACAAACCGGCGACTGAAACAGCACGCGGCCATCTTCAATCAATACAAAAGCCGTCGCGGGACACGCGAGGGCATATAAGCGGACCGTCTGAATAATGTGCGCCGACTCGGTGGCATCCGTTTTTAAAAATTTCCGCCGCGCCGGCACGGAGTTAAACAAATGCGACACGGTAATGCTCGTGCCTGGGGCCAGACCGCATTCACGCACGTGCACAAATTTTCCGCCATTAATCACAATCTCGGTGCCGGCGGCGGCGCTCCCCACGCGCGTCTGTAATTCAAAATGAGAGACACTCGCGATTGAGGGGACCGCTTCGCCGCGAAACCCAAAAGTGCCGAGGCGGTCCAAGTCAGCCGTCTCAACTAACTTGCTGGTCGCGTGCCGCTCGAGCGAGAGCAAGGCATCTTCCTGGGTCATTCCGCAGCCATTATCGACGACGCGGATCAGCGCGCGGCCACCGGCCCGAAATTCTACTTCCACGCGCGTGGCACCAGCATCCAAAGAATTTTCGACTAATTCCTTCACCACGGCCGCGGGCCGTTCAATCACTTCGCCCGCCGCGATCTGATTCGCGACCCGATCAGTGAGAATACGAATAACAGACATAGCGGTTAAAACGCGCGACCGCGAGCCCTCCCGCTTACCCCAAGAGTTTCTGCCAGCGTTTGAACTGCCGCGCAATCTGCGCCGGGCCCGGCATACCCGTGCCTTTGCGCCGCGCCATTGCGGCCGAAAGATCAAAGGCGGTCGTCCAGTCCGCACCCAAAGCGGGATGAATCGCTTTTACCTCGGCATGAGTCAGCCGATTAAGCGCCACCCCTTGCTTTTCCGCTAACTTGACCACGGCGCCAACGGCATGATGAGCGGCGCGGAAAGCCACGCCCCGCCGCACGAGGTAATCCGCTAAATCTGTCGCCAATAACGCGGGGTCGGCGACCGCAGCCGCACATTTAGCCCGCTGCATTTTCAAGCCAGTCACCGTTCCGGCCAGCACCGCCAGGCACAGCACCGTTTGATCATGACTATCAAACACCGGCGGTTTATCCTCCTGCAAATCGCGATTATAGGTCAACGGGAGCCCTTTGACCAACGTCAGCAAAGTGTGCAGATTGCCCTGCAGCCGCGCTGATTTTCCCCGCAATAATTCGAGCGAGTCAGGATTTTTCTTCTGCGGCATCAGACTCGAGCCCGTGCAGAAAGCATCGGGCAAATCGATAAATTTAAACTCTTGGCTCGACCACAAGATCAAGTCCTCGGCGAGTCGCGAAAAATGTACGCCCACGAGGGCGCAAGCTGAGGCAAATTCGATGTAGAGGTCTCGGTCGCTGACCGCATCCATACTATTTTGGGTCACCCGGGGCCGACCTTGCGCGTCCACGAAACCCAGCAACTCCGCCGTATATTCCCGATCGATCGGCAACGTGGTGCCCGCGATCGCGCCGGAGCCGAGCGGACACCAATTAGCATGGTCAGCCACCACGGCAAAACGCGCGGCATCCCGCTCGAACATTTCTAGGTAAGCAAAAAAATGATGCGCTAGATAGACCGGCTGCGCCCGCTGCAAATGAGTGTAGCCCGGGAGCAACACGCTCCCATCTTTTTCAACCACGGCGAGGATGGCCCGCTGCGCTGCTTGCAAGCTGGCGATGACCTCCGCACAGGCGGCCTTGAAATACAGCCGCATATCCGTCGCCACTTGATCGTTCCGGCTCCGCGCCGTGTGCAATTTAGCGGCCGCCGGCACGCGCTTAGTCAGCGCCTGTTCGATGTTCATGTGCACATCTTCCAGCTGCTGGGACCATTTAAATTTACCCTTTTTGACCTCACTGAGAATGGCTTCTAAGCCACGATGAATGGCTGCACGTTCGCGCCGCGTGATCAAACCCACGTGCGCCAACATGGCGGCATGAGCTTGGCTTCCTTGGATATCAAACGGGGCGAGGCGATGGTCAAAACTGACCGATTCGCTAAAACGCAGCATCAACTCGGCGGTGCCCGCCGAGAAACGCCCACCCCAACTGACTTGTGACTGCTTTCCCATAGCGAGCAGCAACGGTCACGCCCTCGTTCTTGGCAACGCGGAAATAGATGCCCCACACCCCACCGCCCGGCCATTGTGAGCTCGAAATGGCGGATGACGTTCCGGTGGCTGGCTGGCGCAGAGGCCACCACGTGCCCGGTACAATTTTAGTCAGGCGGGATGCCATTCGGCCCAGAACCATAATTTGCCTACAGAAAATCTGCCCGTGAGCCGAATAACAGGGATGTTAGCGCGAATCTTAACGATCCAACACCATGGAACGTAGTTTTAGTTATGTCTTTTCCTTTCGTCATCACTTCTCCAAGGGACCGCTGGGCTATGCTCCGGCTGTGTTCTGCCCTGCTGATCCAGATGATTCTGGTGACGCCGAGCGCGGTCGGACGTTCGCGCCTACCCACTAAGCCCGGGAACCCTTTCACGCCGGAACCTGAGCCCATTCCTTATTTAAACATCATCGATGCGCCGCCGTTGCGTTTTCAAGCACTACCGCCAGTGGCCGCCTTGAGTGCGCCCATCCTACCCGCAGTCGCAGGGGGATCTGCGGCGGTCGCGCTTGAACTCATGCCCCAAGCTCTCGCCGCAATCCTGGGCCCACCCGCCGCCCCACCCTTAACTCCAGTGGTTCCGCCAACAGGGCCAAGGACCGCCGCCCCCCCGATAAAAATCTTATCTGACGATCTGCCCGCCGCTTCACGCGTGGAAGATTTATTGCCTTTTTTTCGCCCGCCTGCGCCTAGCGCTTTGCCGCCTAGTGCCGCCACCTATCAGCAAAAATGATTTTTTTTCGCCTGTCGCCTTCCACTCTCAGCATCGGACTGGCCCTGCTGCTGGGTGCGGTCGTGGATGGTGGCGCCGAGGCGACCCAAGAGAAAGTCCCCGGCGGCGCCACTGTTAATCAAACTCCCCAGCACAACGCGGAAGTTCCGCCGGTAGAGAACGGCCGCGCGGAAATGATCGGTCTGCAAAAACTAGGCCTGAGCCTGACTGAACGCAGCGATTGGGCCGCGGCGGAAATTGCTTTTCGGGAAATTTTGGTGTCCCGCCGCGCGGAAGCCGAAGACCTCGCGAGCGCGCTGCTCGGGCTGGCGCGGGTCTACCGCCGCGCGGGCTCACTGATCAAGGCCGCCGCCAGTTACGAACGCTATCTGAAAGATTATCCGGCCAACGAACATGTGCCCGAAGCCCTCTTGGAATTAGGCCGAACGCAACGCACGCTCGGCGCGCACCAACTGGCCATCGCTCGTTTTTACAGCGTGATTAACTCAACGCTTAAATTGTCAGAAGGCGGCTTCACCAATTATCAAGTGCTGGCCAAGACCGCTCAATTCGAAATTGCGGAAACCCATTTCCAGCAGGGTAATTATGCCGAGGCTAATAAATTTTTCACCCGGCTCCGTTTGCTTGACCTCGCCCCCGCTGATCGGGCCCGCGCTCACTTCAAATCGGCTTACGCCCTTTACCTCGGGGCTGATCCCCAAGGAGCGGTCCAAACCCTGCGCTCCTACCTCGAACAATGGCCGCAGGACGAAAATGGTCCCGAAGCGCGCTACTTACTCTCCCTCTCACTCCGCGCCCTCGGCCAGAAGCAAGCCGCCCTCGATGCCACGCTCGAGTTGCTGCGCACGCAACAAGCTAGCGGCGATGCGAAACTTTGGTCTTACTGGCAACGGCGCACCGGCAATCAATTGGCCAATGATTTCTTTCAAAGTGGCGATACCCAAAATGCTCTGATGATTTACCAGAGTCTGGCCGCGCTTTCCGCCGAGCCGGCTTGGCAGCTGCCCATTATCTACCAGATTGGTTTATGCTACGAACGCCTGCGCATGATTAAAAACGCCATTACCGCCTATGAAAGCATTGTCGCTTACACCGCCCCCGGGGTGAACGCAGCCGGCACCGGTCCAACCGAGGCAATGCGCAGCGCAGCGCCCGAGCTGAGCGAACTTGCCCGCATGGCCACGTGGCGCTTGAGTCAGTTGAATTGGCAAAATCAAATTGATAGCCAATTGACCGATATTTTTACCGCCGCCCCCGCCGCTCCTGGGCTGACGAGCTCGCCCCAGCGAGCGAGCCACAACCCCGCCCCCACGACCTCTTCACATCCATGACCAATCAGGCCACTCTCCTCGCGCATCTTCAAGTCTGCGCTGAACTTTACCAGCTCGCGCATGATGAAAATCGCCACCTCAAGGAGCAGCAAACCGTACCGCCAGCCGCCTTACTCGAGCGCAAACGCCAGCTCTTGGAGCGGCTCGATCAGAGCCTGACTTCCCTCCGAGCCGATCAGCCTGAGTCGACCACCGGCCGAGAAGAATCGCAGCTTGGCGAAAAAATCCGCGACCGCATTCTCCAAATTCTTCAGCTGGATAAGGAAAATGAACAACTCCTCCTGCGCGTTAGTCTAAGCCGCGGTCCTGCGGCCACCGCTCTGCCGGCGCCTTCACCCACAATGCTCGAGAAGATTTACGCCCGCACGAGTATTTGAAGCTGCGCGCGCCCCGAAGCCTCAGAAATCTTTTTGCTGATTGATGCGGCGGCCCCAAGCCGTCGGGTGGGTATATTTTATTAAGCCGGTTTACGGCTTGAAGTCTGCGCAGACGGCGGAAAATCCGGCCCACCGGGTATCGCCCTGGCCTGAAGTAAACGCCGCGGGGTTGAGCTGCTGGATCGAGCGACCATCGGGCCGCGTTAATCTACCGCTAAAAAACTATCAAAGTAGGCTCACCCAACCACGGGACTAGCCCCGCGCACCCTTGGGACTAACGTTGCTCGCCAAAGCGATGGGTTGAACCCTTGCCAGCGCGGCCACTAATTGCACCGGCTGGATTGGTTTGGTCAGATAATCATCCATGCCGCAAGCCAGGCAGCGCTCCCGATTACCCGCCATGGCATGAGCCGTGAGGGCGATAATGCGCATCGTCTGATGGACGGCGCCAGCCGCCCCAGCGCGGATCCGCGCCGTCGCATCATAACCATCCAACTCGGGCATTTGGCAGTCCATTAAGACAACATCGTAGGTCCCTTGATTAAGTACCTGCAGGCATTCCAGCCCGTTGCTCACGAAATCCGCGGTGTAGTTCATGCGCGTGAGAATATGCTGCATCAGTTTTCGATTCACCGCGTTATCCTCGGCCACCAAAATATGCAGAGGCGGTAAATGCGCCCCTAAGCGCTGCAACGGCAACCGGTCGGCCGCTTTAACTGGCAGCGGATGGCGACTCATCTCCGCACGCACTACCCGCGGCCCCACTGGCTCGAGCGCGCAGGGCACGCCGCTGATGGTAAAATAAAAGGTGGTGCCGGCGGAGGAACTTTCCTGCACCACGATCGCCCCACCCAACAAATTAACAATACTCCGGCAAATCGCGAGGCCTAGACCGGTCCCGCCATATTTTCGGGTAGTTGATGAATCCACCTGACTGAACGGCTTGAAGAGCCGATCCATCAGCTCAGGCGGAATGCCCGGCCCGGTATCGCTTACTCTAAACCCGAGCAAGGCTTCGCCCGCCGGGCCGCTCTCGCGCGTTACGCGGACCTGCACTTCCCCGCGCCCCGTAAATTTAATGGCATTGCCGATTAAATTTAATAGCACCTGCCGCACGCGGGCTCCATCCGTCTCGATAAAATCAGGCACGTCCGTTGCAACGTGCAATGCGAGCTTGAGGGCCTTCCGTCGAGCGGACTCGCCCAAGAGATCCACGGTTTCACCGAGACACTCCCGCACTTCCACCGCTTGGTGTTCGAGTTCTAATTTGCCGGACTCAATCTTCGAGAAATCCAAAATGTCGTTAATAATCGCGAGCAGCGCTTCGCTGCTGCCGCGCACCGTGCGCAACCAATCGCGCTGCTCCGTCGTCAAGGGAGTTTCCAACAACAAACTGGTAAAGCCGATCACCGCATTCATCGGCGTGCGGATCTCATGGCTCATGACTGCGAGAAATTCGCTCTTAGCCTGGCTGCCGAGATTGGCTTCCAAGGCGGACTGCTGGGCTGACGCAATCGCGGCTTCGAGCTGGGCATTTAACTGCTCGGACTGTTCGCGGGCGGCACGAAGCGCCGCTTCATTTTCACGCCAGGGGGTAATATCAACATGCGTACCGCTCAACCGCAGAGGGCGGCCAGCTCGACTAAAACGGGCCTTGCCCCGCGCCAAAATCCAACGCCACGTACCATCTTTATGCTGCATGCGATATTCCACCGCGTACGTCGCGCTGCGGCGCGCTAAACAGGCCTCCAACGCGGCCTGCACCCAAGCCCGATCTTCGGGATGCACGGTTTGCTGCCAGGCCAGGTGCGTTGGCACAAACGGCTCGGTCGCCGCATAACCCAGCAGTGCTTTATAGCGCGGCGAAACCCAGAGGGTGTCCGCCAACAGGTCCCAATCCCAGACGCCATCATCACTGCCCAATAAAGCGAGCGCGCAGCGTTCTTCATGTAGGCGTAATTCAGCGGCGGCACTTTCCTCGGCGGTCAAGACCGGCGGCGCGGCGCGCAGATAACGCCCGAGCCCCTCGCTGGGCCGCGCCGCCAGCAGCGTCACGACTAGCAACTGCAGCGCCCACGCCGTATTAAATGGTAGACTGGCTAGGCCGGAGAGCGTGGGCAGCATCACCAGAGCGAGCACCACCAGCGCGCCCCATTGATGCCACGTATGCCGCGGTCGGGGTGAGCGCGCCAAGGCCATAACCGCCAAGGAAATGATGAGCAGACTCACGCTTGAAAAAAAACTTGGGCGAAGTTCGGTCGCAGTCTCCCCACCGGTGATTGCCGTGATCAGCACGCGCTGACTGGCTAAATCAGACAGGGCCAAGCGCACCATCAGCAGCCCTAGACTCAGCGCCGCCACCACTCCGGCCAGCCCCGTGGCCGCCCAACGCCACGCCGCTTTTGGGTCAGGCTCCCATACCAATAAAATAGCTGCGCCTAAAAGACCGATCCCCAAAGCGATCGCGGGCGGCATTGCCGGCAAACCAGGCAAGAGCGTGCGCAAAAGAGGCCAATGCGCCCACCAACCGATTAGCGCAGCCGTGGCCAGGGCGAGGGCCCCGCCGAGACTACATAAACCTACCCGACGAACGAAGTCAGTGGGGCTAGCAGAGCGTGAAAAAAGAGAAGCGGACACGGTTTTTTATTATCGGCACGAAACCCCACTCAATTGAGCTGAAGTCCATAATTTATAACGAATAGGCTCAGTCCCTGCAGGAACTAGCGTCCGCCGCCAGCGAACGCCGGCCACCTTCTCCAGAATTGCGGCAAAAGTTTCTAAAAATTGCGCCGTTATTGACCTGCCTCCATGTCGACCGCTGCCGCCAGTCCGTCAACAGCCCTCACGCCCGATCTCGTCGTGCGTGAATTACAACACCTGCCGTCAGCCCCCAAGATTTTGCCGCTGCTGAAACGACTCCTGTCCAACGGCAACTCCGCCATGCATGAAATCGTCGCACTCATCCGACTCGATCCCGGCATTGCCGCCCGCGTGCTGCAGACCGCCAACAGCGCTTATTACAGCAAAGGCGTGCGCTGTTTTAACGTCGATGAAGCCGTGAACCGCGTTGGTTATGATCAAATCTACGAACTCGTCACGCATGCGGTCGCTTCGCAAGTGCTCGTGCGACCGCTCAAAGCCTACGGTCTGGAACCCGATGAATTATGGCGCTCGTCCGTGGCCTGCGCCTTGGCCGCGGATTTACTGGCCGCCATCGTGGGGGAAGAACGTGATATCGCTTATACCGTAGGCCTGCTCCACTGCGTCGGCTTGCTCGCGGTCGATGAGTGGGTGCTGCGCAATCATCCCGATTGCCGCTTGATCAATCATGGTTACCCGCGCGAAGCCTGTGAACATGAACGAGCCTTGCTGGGCTTTACCCAAGCTGAGGCGGGCGCGTCCTTACTCCGGCACTGGGATTTCCCTCTCGCGATGTCCGAGCCCGTGCGTTGGCAATATTTTCCGCGCAGCACCGCCGGCCATCAACGCATGGCGTGCCTCTTGCACGCCGCCAAATGGGTCCGGTCGATGACCCTACTGCGCCCCGGTACGCCGAGTCCCAGCCCACCCACCGCTTGGTTACTCGAACCGCTGCGCCTCAATCTGCCGCAACTCGAGCGCTGCACCGGCGAGGTCGAGGAACAACTTTCTGCCGTCGGCCGGTTGCTCAATCCGCCGACCGCAGCCCGAGACGAAATTATTTCCCCCGGCGGCCCGCGCGAATTTATATCCACCCCACCGCCCCCTGCGCCTTAAACTGATCGCGAAATCCCGCGACGCCTTTACACGAGACTCATCGGATCAACGTCGAGCACTTGGATCACATCGTCCGGCCATTTGACGGTGCCCTGCAAACGCACTAACGCGGGGACCACCGCCGTGGTGCGGGCACAAAAATACCAAATCTGGTAACGATATTCATCTTTCACTTTTTCAATCGGCGCCGGCGCGGGTCCCCGAATTTCCACGCTGCCCCCCAAGGCTTGCTCCACTTGCTTGACCCAGTGCTCCGCGAAAAATTTTATTTTCTCCTGATTGGGGCCGCGAAAAATATGGTGAATGAGATGGCGGTAGGGCGGATAATTAAATTTTTTGCGCATCGCGAGCTCACCCTCCGCAAATCCATTATAATCGGCCTGCCGGGCGAACTGAATCGCCTCTGACTTAGGCGTGAACGACTGCACCACCACCTCCCCCGCCCGATCGCCGCGACCCGCTCGACCCGCGACCTGCACCAGCAATTGAAAGGTCCGCTCATTCGCGCGGAAATCCGGCACATGCATGGAAAGATCCGCATCGACTAAACCAACGAGCGTAACGTTCGGAAAATCCAGCCCCTTGCCGATCATTTGCGTGCCGATCAGCACATCAATTTTACCGGCGCGAAAATCGCCGAGAATTTGCCGGAAGAGATGCTTTTTTGCCATGGTATCGACATCCATTCGCTCCAGCCGCGCTCGCGGTAATACCCGCCGGACC
>Ga0214919_10010943_pt1 | contig 11388 bp, 16 predicted proteins | sample LL1503_MetaG_FD_177994 | JGI IMG/M metagenome (GOLD analysis project Ga0214919, IMG submission 177994) | Freshwater microbial communities from Lake Lanier, Atlanta, Georgia, United States - LL-1503 | ecosystem: Environmental > Aquatic > Freshwater > Lake | place: USA: Georgia | collected...
GGCTTTTTGACAGCTTTTTTGGGTTTTAAGAAGTTTTTATTATCTTTTGAAACATTGATATATCCATTCATTGCAATCATCTTCCAAAAATCTTTTTGCATTGTGTTAAAATTACCGCCCTCTACTTCGGAAATATAGTTATTTTTAAAATGAAATATCCACTCTGCTATTACCTTTGAAAAGTTAGAAAATTGTGATATTTTGTTATACGAGCTTGTTTCGCTTTTATTTTTTGAATTGTTATTTGCATTTACACCGTCTGGATTTAATAAAAGCCTTTTATGGTTTTCAAAACTGTCTAAAAAAGAAATCATTGAGTATTTTATTTGATTTTTATTAGTATGCCACTCTTGGGCAATTTCATTTGGAATAATTTTTCCAGAATCTACTGTATATAATTGATATTGAATTAAATACCTATACTCTTTGCTAAAATTTGGAAATTCATGAGCAGAGCACCAATAAAAATATGGGGATATTGATTTTAATAGAGTAACATCTGGATCTTCTGAGGCGTTTTGCTTTTCAAAAACTATAGAGTCTGGCATGAATAAAAATAAAATTTTATGCTCTATGTCTTTAAAATCAGTATCTGGACTATCTTGTTTATTTTTCATTGATTTTTTTTACTTTTTGCTTAAGAATATTTTCTGCAATATCAATTGCTGCCTCTATATCGTCAAATAGTTTTTGATTAAAATCTTTGTTTTGGCAAAGCTTTTCCCACTCTTCTTTGGAAAATTGTTTTGCCCATTTTTCTAGTAATTTTATATGCTTTTTAAGCATTTTTCTTACTGTTTTTCTTATTTTTTACTTGTGCGCCTTCCTTATTATTAATAACACTTGAAATTGTAATTGTGTCATCTTTTAAATTAAAGAATCCATTTAAATTGCTAGATGGCATGCCAGATGGGTTATATGACATTGAGTATGTTGTATCTATAGTATTGCCAAAGTCATCTAAGTTTATACCGCGCATTTTTTTCAAAACATGCTTGATTTTATTTAATAAATCTTCACTGCATAGTTTGTTATGTTCAGCAATTTCAAGAAGTAGCTTATAATGTATTACGTCGTCAAAAACAAGATCTTGAAATTTTTTATTTCCAAAGAATAATGATAATTGGCGCTCCTCATCAAGTAGCGGAAAAAAGAAATTAGCCCAATTTTTATTTTGTACAATCATATGTGTGCATGACTGGTAGTTATTTTCATTTTCAATAAATTTTACTGCACCGATCCTGTCTTTGTTTTTAAAAATATCATTTATAATTTTTTCAACTCCACCAAAATTTAATGATGCCAAAAGTTTTGATGGATTACTTTCTATTGGCAAAACATCTACTATTTCGCCGCCTATTTTATAGATTTCAAGAGCATAATCAACTCTTCGTGGGCTTACCATTTGTTTTATTTTTGCTGGAAGATTGCTCCACCATTCAACGGTTCCATCTGCCCATTTATTTCCAAATTTTTTAATAAAATACTCTTTATCTATTGCATAAGGTATGTCAATTTGCACTTGAAAACGGTCTTTTTGGGCAGGATCTATCGGCTCGACATCATATATTTCATTATCATCATCATCTGGATTGTAAGGGTTTACTCCAACCCAAATAACTTTTAAATTTGGAAATTTTTTACCATTCAGAGATTTGAACTGAATTAACTCCATTGTTCCGTTGCGAACTTTTTTATGACTACGATTATATTCATCAATAAAAATAGCCTCTACCTCATCATTTACATAATCTGGTCTAATAAATTCAAGAGTCGATCCATTTTTTGTAACTTTCTCTTTTGGAACTCCAATAAAATCAACAAATGGGTCGAGAGTGGATCCAGAAAAGTATAACCATTTTTTTGCTTTTTTGTTAAAAACTTCGGTAATAATCGCTGTTTTTCCAACACCTTTTTCCCCTGACAGCAGTACATTTTTTTCATGATCAAAATAAAACTCTAATTTTTTTATTAAGTCTTGAGAGTTAAAAACTTTCGACATATTTTTTTTTGAATTAAAACTTAAACTTTGCTACTGCTACGCTAATTTTTGGGAAAAAGAATGTACTTAATTTGAACTTTTGTTTTAAAGCTATGATCGCCTCTCTTACTGTAGACATTTGGGTATCGTGAAAGATAATAATGCCACTTTCCATATTAAAATTATTTGTAAGAATTGGTAGTGCAGTATCACTAAAACAATACTCGGTGGTATGGTTTCCATCTACAAGCAAAATGTCTATCATGCCATTTAAATTGCAATATTTGGCGGGTTCTTTACTGTCACCAACACGCAAAGTATAAAACTCTTCTGGGAGATTTTTAAGTTTATCTTTTGCTTCGTCAGTTGGCTCAATATCAAGAACAAAGTGATGACCTTTTTTTTGTGTACTCAAACTATTTTCATAAAGAGCTTGCACAATAGCACAAGTGGTGTTTCCAGTTGGCCCCAGACCAATTTCAAATGTTATATTTGGCTCATATTGCTTCACTAATCCATAAACAAAATAACTATAATCATCATAGCTTTTACGTTCTTCTGGGCTTTTTAAGTTAAATTTATTGATATTCATATAATTATTATACTACTTATTCAAAGTTTTGCAAATTAAATATTTTTGATTTTTTAGGTATGCACTCTTTGTATTCGGTTGTCAGCAAAAATACCCACCTATTTGGATATTGTGGGTTAAACATGCTTGCGTATCCATCAGTCAAAACAAAAATATTTTTTGGGTATTGTATTTTTTCTTTTTGGACTATTTCTTGTATTTTATTTTCTATACATTTAAATGATGTTCCGCCACCGCCAATAACTTCACTATTTGATTTATCAAGCTCATAGGCAATATCATCGAAACTAAAAAGCCTTATCTTTATAGTGTTTGGTATTGATTTAAATGCTTTATAAAAACGTTCTTTGTGTGACCAGCATGACCCGCTAACATCTAAAAAACAGAATATGCTTTGTTTTTCTTTGTCGCTTTTTCTATCCTCTATATCAATATCTGATGGTAGCATTAATGAACTATCTAATAGATTATGTCTGCGATTTTTAATAACCCAATGATTCAATTCAAATTCTTTTTCTACTATTTTTTTGGCATATTTGCGTATAATCGTTTCCCATTTAGGTTTCTTTTTTACAAATTTGCTCTCAATTTTGGCTACAATTCCAGCGGTTCCAGATCCAGCAAGTTTACTATCTTTTTGATTTTCCTTATTTGGATCGCCGTCGTTCATATTTTGACGATCTAGAATTGTTTTTAATGATTCGGCTTCATTTTGATCAAGTGAAGCTATCAAATCATCAATAATTTTATTTTCAAATTGTTTGTTTGGTAATCCATTATGGTTATTGCATTTGGATGGCATTTTTATAGATTTAATTCTGCCTTGTTTTTTTAGTAGAGAATAGTAGTATTCAAAAGATTTTCCATACTCTGCCTCACCTTTCTTGAATATTGTATCAACCCAACAATACTCTGCTTTTGGGTCAATTTCATTTCTGTCAAAGCCAAAATACTTTACAAGGCTTTCGTTGATTGGAATATCTAGGCAAACATTTTTAGCCTCATCAAATTCACCATTTGCCCTTGTTCCATGCTGATTGATAATATGATAAGCTTCATGTGCTACAACAAAGCGTTTTTTATTATCAGAACATTCATCCCAAAAGTTTTTGTTGATTTGAAAACGTAGATTTTTATTATTTTTATCTAAGAATACACAAGCTGTAGGTATACTGTCAGAAAATTCTGGCGAAACAAGCTCCCAAAATTTATAAAATACTCCATGCTGAGAAGTTAAAAGATGCGATATTTCTTTTTTTTCCTCATATGTTATGGCACGATTCACTTTATAGATTAAAGTATATTTTGTTTATCAAGCCAAGATTTTTATCATAAATAGATGAAACTACTCCTCTTGTATTATTAATATAACCCTTTCTCTTGTGCCAAGCATCAGTAGCAGAAAGGGATGGTAGTATTTCTACCTTTACACCGCAATACTCTTTTACAACTTCATGGTGGAAATGGCCTAATTTAATGTATCTGCTTTGACATTCTGCCCATTCCCTTGGCCTTTCTGATGCCATAATTAGTGGCAGTTCTGAATTTTTTTCCTGATCACCATGAGTATACATAATTAAATTTTTTCCATACACATAGTATTTTCTATCCATAGATCCATTATCTACGTTTACATACTTATCATCTTGATATTTTATATACAATAATTCACCAAGCATAAATTCGCTTACTCTCCCATGATTGCCAGGAACTACAACAACATCAACAGGCGCAAACTGTTTTAATTTTTCTATTGTTTCGATTACAACTCTTCGACCTTCTTTAAAAATCTTTTTAAATCTAGAGTCTGTATCTTGTTGAGTTCCTGCTGTTGTAGTGCCCTGCTCGTTATCTATTTGAAAGAAATCCTGGCCGAATGGGAAAACAATCTTTGTGATTGGAAATTTTGAAGCAACATTAAGAGTAAAATCTACAGATTTTGCTAATGCCTCCTCTGCCAAGTCCATATCGTAATTCTCACCTGATTCTTCATCCCATGCAAGTTTACCCCAATGAAGGTCAAATAAGCCAAACTCCATTAGAAGATTTTCTTCTTTATGTTTATGTTGAACTTTTGCTTGGCTTTTTGAGTATCCTGCTAGTTCTTTTTTTAGCTCTTCAATGTCCCACATAAGAGGAGACTTTTTCTTAAAGGTGATTTTATAATTAAAGCCCTTTGTATTTTCTTCAATTGCATATCTATCTACCTCCCAAACATCAAGATTAACTTTGCATTTTTCCAAAGCATCTTCTAAAGATTTGGATGCTATCTCTATTTCTTTTTGTGTTTCTTCTTGTGCCATAAAATTAAATTAATTTCCAACCAACCTCGTTAAATGCTGTTAGGTCATTTCCACCAGCATAACTAATTGCTGATGATAAGTCTTGCTCGATTTCTTCTAGTTTCTGAGCGTATGTCATTCCATTCATAGGCATTGATATTGTCTTGCCCTCGATATTTTTTTTGTTCCCGTTCAATGATGATGCAGAGCCGAAATAAAGCTTCCTAGTCGGATCTGTAGGGTCAATCATCGCTGGAGAATCAATGCACCTAGCAAACATAGAGCCAGCCATTACAAGATCAGCGCCAGCTACGAATGCTTTGGCAATATCCCCATTACATCCAATACCGCCATCGGCAATAATAATAGGAGATGGTCCTTCGTTATACTCCTCTCTTACCTGTCTAATTTCATTAATTGTAGAAAACATAGGTGAAGCAAACCCAGTCTTGTTGTAGGTTATACAAGATGCGCCGCATGCAATGCCAACTTTAGCTCCTTGAACATAAGGGGCCATTCTGACATAAGCTGAAGCTGTAGCAATGTTACCACCAATTATAAACATATCTGGATTTTCATTCATCTTGTAGAGATTTAAAAATCTAAGCATGTGAAGTGCAGCTTCATGGTCGCCATGAGCAACATCAACAGTAACACAGTCTAGTTTAACACCATGCTCTTTTAGTTTTTTAATTTCATGAATAAACTCAATATCCCTCTTTTGAATGCCCAAAGAGATTGATACGTATGGAAGTGTTGCGTTTTTAAAACTAGAGCTTTTATAAAGCCAATCAATGATTTCGCTATATTCGTAAAATCTGTGCAGAATATAAAAGTAACCATTTTGTGAAAGCCATTCTGCTTTTTCAAAGGAAATACATGATGCCATATTTGCTGGCACAATTGGTAGTTTAAATTGCTTGCTGCCAATCTTTACAGATGTATCAGCATCTTTGCGAGTATGCAAAGTAGAATAGTTTGGAACAAGATGGATATCCTTGTAGTTTAAACTTTTATTATTCATATTATAAATATTTCCGGATTAACTGCTCAAGATTTGTGAGAAGTTTAATGCTTTTATTAATAGGAGAAATTAATATTTTCTTTTTAAACCAGTTCCAAGTAGTAGTATTGAAAATATATTTATTATGCCACAAATTACGAATGCGCTGTTTTTCTTTAAAAAACTTATCTAGCTCAACCAATCTTTGGGTGTCATCTTCTACATTATATTTAAGAACTTCTAAGGAATCTAAACGTCCATTATCAAATTTAGCAATATAATCTATAGAAACATAGTACCCACTTAATTTAGACTCATCTGAATAAATAGTCTTACAACAGTAAAATTCTACCAGTCCATGAAAAGGATGCGGTACAATCTCTTCTTCAACAACTTCCATATAGCCCTTTAGAAAAGAGCTATCATCGTCACGCCATTCGTATTTTTTCTTATGAAAAAGAAGTTCCCCGCCTTCAGTAAGAATATAATAGTCTAAAAAATTTTCAAAGTCTTTTGTTTGAAACTCCTCTTCATAAATGTCTGGCAGTTTATCTACGACCTCTAATGGAAGGGGTAGTGGATAATCGCAACGTATAGAGTCAAACATTCCCATAATTTGCTATTATTGACCGCAAGAACCGCGATTTTTTATAAATTTAGGATTTTTTAAAGCTTTTTGCTGAAGTTCTTTTATAAAAGATGGACTGGTATATTTATCTTCGGAAACCTTATCAAATAAACTATTGATTGCGACTTTAATAAAGTGTATTGGCCATATAATTGAATATAATTTAATTTTTGTACAAAAATTTGTATCAAAAATATATTTATTATACCAAGCATTTCTTTTTTTCATTATCAGGTCATGAAAAATTTCAAAGTTATTAATTCTGATATTTGAATCAGAAATTTGAGTTGATTTTAAATCAACATTTACAACTCTACCATTGGTAAATTTTAAAATATACTCCATTGTAATATCTTTATCATAACCATCTTTTCCATCATTTTCTTCATAAGAAAGCAATGATATATTCTCTGCATGAATATTTAATGGAAGGAATGACCCCTCAATCTTCTTTAATACAAACCCACTTTCATCTAAAAAATATTCAGCTGTTGGGTCTTCATTTATGCCAAGCATAAAGCTGGCGTCATAAATATCTTTAGTATTATCTACCATATCTAGGGTAAGAGGAAGCAGATAGTTTATTTGAATGAGAACACGTTGATTTTCCATATTTTTTTATTATATATATTTTTTATAAACTGTCAATAAATTAATTTAAAAGCATCCAGTGTATGCTTAAATGGCCTTCCTTCAATTGATTGCACTGCGCAAAGCATGTTTGATGCAATATCGCGGATTTCTTTTTGTGCATCTGGCTTTTTTCTTAATGACAAGAAATGAGCAAAGCTTCTAAAATTAAACATTACATCTGCTGTAATTTGCGTATTGTATGTTCTAAAAAATCTTGCAGACTCCTTTGCTCTTTTACGATCCATGCCATAGTCTTTTGTTAGGCTATCCAAGCATTTATGATAAAGGGAAAGCCCAGTTCTTGTATATTCGTTTAGTTCATGCACCCACTCAAACGGCCAATCTGCTGGTGCATAATACTTGTCCTCTTTAATTTCTTTATATCTTGCGCTTTCGCCATTTACAGAAACTCCAATTCTATGCTTTAAAATATGGATATGGCTTGCAATATCAGTAGTGACAAGAAAATGTAACGAAGACTTCTCGAATGGCGTATGGTGCCCTTCCTGAGCAAGCATTTTTAGCAATGCAGGAATTCTTTTTGTTTTATCTTCATTTAATTCTCTACTAGTTGATGTCCACGCAGAGCATGCATGAACTTCATCTGATCCGTAATAGCCGATTAATTCTACTGTATTAGCGCTGTTTGTCATTGTTTTTTTCGAACTCATAAAAATATAACTCTTCTTCTCCAGCAAACCATCTGCTTCCAGCATGTTTGCATGAAAATTCTTTATTAAAAACTTTCCATTCGTTGTGACCCTTTAACTCTTTACAAATAAAGTCTCCACCATCTCTCCAAATTATACGATTCCCAGGTTGGCAAAAAAATTGGCCACCTTCTCCAATCAATAAGTGTCCTTGTTTGTGATTGCCAGGATCTTCACTTTGAGTTGCTTGATGCTCTTGTCCGTCTACCCAATCAAATGTCATTAAGTATTTAGCATCATGCCAAGTTTTATCTTTTAATAAAATTTTACATGCGCTATGTTTTAAATATTCATATTTATTTACAGAGACATGCGGCGAAAAAGCATCCCATAATTGTAACCAATCTAATGGGAAATTTGTAAGTTTTTCTTCTGGAAGCTTATTTGTTAAATAATGAATTGGAATTCGAGTATGAATACTGCCCATTTCCGTAATTACTGAAAATAATGCGCATCTAAAACTCAAAGATGTGTAACCAAAAACTTCTACGCTTATAAAATCATTTGTAGATCTAGCATCTTGATTGTATAAGAAGCTAGTATCTAAATAAGCAGAAAAAATTGGTATGTCTGTATTTATATATGCCATTTTTAAGCGGAATCATCAACAAAATCAAGTTTAGTACCTTCTGGGAACACAAATCCAATTGCCTGCAAAAATCTTTCAAATGCATAAAGATGATCGGAAAGTGTTGACTCTTGGTCAATTGTCATATGAACTGTTGGAAAATTTTGGCCAATTGGCTGGCCAAGCGAATTAATAACAGTATATGAGTGATTATCTGACTGTTTAATCTTCAAGTTTGTCATATTTTTCTACATATTCGGTAAGAACTTCACTGATGACTTCATTTACAGAAATATCACGATCACAAGATTCGGTAATTAGATACTCTAGCATTTCGCGCGGCCACTGACCAATTTCAATTTCCATTTTCGCATATGGCTGAAGAGAGATTCCGCCATCATCTGTAAGCTCAACAGATAATTTTTGATTTTCTTCCCACCCCATCTCAGCAATTTCCTCTTCAGAGAATTGAATGAACATATCGCGCTTTTCTTGAACTTTTTTATATTTATCCATGTCTATATTATCTATTAATTTGAATTGTACGTCAATAAATTTCTATTACAAATTTGAATTTTATATACTTTATAATGAAGTATTGTCTCTCTAATATTTAGTTTATTATGTATGTATTGCCAAAATAAATCCAAAAAAATAGCAGCAACATCTTCGTAAATAAAGTATCCATTATATAGTAATTTATTTTCAATTTCTGGGTGTTGATTCTTAACAAACTCCAAGTATCTTTGTATGTTCTCTCTTAGGCTCTTCCACTTTGGGTCGAGCGTTTCAATTGCATGCTCTTTTAAAAGTGTATTTTTAAAAGCAACATCATGTTCAACTTGATTTTTAAAATTATTAAAAATACCAGTATATATATCAATTATTGTATTGTCCATCCAATTTCTATTATTCGTTTGAAAATCCAAAGACTGTGTTTTTTGTAGAATTTATCTTTAATAGTATAAAAAGTAAATTTATTACATTCATTACGCCATATTAAAATATGGTATTTGTAAATATTTAATGACCGTAAAAAGCGTATCATATATTATCGAGCATTATAATATGAAGTATTTAAGATATTTGCTATTTTTATCAAGATATTCATTTACAATTAAGAAGCTTGTTGGCATTTTTTTCCAAATCTTAGGATTTTCGTATGGTGTTGGATACCATTTCTTATAATTCAATGCGTAAAGATAACTAAATAGATATGCATTTGCTTTTTGAATGTATTCTCTTTTATTAATTGGAATTTCATATCTTTTAATTTTCTTTACTGTTCGTTGTTCGCAATCAAGCTCTAGCAGTATTGTATTTTTAAAACCAGAAATCTTTCTATCTTCGCTTACTTTTTTGCCATTAATCCATGCCTCGACAATTGATAAGCTTGCAGAGTCAGACTTCCAAATCTTTGATTTTTCTGAGAATTGATCTAAGTGACAAGACTCATGTATCAATACATCCAACCATTCTCTGTAGTTATCCTTATTTGTTGCAACAACAAGACTTTTTTCATCAAAATATCCGCTGCATGGTAAATTTTCAGTATCAACCCTGTTTACGAACTCTAGACGAAAATCAATTTTGTTTTCTATGCATTTGTTTGCAATATCGCCAATTAATTGTTTTATATTTTTATTCATTTTATACGGCGAGTTGTTAAGCGACCATCGCGGATAATTGCATAATCCCTTAAATTAGTATCTAGATTCCAGCTTTCATATTCAGTATTCAATGCAATAGCAGTTGGTTCTGGACAATATGTATGCCCAAAAACTTGTTTACCTACTTCTTTAGACGGATTAAATTCAATATTAAAATCTAGCCATAATAGCCCACCATATGGATCTTGTCCGAATCGTGCAGTTCCAATAGCCGAAATTAGCCAATTGTGCATATAGTCTAAATTTCTAAAATTAGCAAATACATCAGGAAGTATTTCATTAACAATACTATCCATTGTTTTTTCGTATGGAAAATGGCGTAAAATAATGCCAGCATGTGAAAAAGCCCATCCTTGTGAACGATGTGCCATTTTAAAATTCTTTATAAACCAATCATCTCTCAAACCTTTATCAAAAAATACCTGTCTAAATGTAGAGATTTTGCTTTTAGTTACTCCACTGCACATATATGCGTTACTTTTAATAAAGCTTGAGCTGTACCCGCTTTTTTTATTGTTATAAATATAGGCCATGTCGTGATTTCCAACAAGGAAAATCATTTTACCATTTTTATTATTCCAAACAAGATCTCTTAAAAACAAACAAGTATCTTTAAAACTAGCCACTCTTGGTGGTTCATGAAAAGAATCAAACCAATCGCCCAAAAAAATGATTTCATCAAAAGAGTCTATGTCTTCAGCTTTAAAAATTTTTAAAACGCTTTCTATATCTTGGTGAACGTCTGGGATGACAAGCGTTTTCATGTATCTTTTATACCATATTTTACATACAAATCAAATGTTTTCTTCCCATAGAAAAACTACATTCGTATAATCAGAAAAATATTTAATCAGCCCATCTTTAATAATCTTTTCCCATATTTGATATCTATTAGCTAATCCAGCGCCGAGTTTAGAAAAATAAAAAATTTTATCTTTATTTTTTTCAATATATATTTGTAACTCTATTGCTTGAGATAAAAATTTGAATTTAAAATCATCTGGGCGATAAAATGAAAGATCCATATTATCTGGTGCGCGTTTAGTAATAAAACCATACGCTTGTGGATGATCTCTTAGTATTGCTGCGCCGCCATATCCAGTTCTATGGTCATTATCTCCAAATACAAAAATTGCATCAGGATTTTCATCCAAAAATTTCTTTGTAATATTTAAATCTCTATATTTCATATTATTCTTTACTCTGTAATCTAATATATCCAGCACTATTTATAATTGCGTAAGTTACTGGTAAATCGCATTGTGAACCAAGATTCACACACTCAATTCCATCTATCATTTTATATTCTGGCATATGAGTA
>Ga0214919_10010944_pt1 | contig 11387 bp, 6 predicted proteins | sample LL1503_MetaG_FD_177994 | JGI IMG/M metagenome (GOLD analysis project Ga0214919, IMG submission 177994) | Freshwater microbial communities from Lake Lanier, Atlanta, Georgia, United States - LL-1503 | ecosystem: Environmental > Aquatic > Freshwater > Lake | place: USA: Georgia | collected 2015-03-15
CCCCGACACAATAGAAGTTGGAGATCTCGTATTTGATAAGAACGTGGACTATTTCCAAATAGAGGATATCAGCGTAAACAGGGCTACGGTTCGTGCAAGAAACGGCATTGAATGGAGGCCCGAGGCTCTATCGAAAATCAGCGCTACATCGATCCCAATGATGTATTCCTACGATTCAAATATTGAGATGTTGCAATCGGTTGTTGAAAGAAATAAACAGATTACAACTGATGCTCTTGTTCACAAAGCAAAAATTAGATATCTCAAATTGTATATAACTGTTATGTACGCTTCAAATACAACACCAGACAATGTCAATAAAGATATTTACAAAGGATTGCAAAACTTTTTAGATGGTCAATATTTTGGATCGGCGGTCCAGTTAAGCGACATCTTGCAGGCTATTCACAATGTGTCTGGAGTCGATAACGTCCGCTGGACGTATGACAATCAGCAGGATCTAAATATCTACAGAAACAAAATTGAATTTGTAACCTCTTCTGGTGCTTCTTTTGCTGATCGAGAATTTAAATACGAGGATTTCTTTTTACAAGACGACGAGTTGGCATCTCTACCGGGAGACAACAACAATATTAGCGTTGCGTTAGAGATTGTGACCAAAGCACAAAACACTTGGAATAGATAATGCCTACTTTAAATCAGTACAATGTTAACAAAAACGGCGGATATCTAAAATTTTCTATAATTGAGAACCCTCTGATTGAACCATTAGACGGTCCGCTCTACATAGATCATTTAATGGAACGTTTTCCTGAGACGGTTTACAATCGCGGAAGAGAAACACACCTCTATAGGTTTTTGACGGCGCTTGCGGGTGATGCAGGGGCTGGGCAGTTAAAAAAACAATCGCTTTTTGCACGAATGAAATACGAAGGCAACCTACTGTCTTTTGAAGATCTTGATGGATCCTATAAGACGTTCGGCTTTTCTCGTCTTCCAAATGAGACATATGCAATCAATGCCAAAGAGAGTTCTCTCACAACCGAAGAATGGGATGCGATACATACGGCTGATATTTCGTACCGCCGTCGCATCATGGATTTCTATCAGGCAACTCAGTATGGATCGTCTCCCGAAGGAATGCGCTTAGCAGCCAAAGCGGGAAGCGGTCAAGAGATGATCGTGTCTGAGAATTACCGGGCCATCTTCGATTCTATTTCCGATGACCCTATTGGTATTGAAAAGAATGGAAATACTGATTCTCTTTCTGAATTTATTATTCAACCAGCAATACAACAAAATAAAAATAATTTAGAATATTACGCCACCCTCAGCGTGGTCCCACCAGTAGACGGAAACTTTTATAGTTCGGATAGTATAGTTTTTTCCTACAATAGCGAATTGTCTGTAACTATATTTTTAAGAAATATTTCTTCTTCTATCATAAAATCCACAATAGTAGGTTTCAATGCCATCAATACGAATGATGTCAACGTGGAACAAATGACATCAACTTCTTTTAAGATCTCTTTTCCTAATCCTGATTTGAGTTTGGTGAATCTTAGAATATACGGAGCCTCTCTATTTTCTGGTGCGCAAACAGAAATAACATATTCTTTTATTGATAGCGCATTTTACTCTGCCGATTTCGGCAGACCTCGTCACGAATATTACGATGCCGTGATTTCCAATCTTGTGGCAACTGGTGGATCACTAATTGACGAAACAACCATCTGGCTTGATCCCGCCTATGAAAGAAATATGAGCGATGTTATTGAACGCCTAAAACCTACATCATCCATTGCAACAGTAAAGTCTTCAGAGCAAAGAGAAATTGAAATTCCAATCAATTCAATAACGGCGACATCAGAAAAGTTTGTAGTCAATAGATTTATTAAAGGAAATCTTGTGCAACCTGTAACTATCGATGACCCGATCAATGGTTATTTTATAGTCCCCAACGAAGAGCGCGAAGAACGTACGGCTCCCTATTCTGGATATGATATTTCTGTTATTTCAATGACGATAAGCAATGTCATTGCATATAAGGGTAATGCTATTGATGATCAAATTTACAACACCCCCAAATTTTATTCCGAATTAAATAACAAAACAAATAATTACATATCTTATAGAGACGGTTCTTTTGATCCTACCTCTAAATCGATATTTCCTTTTCTGTCTCTTGCGCCGTCTTCTCTCTACTCGCCCGAAAGAATTTTGCCGGACTATGACACGCAGGCAGTTGTAACAACGAGCGTGGTCGTATGAATGTAAAATTTAACACAATATACAATCAGGAATATTTCAAAAACTTTGAGAATAGGACCAGCGGTCTATGGTGGTCGTCGGCAAGTAGAAAACCTCTTGAATCCAATTTGGGTCAACCCACAGAAGAGGTTCTAGAAATTGACCTAAACAGAAAGAGATCAATCAACTATATTTCTTTTGAAATTCTTAAGAAGCCCGTAAATATTAAAATTGAATATGATGCTATTGGTCTTGACGATCTAGAATCCTACCCTTTTGAAAACCGATGGGTGGAAGTCACACCGGCAATGGACATGCAATTTGATGAGTATGTCAATTATGAAGCAAATTTAAATCCTTGGAAACAATGCGAATTTTATTTCGCAGACGCCGAGGGAAGAACAATTTTTGCGAGAACAATTCGTATCACATTTTCAAGAAGAGACGACGTGTGGCCAGTCGATAGGCAGGAACCGTTTCCATGGAGCATTGACGTAAACAACATTCGTGTTATGCGTATTGCGCTTGATGTAAACCAGATGCGCGGCACAATTATTGAAATCAATAACCAGAATGAGGAAATCGATACATTTTCTAATGGCATTGGCGAACTGCGTCAAAGATTCGTTCTACCGGAAAACTACAGAAGATATGCCTCACAGACTACAGACCTTACAAACATAGACGGATTCACGACAACTGACATATATCCACGGATGCTCGGGTTTGGTATCTATCTCAAGCCAGAGAGCATCACCGGCAGTCCCGAAATAAATTGGCAACTTTATGAAATCACATATGGAGAAAACCTTATTGCAAGCGGTAAGAAAAATTTCTCTACTTCCGTATTTTTATCGGAAAGTTCTGAAATTCCTTCTGAACAAAAAGCAAGGTGGGTTGATATATTCTTTGATCAGCCTATAGAAAGCAATTCGTCTTCAAAATACGAATTACGGTTTTTCTCTACCAATTCAGACCTATTAAAAACATTTTATTCTTACGACGCCGAAGACAGCGAATACTCTAATTTAATTTACAAACAGGGGACTAACCTTTCCCGGCAGAGCAAAAGGGCCTTGACGTATCGCATTTTTGGTGACGTGGGGAGTTCTGGAACGGACATTCTGGGCAACGAATACCGTGAATCTCTCCGTATTAATAAGGCTCGGAATGCCGTTGACGGCAAGTCCTACACTATGTGGGTGAGCAATCCAAACCCATCGCCAGATGGGGTCGAATCTCTTTACTTGGATGTGAGAAAAAATTCAGAAGGTTCAGCAATTGAATCGATCATAGACGGATTGGAAATCAATACAGGGTCCCCGGGCGTAATGATGAATGTTTATTACACCACCCAAAAAACAGAAGGTGCGGCTCCTTCAAAGATAGAAGACTGGGAAAATATGATGTGGACTCCAATTCGGGAATCCTATATCTTGAACAAAAAGGAGAAGATAACGTTCCCCACAATACGAGCGAATTTTATCTGTCTTGAATTCTATAATTTGCAGCCATATCCGTTCAACTTTCCAAACTTCCCCTATCTTCCAAACGTAGAGTACAGCGAATTTCCCGACTGGGTTAAGACCCAATCTCCGTCATACCAAACAACATCATTTACAAACAGTGGTGTGCAAACAATCAGCGTACCTTTTTATGATATATTCAATCGCGTCAAGGCCGAACCAGCACAAACCTCTGCCTCCTTGCCCGCCACCGCAGAAGATGTTCAAACACAAAAGGGATATGGATCTGTCAGTCAGCAAACCGCCTCGGGCGTAATCCCTTTCGGGAACTCTTGGACAAATCCACCCATTAATAATGTAGACTCTTCTGGGATTCTAGGACAAGAACTTATAAGAAGATTTACACAGAATCTTTCTTCGGACATTCAAGCCGAGGGAGCCGTCATATCCGGAGAAATTCAGTCTCGCTCAGTTTCAAATATTAACAACAGGCCAAATTACACTCGTAGCGCAACAAAGGCGATGATGTTTAACCGTGTCTGCGCTCACAATTACGATAAGTATCGTGGCAGATTCAACAAAAAGGCTTACATTGTTTCCGTATCGGAATTGCGTTTCTTCAGAAAAGACTTTTCGACCCGGGCAGACGACCCAATAATTCGGGATATTCTGTCGGATCATTCCGTAACTGACTCTCCATTAATTGAATCAAGCAACTGGATACAGCAGAACGAATCAAGAATCTCAGTAAACGAGAAACTTTATGTTTCTTACAACATCGGAAACACTGAATATGTTGATGAGCCTGTACTTTTAGATATGCCCAATTCCAAAATCGCTTCTGCCGCGTCTGTTGCATTGCAGAGGGGCGGGCAAATAGCGACCAATGTTCGGGTACACACCGGCATTGGAGAAAAAGGTCAAAGATATATTAGAGATCTTGATTACATTCTAATTTACGATACCCAGACAAACGGAAATCAGATAGCAAGAAACCCACTGCATTTCAAACTTGTTGTCCGCCAGCCTCAAAATCCAACAGATCGCCACATGGTTAGCGGAACCTCTGTTGTCACCGACCAAGAATCGATGAGACATGCCCTCCGTTCGGTTTCGATATCCACAAACGCTTCTGTAACTGCAGACCTATTTGTTCCGCTAGAAGGACATGTTAATAGTAGAAGTTATATCTATGTGACGCTAGGACAAAAATAAATGAAAACAAATGATATCTTTGATTCTAGCGTTGGCCAATTTGTGGACTATACAACACTTCTTGGAGAGCAGCCCGCTCACACAGAAATAGTCGATTCCATTTACCCTCAAAACATTTGGGCAAAACAGAATCTCGCAGACAACTCCACATGCAGCGTGGCGTCGTCGTCACAGATACTTATTGATAGCGGAATCTATTCTTCATCCAGTCATGACTCGGAAAAGCGCCTGTATTTCAATGACGCGGAGATTTTTCTTGACTGCGTTAATATAATTAAATTCACTACACCAGACACGCAGAACAAAACAGATACGTTCTCTATCGGATCTATGTTGCAATACGACAGTGTGAGCGGTTCATTTATTTGCGCAATGATAGAGAGTCAAAAATTAAAAATAAAAACCTTTGATGGGACTTCTTATTCTTCGCCGCTAAATACGATGCCTCTTGACAATGCGAAACTTGTAAAAGACACTTCGTACTGGCTTGTTTCAATGATTGTTGATAGAAAGGTCCGATGTGAACTTTGGACGGAAGATCCCACTGTTGCAGGAAGTCTCCGAACGCTACCCGTGTCGGCTACCCTGCCATCCTCTTATTCCCCCACCCGGGGCTATGTTGGCGTAGCAAGTTGGGTTCCAAAATCTGCGTCGGCAAATATCCTTTCTTTTGAATCCGGATACGCATTTATGACCGGTTCAACAATAGACACGGTTATCAATAACAGGCATGTTGATATCCGTACAATGATTAAAGAAGTGCGCAGATCCCCTCGTCCAGCCATAGGCTTTGACAAATATCATCAGACCGCAAACGTATATTCTCAAACGCTGACTCTTGATTCAGACCCAGTATCTGGATTCTTTACTCTTCTGTTTAATAAATCAGATGATAACTATTTCACACCAGTAGAGAGCAATCCTCTTTCATACAATGCGACCGCCGAAGAAATAAAAGCAGAGATAGTAGAACTTGTTCGCTATAACTATCTATATTCTTATTTCAATGGTGACGCCATCGTTGCTGTGTCCTCATCTGCATCTGGATCATGTTTCCCCATAACGGTTGAGTTCAATCACTTCTATGGGGATCTCAGTCTGCTTCGTGCCAATTTGTCTCCTTCTGGCCATGATCCCTTGAACAATTTCCTATTCGAAATTCCCTCTTCGGCGAACTATGACAGTGCTAATCACGTTGCCACATTCGCAGGGAATGCTCAGGACTCTTTCTTTATCGAAAACCCCGACCCGGTAAACACTGAGAGCACCCAGAACTCTCTTGAGTTCAATTCTGATGTCGTTACAGAAAACTGGAAACTTTATTCCGCAGACGGCGGCTTGGGGCTTCCTAATAAATTCGCAAACACCGACCTTGAAGTCGGCAAATCCGTAGAGTATGGGAATCGACGCAGGGCAAGTGTTCAATTGCACGGCGCGCTGGGACTCCCTTGGTCTTTCTCCTTGCAGTCTTCGACCCCGAGCAATGTTGTTAATGCAATCGTAAATAATAACCTAGTTGCCAACTACATAAATATTTCTTTTCTTAACACAAATCCAGAGATTTTAGATCTTGAAACGTCTTATATCCAGTTCACATCAAATAAGTCCGGGCTTTTCTCTAATCAGGGCGGAAGCAATCTTGATGACAGCGAAAAGGTTTATCTTGATGGGAGGCTAATCGGCGACGGGCCGAACTACGATTTCCGGGCGACTATGGATCTGTTTGGGAACCCGACGGAATATGCAAGATTTACTTTTGGTCATGTAACCGGGGTCAGAATTGTGATATATAACGGACCGGTTTTACCGTTCTCTCCCCATGACGCTATAACCGTTGCCTCAATAAAATCATTTGATTCTTTTTACCTTCCGTCCTCTGTAGACATCAATACAAAAACGCAATCTGTGCTTGTGCCAACCCCCTTGGTCGATTACGAACTTGTTCAACTACCAAGCATGATTCGTGGAAAAGAGTTTACCGAATCCCCAGAAGACCCATCTCCTCTCAGCGGAGAGGCGCAGGTATTGATAAAAACCCAGAGCAACGTTGAAATTCAAGTGATGGGCGAATTCAATAAAATCCAAACATACGTTCGGTATACAGCCTACGGTGAATCCTGTGCCGAATGGCTTACGACAGAATTTGGATATCGCTTTGATATGACCTATATCAAATCATTCAAAACATTTAGGTCTAGGTCCATTGGCGGCGGATTCGGAGACATATATTGGGAGATCTATCCCGGTGGTGCAGTAACAGATGAGACCACATCAATGGCTGCCGACTTAATTAGCAGTCTCTCTCCTCTTCTTTCCGAAACAGTTTATTTATTGTCGTCAAAACTAGACTCAAATAGAATTATACACTCTATAGAACTAATGAACGAGTTTAATAAGCCGATTAGAAAAATTTTTGAAAGTGTCAGGTATACGAACAGTGAATGGACCGAGAAAAACGGAAGAGTCGGATGGCATATGTCCTCTATCGACGATTCCGAAATGCGCTCGTTCGATATTATTCCATTTTCTTATTCTATACTAAGAACAAAAGAGATAGAGACAGAAACGCCAATTGATGGTGCGCAACTTTTCACCGTAGACTCGGGATATAGAAACGCTTTTGAGAGATTTGCTTCCAAAAACCCAAGAGATTTTATACAACTTGACTCCACAAAAAGTTTGTCGGGAGAGAGTTACAAATTGTCTGGTTCTGGACAAGATGACTATCCGGGTTTTATATCTAATCAATTTTCTATCAATAACTGGTCACACGTTATAATAGAGTTTGATATCTGGGTTCCAAAAGAACTAGATGGTGAATCCCTGAGGCCAAGATTATACCTTCAGCCAACAGATTTCACCGTTACAGACAGAGACAATGCCGAATTAGAATATGTCGGTCCTGCGACATTTGATTATACGAGCAATACATGGTCTCATGTTTCCGTTTCTCTTCGCCAATTTGAGCAATATTTGACTGGTGATTATATAATGCTTATATCTTCTATTGTTCCCCACAATGCCAATATCTGGATTGACAATGTAAAGATAAATCAAAAAACTGTTGAGTGGGAAATTCGTGCCGTGCGTGGGGGGTCGTGGTCTCCGTTTAGAGATTCCATTAACAAGAGGTATGGCGCTATTCATTTGCCGAAGAACCAGCGGGGGCGATTTATTCAACTGCAAGCCATAGCGCTTACAGAGGACGCTTGGATCTCCGAGTACACATTGAAGCCGAAATACGCCCAACTCGGAAGAATCTTGTATCACGAATACAGCATGGATAAGAAGTTTGTAATTGGGAAGGCTCGTATTGGTGCAGCGGAGAGAGGGGCTTCTGCGGATACGGTAAATGCAGCAATTGAAAGCGCAATTAATGCCACATTGCTAGAGATCAGCGGTTCAATTCACGGTTCTGCCGATCCTGCAGACAGACTTGTGGAGAACTAATGGAAAGTTTTATAAGCATAGAAGGAGAAAGAAAAGAATATGTCGCCTATGAAGAAACAACTGATTACGTTATTACCGCCGCCCCCACAACCTGCACGATAAAGCGGGCTACGTCAGGATCCAATATCGTAAGCGGAAACACGGTTTATGTAACATACGCAACGGGCATCGAAACCTATCATGAACCAGTGGTGCTTACAGGAACAACAGCCGTAAGCCTTGCCCACCAATCGGAAACCGTAGATACTAACTCTATATTTGTTGAGAGTTTGGATGTAAATGATCAAAGACTGATATCAATAGAAGAGGGTCTATTTATTCCTCAAATAGACGATTACAGCGTGCGGTTTTCCTCTAATTCCACAATAGCGTCGTCCGATCAATACAACAGGTATATAAAGTTTTACAGAGATGGCTCTATCAAAACAAAAGAGCAAGAAGACTATTATATGGAAAACAAAAGATTAAAAAGCAAACTTTCTCTTCCCCCTGACATCATTGGCAAAAGCGCTATAGATACAAAATTTGCCACAATTATAATCAGAAACGAAGAAGGCTTTGCAATAGGCGAAGCGGATACCATTTCCGCAACTGAGGTGTTTACAGACGTATGACAGCCGTTCAAAGAAGATATGGTCCTACTGGTCCTCAAGGACCCACCGGCCCTCAAGGCGAGGGAATTACAGGTCCACAAGGCGTTACTGGTCCAACAGGCCTAGACAATTTCACCGTCACCCTGACCTCTGCGGTCAATTATGCAATAAACATTTTAGATGGAACTCTATATGGAATGGCTAATTATGTAATTAGATGTGGTCGGGGAACAGATAGAACAGCCTCAGATTTTAAAATAATTCATAACGGTACAGACTTAGATTCTGTCGAATACGCATCCTTAAGTATTGGAGAACTAGACGTTCTGTTCTCAGCAGATATCGTAGGAACAGATATTGTGCTTTATGCACAATGTTTAACCGCCTCATCGTTAGACCCGGTAGAGATAAAAATAATAAGAACTAAGTTCTAGGAGAACAATGGCGACCGTAAACAAAGATTTCGTTGTAAAAAATGGTCTGCAAGTTGGCGGTCTAACCACACTTGCTGCCGCTGGCGTTGCAGGTTCTATTGCCTTTCCTTCTTCTTCTGACGCATCTGCTCCATCCGCAGGTCATCTCTGGCGCAATGGTGATGACCTAAAGATCTATCTTGGTGCAATGCCCGGTACCAAAACGATTGCTTACACGGATTCTACGTTTACTGGAACATGGGAGGGTGATGTCATTGCTGCCGATTATGGTGGTACTGGCGTTTCTAATCTGGTAACCAGCACCATTACCCTTGGCGGAGCACTTGAACTGTCTGGCGCATTCGATGCGACGTTTACTCTTACTGGCGACACCACGGTCACGCTCCCGACAACTGGCACACTCGCTACCACTTCAAACAAACTAAGCGATTTTGCTGCAACAACATCTGCCGAACTGGCTGGCAATATCTCCGACGAAACTGGTTTCTCCGGTTCTTCTGGCGAACTTGTCTTCAATTATGAGCCTACGTTCCAAGTTTCTATTGATGGTGACGCAACGTTTGAGGCTTTTATTTCCTCAACCAATCTAACAATTGCCAACGCTACGGCGGCGCAGAATTTAAACATTGCGACAGCATCAACCGGCTCGTCTAGTTACTATCTAGCCACGGGTGCAACCGACAATGCAGAAACCAAGACAGTTGAAATCGGTACAAATGGTACCGCCGGTTCAACGACCAACATCTCAATTGGTTCCACGACAGGCGCAAGCACAACAACAGTCAATCAAGACCTTGTTGTCGGTGGTGACCTTACCGTTCATGGCACTACAACCACTATTGAGTCCACAACTCTTACAGTTAACGACATCAATATTGAACTCGGTACTCCAGTCGCGCCTGCGACGGCCTCTGACGTAACCGCTGATGGTGGCGGTATCATCCTCAAGGGTACTGCGGACCACTCAATCCTCTGGCAAAACGAGGCTCCGCGCCAATACTGGCAGTTCAACTCGGGTATCGACTTAACCAGCGGTCTTACCTATAGTATTAATGCCGTAGAGCGCCTATCTGATACAGCAGTAACGCTAACCGACACCGTCATTGAATCGACAGACGGTGCTACCAGCGTCACAGCAACATCACCTACAGTGTTTGGTTCGTTTGACGACGGTCTCCGTGCTGCCAAGTTTATGATCACCCTTGAACAGGGCAGTGATTACATGGTTACCGAAGTTCTTATCATCCAAAATGGAACTAACGCTTACATCACAGAGTACGGTCGCATTCAGGTTGGCAGCACGATTGACGCCACCATTGATGCTGACATGGGTGTGGGTACTGTTGACCTTAGCGTCACATCATCGTCCGCCTCGGTTGGTTCCCCGCTACTCATCAAGTACACATACACCGCGATCACTGCATGAGCAATTATGGCTAATAGCATTTCAATCCATTAACTTAGCACTTATCTCTGCTATAATAGTAAGAAGGGGAGTGCCCTTCCGTAGTCCAAGGTAGTAGACTCAGATGTCTAGCGAACGTAAAGCATTTAAAATTGAGAATGGTATACGTTTTGCCGACGGGACTCTTCAGACTACGGCCCAGACAACTGGGCCTACCGGCCCCGCTGGTCCTACTGGAGCCGCCTCTAACGTAACAGGACCAACAGGTGCTACGGGAGCCGCAAGCCTTGTCACAGGCCCTACAGGCCCCACAGGAGCCGCCAGCAACGTTACAGGACCCACAGGTGATACGGGGCCAACAGGCGCTACTGGGGCAGCATCTACAGTCACAGGTCCCACGGGAGCCATTGGTCCTACTGGTGCGGGGTATGTCGGAGTTGATGGGGCCACCGGTCCCACAGGTCCAACAGGCTCTACGGGAGCCGCCTCTACGGTCACAGGCCCCACAGGCTCTACGGGAGCAACAGGTCCAACAGGCTCTACGGGAGCCGACTCTACGGTCACAGGCCCCACAGGTCCCACAGGTCCAACAGGCACAACGGGAGCCGCCACT
>Ga0214919_10010946_pt1 | contig 11385 bp, 8 predicted proteins | sample LL1503_MetaG_FD_177994 | JGI IMG/M metagenome (GOLD analysis project Ga0214919, IMG submission 177994) | Freshwater microbial communities from Lake Lanier, Atlanta, Georgia, United States - LL-1503 | ecosystem: Environmental > Aquatic > Freshwater > Lake | place: USA: Georgia | collected 2015-03-15
TAATAAAGTATATTTCATATTACCTTCTTTCTTCCAGGGAGTCGTCTCCTGAATAGTTTTATTTAAATTTGCTATCATACAATTTAATGTTTTCATATATTTTTTAATATTTATTTTTTCTTGTATACTCCTCTACTGATACAAATGGTTTGTGTAAAATATTCAATATTATTATTCAATTGATAGTTTATTTTCTGTAAAGGTTTAGGATGTTTCATTCATTTTTGTATTCCAGATAGTAAGAGAGCACCCCAAATATTTCTCAGTTAAAATACAATTAGTTTATTATAAAGATATAAAATAATTTTAGTTTTCATATTTTATGACTCATTACTAGTCATATACAGTAGTTTATTACTAGCATTGAGACGTACAGCACATGCTTTTTCTTCTTTTTCCATCATCTCAAAATATTGTTTTTTAAGTTTATCAAGTTTATCGTTGTTAGTATGAACTGGTTTAAAATGATTTTTTGCACTTTTATATGTTACATCATTTTCCAACATATATTGATATATTTTTGAATGAGAACTATCAAGTAACCAAGAATGAAATGTTTTAAAATTAGTTCCTAGTATATATTCTCTATTATTGGTATTCCAATAAATACGAACATATTCATCAAAAATATCAGGTCTATCAATTACAACTCTAGTTGCCTTATCTACAATTCGTTCATCTTGTTGTAATGTAATTCCTTCAAAAAATGCCCAAAAATCAGCATAATTATTTCGTTCGTGTTCTATTTCAATCTCAAATATATCATCATTAGTTTCAAGACGTGATATACAAGATTTGTTCCAGAGATTATTTTTTTCTAAAAACATTTTCTTAATTTGTTGGCAAGTTAGAGTCATATATTTAGTTTTCCAAATATTATATAATGTTGGATTTGTAGTTTCCAAATTTAGGATATCGTTAGTATTAGGTTTAACTGATTTAGTAGGTAGCCTAATAATTTCGATCATTGGATTTACATTAACTGTAATTGCTTCAGAAATAATTGGTACTTGTTTTGATGGGAGTGGTTTATGTTTACACGGCCAATCAATACAATTTTTTGTATTACAGAATCCACTAACTTGTTCTCCTTTAATGCTATCGAGTGTACCTTGTTGTTCCATCGTTACGATATGATTCAATACATTCCTACAGAATCGATTGTCTCGCAAATTAATATGATTTTTATTACAATTAAAAGTACGCACTCCTTGTTTGTAATGTGCAGTACATTTTTTACTTTGATTCCCTGTACAAATAAAAAGTACGGAATTCATACAACAATTTTCAACCATAGTATTAAAAAATAGTTGTTCATTAGAATTAGCATTAGAATATTGATTCGATATATTAGCCATTAAATAATAGTAAATATATTGTTATTTTATAATAATATCAACTTTTTTCGCCATTAAGGCGCATCTTACGATTAATTACTATGTAAGAATGAATTAGATAAATTAATTGCAGTGTATCATTTTTCTTATTTTATGAGTTATTAATTTAACATTTATTTTTTATTTAATTTAGGTTTGGCAACAGTAGGCTTTGGTGGTTTGCAGCATTCAGGTTCGCAACATGATGGATATAACATAAATGCCATAAATAACATATTATTACCAATAAAGTTGCCACCAGCATTTGTAACTGTAGTAACTTGTCCGGCATTGGAATCGTGATTACGAACAGAAAGAACATCACCTTTATTAAGTTTAACAAATTGTCTCATTAAACATCTATTGGCACCAGAATCACGGCCAAAAATAGTAGAATTATCGGGAACACCATTTACAAATAATGCAAATTGTAAAGGTTCGTCAGTAGCAATGTCTACAAATATATCATAAACACCAGATCTCTCTGCACAGAAATCAGTATAGCCTTGGGTGTGTTTAAATTCTTTCAAATGTAAATTATTTGCCCAAACAAAAGCGTCTTCTTGTTGAACAGATTGAAGTAAGGCAGATGTCATTGAGATAAATGATTCACTACCATCAATTTGTAAACAATCTTTGCATAATAAGTATTTCTTAAATTTGTCATAATAGCATTCAAAACGTTCAGCTAATTTACAATCAACTGGTTTGATGCATGGTCTATATAATGGAGCAATCTTAAATACTGTTAAAATTGCACACACATTATTTTGGTTACCACCACAATTACTACTAACAGTAATAGTACCATTGGCAGATGTATGATTATATACTTGAAGGATATCGTTTTTATTTAATGGTAATAAAGCACGCAGTGAAATTTGACCAGCTCCCTTATTTGACCCTTGAGTAGTACTATCAACTGGTACACCATTAACTACAATGCTGAATTGACCAGGGGTATTGGTAGTAACTAAGAAGAAGACTTTATACACACCATCTTCTAATACTTGAACTTGTGAACCATCAGATGATGATGGATTCCAAACTAATCCATTCACATTAGACATCGAATCAAATACAACACCGTTATCAACAGCAACTTGTTGTGAAGCAGTTGTATAGAATGTTCCAGCTGTCTTAAAACCGTGTACCATTAATTCACAATCTTCTTTTAATTTATCGGTAAGGCACTTAAATAATTTCTTCTTTTGGTGTGATAAACATTTCATAAATTCGTGACATTCGTGCTCACGCATATGTTCGGGTTGATTTAATGGTGCAATCTTCATCATTAATAGAGTAAGGTCATTAGCGGGATTGCTACCACCTGCATATAAATTAGATTTAATACTATTTGCAGTTGAAATATAGTTTCTAATACAAACATTATCATCCTTATTTAATTTAAGCATATGTCTAGAGACAACTTGTCCAGCACCAGAGTTTGTACCAACGCATGTTGATGGGACAACATCTCCATTAACAAATATAGTAAATTGACAAGCGGTATCAACAAGTGCAATTACAAATAATATATAGTAACCAGATTCTCTTACGAAAATAGGTGAGTTTTGATTTACTGTATCAATATTAGATTGTAATACGAGGGTACTAAATTCCAATGCGTGATTGGTTGGAATAATTTGACTTTGATCATTAACACATGATAAATAGGCGGATGAACCAGCGACCATTAATTGATTATCTTCTAATAATCTATTTTTAAAATATGTATAGATATCACACATTTTGTATTCACATTCTGATTCAGAAGTGGATGAAGAACATTCTTTTTTCTTGTTACAGTGTTTCTGTTCATTAGAATAGCAAGCAATTTCTGATTCAGAATCAGATTTCTTCTCCTTGCGATGGTGATGTTTGCGATGTCTTCGTTTATCGCCAAAAGAGAGAGAGTCGGATTGATATGATTCAGAGTCAGAAGAGCTAGAACTTGAGGATTCAGAAGATTGTTTCTTCTTGTGATGTCTGTCACGAGTACCAGGCATTATATATTATAACTTAGAAAATAATTTTAGAAAATTTATATATATTTTTTTTAAAATTATTATATATTTTATAAACTAGTTCATGACATGGTTCAAGAACCATTATAACGATTGTTCATAACTTTGTTATGATTATACTAGCACAACAACCATTACTAAGAGCTCCCGAACCTGTATAAGTAATATAGAGAGTAACTAAATCAAATTGATTTAATGTTATACTACCACTCGATATACCAGAAATATTATTACCATCAGTTATAACACAAGAGAATCCAGAATTAGTTCCATTAACATATAAGGTTGCTGAATAACTACCACTTTTAGGTTCTCTAATTGAGAAAACTAAATCAGATGCCGTACAATTATATGGTATCACAATAGTATTTCTTATTATACTACTGGACGAGTTACCCAATCCCATATAATCCTTATTATTAATTGATTCACTTGTAGCAAAATATATAGTATTATTTCCATTGGTAGTATCACCTTTGTCACCCTTATCACCTTTTATTCCCATACATCCCATCTCTCCAACACAACCAGTATCACCTTTGTCACCCTTATCACCCTTATCACCTTTTATTCCCATACATCCCATCTCTCCAGCACAACCGGTATCACCCTTATCACCCTTATCACCCTTATCACCCTTATCACCCTTATCACCCTTATCACCTTTTATTCCCATACATCCCATCTCTCCAGCACAACCGGTATCACCCTTATCACCTTTGTCACCCTTATCACCTTTTATTCCCATACATCCCATCTCTCCAACACAACCGGTATCACCTTTAGGACCCTTATCACCAGTATCACCTTTGTCACCTTTATCACCTTTTATTCCCATACATCCCATCTCTCCAACACAACCGGTATCACCTTTGTCACCCTTATCACCAGTATCACCTTTGTCACCAGTATCACCTTTGTCACCAGTATCACCTTTGTCACCTTTGTCGCCCTTACAACCCTTATCACCTTTTATTCCTTGACATCCCATTTCCCCATCACACCCAGTGTCACCTTTAGGTCCTATCTTTCCATCACAACCAATATCACCTTTATCTCCTTTAGGTCCCATACATCCCATCTTTCCATCACAACCAATATCACCTTTAGGACCTCTATCACCCTTATCTCCTTTAGGTCCCATACAACCAATATCACCTTTAGGACCTCTATCACCTTTATCTCCCTTTACTCCTTTATCTCCTTTACATCCAGTATCTCCCTTATCTCCTTTTGGACCAGAATCTCCTTTACAATATATATTGTGTTGAGATTTGTGACATTTACATTTTTTAATTCGAATAATTTCTTCCTCTTCAGAAGACATATATAAATATATTAGATTTTTAATTTTTTAATATATTTATTTTAGAATCTTAGGGTTTAATCTTAAAGATTGATTTTATTATTCTGACTCTGAGTCAGATGATTCAGGACATGGAGGTAAGTGACCTTTTTCTGGGACAGGTGCAATTCTATATAATGATAATTCGAGGTTAGTGCTATGTGGTATTAAACCAGATGGTCCGGATGTATTGATATCACCAGGGGATAAATAGTTATGTAATGATAGAACATCATCATCATATAATTTTAATATTTGGTGAACTGATACCATATTATTTGGATTAGCAGATGATGATACAGTTGATAATTCAGGAACATCATTTACAAAAAATGCGACTTGGCTTGGTTGATCAAACAAAGCTGTAAAATTTACCATATACATACCAGAACGAGATACTTTAATCTTATCACCCCCAACTTTTAATTTTAAGTTTAATACATTGCAACGTTTCTCAAATACAGCTAAGCCATTAGGTTGGATGATTTGTACACAATGAGAATAAAATGTACCATATGCATCAGAACCATTAACCATAAGATATTTCTCACGTCTTAATTTATGAACAACCATTTTATAATCAAGAGCAGGTTTTTTAGCTTGTTCTTTCTTCAAATCGTGAACTTTATGTTGTAATTTGTCTAATTGATGCTCAACTTTTTTTTCCTTTTGTTTGTTTTCTTTTACTTTATGTTCTAATTGTTCAACTTTAGCTTCTACTTTTTCGTCTGAGTCAGAGGGTGACAACTCGTGGTGTCTTGATTTGTTTTTCAACCGAGGATTGGACATTATATATATTATAATATAGAAAATATTTATTTTTAAATTAAATTATATTTTTTTTAAAATATTTATATAAAAATATTAAACTATTTTCTATGTCATGGTATATACTATGCCTAAACATAACAAGGCTGATATTTTCCTAACGGATAAAGAAGAAACTGTTTTCAACCCCTCCTCTGATTCTGATGATAATGTAAGGAAGCATAAATCGGATGAACTGACACCCTCAGAAGATTCATCATCCTCTGAATCGGACCGTTATAAATTAAAAATTAAACGTGAATTATTAAAGGGTGACCGTGGTAAACGCGGGAAGCGTGGTCATCGTGGTCCACGAGGTTTGATGGGTCCTCCTGGTCCAAGTCTACCAGTATTACCACAACCTTTTAGTGCAGGTGTTGGTGAACCTGGTCCTCAAGGTCCGCCTGGTATTCAGGGTGCAACTGGTCCTACTGGTCCAGCTGGTCCAACCGGTACAAGCGGTCCTCAGGGTCCTCAGGGTGTCCCCGGTCCTCAAGGTATAGCAGGACCTGAAGGTCCTGAAGGTCCTGCTGGAGTAACTGGTCCTCAAGGTTCTCAAGGGCCTCAAGGATTACCAGGTGCAACTGGAGCTCAAGGTCCACAAGGGCCTCAAGGTGTTCCCGGAGCACAAGGTTTGACAGGCCCAGAAGGTCCACATGGCCCACAAGGTGTACCTGGTCCTCAAGGTGATACTGGTCCACAAGGTTTACCCGGTCCATTAGGTTCAACTGGCCCTCAAGGCCCAGCAGGTGCTCAAGGTGAAATGGGTTTAATAGGTCCAGCTGGTCCACAAGGCGATATAGGTCCACAAGGCATACAAGGTTTGCAGGGTGGTATAATTGATTACGCCTATTATTACAATAATACACAATTCATCGTTCAATCTAATCATGCAGTTCAATTTAATAATACTCCAATTAATAGTATGAATATCCAATATTTGAATGGTAATATTATATTGGCAAATAGAGGAATATATAATGTTCAATATTATACTTTCACCGATCATACAAGTCAGTTTGCTTTAACTGTTAATGGATTGGTTGCACCTAGTTCAATATATAATAGCCCAAATGGCAATTGTATATTAAATATAACAAGTGATAATTCAATCTTACAATTAGTAAACATATCACTTAGTAATGTAGAGATTGTTGCATTAAGTGGACCTCAGTTTAGTATAAATGCATATATAATGATAAATAAATTAGCTTAAAAAACAAGGTATCTCTAATCAGATAAAATAATTAAATGAGATTCTTTATGAGTACTATTTCACGGTAGTTATCAAGGGGGATATATAGACATTAAAATGATTACAAGCCCTGCGATTTTAGATGCGATTCAATTTTAATACAATATCGATAATATTTTTATTCTTGATATTTTCATTAATATTTTTATATTTTTCAATATTAGTATTAAACTCGTCGCAATATGATGAAAGTTGTTGTTGATTAGTTGTATCTAAATCCGCTATTTTAAAAGACAATAGATTGGATTTATTTAAATTTGGCTGTGGAGTTAAATTTGCCAGTTCAATCAATTTACTCTCATTATGTTTCATTATATGGTAAATATATTCAATCGAATAATTTTTACTATTAATTTCGAGATAATGTGAGTTATTAGATAGAATGGAATCTTCTTTTATGAGATTGACCGTACCAGCTGTCAATCCATTTCGTATAACACCAATTAATTTTTTTGGAACACTATTTGGTAATGGTGTAGGTAGTATATTACATAGGGTATTAAGTTCCACCATATTATTTCTAGGAACAGTATCTAATAATGATTGTTTAATTTCATTGTAATTTTTAATATAATCATTATTATTATTTATAATATTATTAGTCAACACCATATAATTAGTAATTGATTGTTGAACCGTTTTAGATAAAATGGGTATTTTATGTTTCTTAATCTTTTCAATATCAAATTGAAGCATTTTACCCTTTGTAAATTTAATATGGTCGCATTGTAATACATATTGTAGATAATTGATATTAAAATTATTACTATATGTATCCGAAATGTAAATATATTCTTCATTATACATATTATTTGTTTCTATTCTAATCGAATCAGGATTTTTATAATATTTATCTAATACCAACACCTTGTTATTACTATGGTTAAATATTACCAATTCCATAGCTTCCTTATATTCTATTGTGTTATTAGGTGGTTTATTGATATCATTATAATGTTTATAATATAATGAAGTATTAACATCAATATTAGAAACATCTAGTTTCATAATAGAAGTTTCCATTATATTATTCAGTTTACTAAATTCAATACTAGTTGTTTTTCCATTGTTTTCAAAATATAAAAGAGATAACATATTTTCTAATTCAACTATTTTTTTCACATTAAAATGTTCTAACAAATATTTTCTAGTTTGAATCGGTTGTAAGGAATCACTATATAATAGTGAATCGGGAACAATTAATATGGCACGCCCATTTTTATTTAAACTTGTCATAACAAATTGTAATAATAAGGGTTCTGATTTAGTTCCTCTAATTTTTAGTTTTTTAATTTTACTACAACAATTAGCGTGAATAATATTATGTATACCCATAGGGAAATCAAAGAAAATAACATCGAATGTAGTTATTTTAGATGGAATATCATTTATTAGTATATCAGTATTCATAATATTAGGGTAATTCAATAGACCAATGTCTCTAACAATATCATTTGTTTGTATACCAAATATTTTTTCTTGACATATTTTATCATTTTTATAAAAAGATATAATGTGTTCTAAAAATGAATTAATTTTAACATTTCCATCTAATACAGTCGCTACATTATTTTTATCCAATTTAATCATATTAAAAATCCATTTGACAAAATCTCTCTTATTATAGAATTTAGAATATTCTCTAATATCTGCTAGATTCTCAGTCTCAAGATAATATTTAAATACACTATCTATCATATCATACTCCTTAATTTTATGTAAAGATAATAATCGTTTAATTGAATCCAGACCCTTATACCCATTGTCTGATAGTGAATTATAAGTTGTCATAATTATTTCAGCACTCATTATAAATATATAATATATTTTTTTTAAATATATTATGTATTTATTTATAGCGCGTTCATATATAAACAAACAATGACTTTATAAAAGTCATATAATTATAATTTAGTATATTTAGCAGCCCCAGCTGCGTGTCTTAATGTATAACTATTTTTCTTCTTCCAATCATTTCCAACAGCCTTCTCACTCATCATATACATATCACCGTGCTCTAATTTCATCATATCATTAGATATAATATTCGTAATACTATTATTGTTATGAAACCAACAATATACCAATGGTATCGATGCTCCAAGTCTCACACCAACAACCTTTAATCTTTCGGAGTCGCCGTGCCATCCAATTCCACAAGTGTTTTTATCATAATAATAATTACCTTCGAGTTGTAAATCCCTCATACTATCTAGTATTGTTCCCAAAGTTTGACGAACTCGATTGGTAATTGGCACAGAATTGAATGCAACTACTGTTCCTTGACCCGCTTCATAATTTGCAGGAATCATATTATCACCAAAACAAAGATTATGCCGAGCCGTCTTATTAACAACTCGTCCATACATTAGAGCCTTCTTATCTTTATTCAATGCATTTTGTTCATTATACATATTGGTGGCTCCGTTATCATCTTCTAATATAAGATTGACACCGTTTTTAATAATAAGAACCCACGCCTTATTATTTTTTTTAATCTCAGGGTCAATATCATCTGGAAGATAGTTATGCAGTTTGATTAATTTTGTCTCTCCACCTCTAGCTTGAAACCATCTTTTAACAGTTATTAATTCATCTCTAGTAAATCCACGTTCAGCCATTGTACCGTGTTTAACCATTCTTGCGTGATTTTCCGCAACATCTCCAAAAGTAAGAGTAAAAGTTTGTGTTGTCATTCTAAATAGGTTAAAATATAAATGAAATTAATATTTTATCAATTTTTATTTTGAAGACTATATAAAATATTGTTATAAAATATTGTTATAAAATATTGTTATAAAATATTGTTATAAAATATTGTTATAAAATATTGTTATATTAGTTATATAATAATGATAAGAATAGCATATACTGATTTTTGGTGTGAAAGAAAAGGTGATAATTTGGATTATGATGATATTAATAACGAACAAAAAGTTATTCCAACTGACACGACACGTGATTTAATACCGGTAAAAGAGGGAGTGGGATTATTTCATATTAATAAACTAAAAAAAGATTTTAAGAATTATGATATAATATTAACTGATATTGCGAATGCTGATATTATAATATGTTCGTGTTTTGGTACTACAAAAGATAATTATCCAAATAAAATAAAAATATTTTTAGGTTACGAAAATAGTTGTAAGCAATATGTTGAAAAGTATGAACATAGTTTTAGTAGTTTTGCTGCGGTCAATTATAATTTGGGATTATCATTCATATACTATGGATTTCCATTATATAAAAAATTACAAGAACCTCGACCACTGGTTAATAAAACTAAATTTTGTATATGTATTATATCTAATGATAGCGACTCATTTAGGAAGGAATTTATCAAGAAACTATTAGAATCGACAAAACCCCACTCGATTGATTGTTATGGAAAATTATTCAAAAATAAAACATCAGACATTATTGATAGAACTTCGTGGTATAATCCAGCAATCTTTGATATTATCAAGGAATATAAATTTATGATATGTATGGAAAATTATCAGGTTGAAAATTATTGGACAGAAAAACTAGTAAATGGTTATCTTGGAAATACTATTCCAATTTATTGGGGTGACCCAAATATTACCGATATATTTAATAGTAAATCATTTATTAATATTAATACATTAGGAGTAGAACGAGGAATAGAACTGATAAAAGAATTAGATAGTAATGATACGATGTATAATAATATGTATAGTGAACCTGCAATTATTTTAAATAAATACGATAAATATTATCATGAGGATTATTATAAAAATTATATGACCAATATTTTCCAGAAAGTTTTAGACCAGAAAAAATTCTTGGCAAAAATAATAAAAAATAATTTTAGAAATTCTCTTGTTATTAATCTAGATAGACGACCGGATAGATATGAAGATTTTTGTCAGTCGTGTCCATTTGATAGTAGTATTATAGAACGTGTTAGTGGAATTGATGGGAAAACTATTAATATAGGTGGAGCATTCCCTTCGGAATCACTATATAAAGATTATAATATAAATAGCGGTGCGATAGGATGTTTCCTTAGTCATAGAAAAACGTGGGAAATTATAAGTAATAATTCAAATGAATCTAACGAGTTTTCGATAGTATTTGAAGATGATATTACATTTTGTGATAATTTTAGTGTTGAGATTCACAAATTAGTTGACCAACTAAAGTCCCTATCAATGCCAGATAATCAACCTATTATATGTTATATATCAGGACGATTTTTTGAGAACTATGTACCATTGCGATATGAAGAAGAATATAGTAAAACAAGTGATAACTTATATCTTCGACCTAATAACAAATATCTTACAACCCGAATTAATACGTGGAAAAGGAAAGTTAAATACACAAATGAAGTGATGTTAACGTGGGAGCGATGTACATCGTGTTTAATTATAAATAAAAAGGCGGCAGAAATATTATTAGAATTAACAGAGAAAATACCAGATGTTCCTATCGATACCTTTCTATTCAAGTTAAATTCATATACAAATATTATTAAATTCTATGATTATTTTCCCCATTTATGTTATTCACCCTATGGATATAAATCAGATATTAGGAATTGATTTA
>Ga0214919_10010947_pt1 | contig 11385 bp, 16 predicted proteins | sample LL1503_MetaG_FD_177994 | JGI IMG/M metagenome (GOLD analysis project Ga0214919, IMG submission 177994) | Freshwater microbial communities from Lake Lanier, Atlanta, Georgia, United States - LL-1503 | ecosystem: Environmental > Aquatic > Freshwater > Lake | place: USA: Georgia | collected...
GGATAATTATATATAATTCAAATTCATTTATTTAATATTATATATTTATAATTGTAATTATGATGAAATTATTTATTATAATTAATATATATTTAAATAAAAATAATTTATTTTAATTTTTTTTATTTTTTAAAATATTCATTTTTTATTTTTTTTTTTTTTTTCTTTTATATTCATTTTTTGTGTATTATTAGTTAGTATATCAATAATATAATCATTATTATTTTATGTATTATTAGTTGGTATATCAATAATATAATCATTATTATTTTGTGTATTATTAGTTGGTATATCAATAATATAATCATTATTATTTTGTGTATTAATAATTTATATCTCAGTAATTGGTGTATTAATAATTAGTGTATCAATAATTGGTGTATCAATAGTTGGTGTATCAATAATTGGTGTATCAATAATTAGTGTCTCAATAATTGGTGTATTAATAATTGATGTATCAATCATTGGTATATTAATAATTTGTGTATCAATCATTGGTATATTAATAATTGGTGTATCAATAGTTAGTGTATTAATAGTTGGTGTATTAATAATTAATGTATCAATAGTTGGTGTATTAATAGTTGGTATATCAATAATTGATGTATTAATAATTGTATTAAATTTATTTAATAATTCATTATATTTATTTTCAATATTATTATATTTAATTAATAAATTATTATATTTAATATCTAAATTTTTTGTAAAATTTCTAACTTCATTATAATTATTATGTAAATATTCTAAATTATTTTCATAATTATTTTGACTATTTTTATTTCCAACAAGAAGTAATACTTCATTATACATATCATATAATTTCAATATATCATTTTGTATTTTATTTTGTGTATTTAATAAATTTATCATTATAAATTAATATAATTTAATATAAATTATAATTATAAATAATAATATTTAAATAAAAAAATTGAAAATAAAAAATATTATAAAAAAATTAAAATAAAGATATTATAAATATTTATAAATTCAGATAATACTAATTATTAATAATAATCAATCATATCAAATAATATCAAGTATGATAATATTTATTATAATATATATTAAAATATAGTGATATTATTAAATACTAATATTAACAAATTAATAAATGTAATATTTATAATATGCAACATAAAAATATGAAAGACTATGAAATATATGAAGATATTACTAAGGAATTAAAATTGATTTGAATAATATATATATGATTTTTTTATTTAAATATTATAATTTATAGTTATAAACAGTGATATTTAAATAAAAAAATTGAAATTAATATATTATATATATTTTAAATAAATTTAGATTATTTTGTAAATTTTATACAATAATAATAATAATAATTTTTTAGACAATAAATTAATAAAATTAATAATAATAAATTATTTAATAAATGTAATAAAAAGAATAAATTAAAAATAAAATAATATTTAATAATATTTATAAAGTTGAAAATCCATAAGTATCTGCATAATATGAATTTGTTATTAATTATTTAAATTAAAAAGAGTAAATAATAATAAGATTTGTAAATATGTATGGTAATATATATTATGAAAAAAAATATATGTTAAAAAATGGAGATTTATTTATGTAATATTTTATTGATAATGAATTATTTTTAATATTTAATGATTAATAGGAATAAAATAAATATTTGTATGTATATGATCTGATTGAATAAAAATTTATTATTTCAAAATAATAAATAGATTTTGAATACATTATTCCAAAATATGATTGTGTATAAATAATGAAAAATAATTATATATATATATATGATAAACATTATAAAGAAATAATATAAAAAATTTAATAAAATAATAATTTCAATAAATTATAAAATTAAATGAATTTATTATAATGAATTATTTGATAATTATTTGATAAAAATATTATATTTATAATTAAATGATATATAATTTTATTGTACATCATTCAATATAATTAATTTCAAGACAACTACCTAATAAATATATTTAAATTCTCAACGGTTACATCATCATTCGTTGATATTCCAGCTAATAAATATAATGATAAATTATATGGTGCAGAACTCACGGTTATATATGTTTTAACTGTAACTGTATCAAATGTATTTGTTATATTAACAGTCTTTCTTTGTAACGTATTTATACCATCTATTGAAAATGAAATTGTATCTATACCACTGACAGCACAATCAAATACAATAGTTATGTCAAAAGTACCATTTGTTGTTATTTGAATTAATCCAGTAGTAGTATTTATAAAAAATGCTTGATTGGTTACATTAGTATTTGTTAAATATGATCCTAAATTAGTATTTAATGCTATGAATGATGTAGTTAATGATTGAGTTATACTCTAATTTTGTGTTATTTGAGTATAATTATTTGTTATACTAGATGTTGTTGCAGAACTACTCCCATCACTTATATATACATATGCTGTTCGAGTAATATTATCTGATGGTGGTGTTAGAGATACAGTTGATAATGATTTTATTTTAATATTATAATTTTGTGTTTGTCTTTGATAATAATACATTCCATTATAATTTAAAGTTAATCCTAATGTTGATGGATTAATTGAAGGAGTTTGAGATTGTAAAATAATAGCAAATCTTAAATTTAATACATTAGTTAATGCAGGATATGTAGATGCTAAATTAAATTGAGATCCTGACATTTGATTAAATGAATAATTCATTGCTTCTTCTAAAATTTTAATTGTTATTTCATCTGCATTAGATGGCAATGGATTAGTAGTTGGAGATGTAAATGTTGAACTTGTAAATGATGTATTATTAGAATTAATAGTATATGTATTTGAAGTTTTATTTTTAATGACAATTTGTCTTGAATTTGAACCACTAAATACATACCAAGTTTGATAGCTTGCAGTTTCATAACAAAGTGTATACCAAGCAGTTTCTCCAGAAGTATTTTCTGATAAAATACTAGAAGTTAAACTATTCCAAAATTGTGTGCTAGTATTTCCATTAGAATTTGTTAAAGTTGAAACTTTTTGATTTGTATTGACAACATTTTGATCAATTGAACGGAAATAATAAACTCTTGGTGTATTAACTAATGATTGTCCTGTATTTAAATCCATATAACTACTTGGTGTAACGACTGCAATATGAATAACTCCCTATTTATCTACAACAATAGATGGATTAAAAATATCATATCTTAAATTAAATACATTAATTTGATTTGTATTATTATTAAAAAATTGATCCATATTAATTGGCTACAAATGATTAATAAATTTAGAATTTGCATTTGATAAATCTTTTGTAGATAATTTATATAAAGGATTAGATAATGATCTGATATTGTTCCAATGATTTCCAAATGAAACCATATAAATCATATTATTTCTAATATACATTTTTGGAAATACATCATATGTTCTTTGTTTAGTTACTCCATTATTTGCTTCAGATGAAATATCATTTTGTGTATTAGTTAACCAAATATTAGTAGTAGTATCTCCAATAGTTTTATAAGTAAATAATAAATAACATCCATTACCAATAGTCGTAATGCTAATTAAACGAGATTGATATACAATATATATAATATTATTATTAATTAACATATCAAAATATCCAACAGGTACTGCTTGAGTATTTAGATATGAACTAACATAATCAGGAGTTGCTTTCCAAGTTGATGCAGTTATATCAAAAAATGTATAAAATACATGTTGATATAATGTTTGTAATCCTGAAACTGCACCAGAAAATACAATATGAAGAATATTATTATTATATATTATTTTAGGTTTTATATTAAATATTCCTATTAAAGGATCAGTCTATACATTAGTTGGTGCAATTGAATTTGGAATTTGTAATGGAGTAGTTGAAGTTGAATCAGTTGTATATGATGTATAAAATGTTAATCCATTTTGATTAGTATATACTATATATACAATACCATTATAAGCAGTAATAGAACCGGTATAACAAGTTGCTGCTACAGTTGTGGTTGAACTATATATAGAAAATGAAACTCCATTATTTGTACTTTTTAAATATCTTATTGCAGTTTGAGTAGAAAATAATATATATATATAATTAGTAATTGGATCTTGACAAATATCTAATATCATTATACTGTAAGAACCACCATAATATGTAGTAAGAAAATTATGTGTATAAGATACTCCATTATCAGATGTTATACTAGTATATATATAATAATTACCATCCGTAAAAGTAGATGAATATACAATAAGAACTGAATTATTAGATAATAATATTGAATTAACATTTTTTTCATAATTATTATTGCTTGTATAATTTGAATTAATATATTTAATTGGTGCCATACTTGTAAATCCAAATGGAATATATTCATTTGTATATTCAAATAAATATAATGATCTTTGAGCAGTATTATTAGTTAAATTTGTATTATCTACAGAATATGTATATCTCATTCTATAATCAGATACTGATACCAATATTAATTTATTTGTAGTTGTATCTAGTGTACATGATAATGAATAATCTGTATGAAGACCCACCAAATTACTACTATTATTTTGTATACTTGATATACTAGTATAATTATTCCAATAAACTGACGAAGCCTACTAAAATCCCATATGAAAAATAGTATTTAATAATGATTTGGTATCACTATAATTTCCATTATAAAAAGTTGCATGACAATTTATTGGAGACATACCAAAATTAACTTCATATGAATAATTATATATTTTTGCTTTATATAAAAAATTAACAACTCCTTTATTATCAACAATAGCCATTAATTCACGATAACCATTATTCTATGTACTAATACTTCTTGAATTATAACTCAATATATGTGGAGTTGTCCAAGATCCCCATGTTGATAATGTATTATTATATTGTATATAACTTGTAAATATATCATTAATGATTCCATTTGTATTATTTGATCCTTGATATAAAAATATAATGTGAAGATTTCCATTAGTATCAATTGTTGAACTTTGAGATGAAAAATTATAATTTCCTGCAAATACTGGAGATCCACTTGCACCTAAAAAATTTGTGCTTAAATTATGAACAAATGATGAACCTTTATTATTTGAAAAAGCAGCAAATATTCTAGTATATGCTGAAGCACTTGCATCAGATGTATTACCGATCCAAGAAATATACATAAATCCAGTTAAAGTTGAATATGAAACACAAGGTAAAATTTGATTATAATTTGTCCAATTACCCAAAGTTAATGGAGCTGCTGCATTAAATGCCCAAGAAGATACACCATTGTTATTATTAGTTGCATAAAATATTTTAGTAGTTGAATATGAAGATGAAACTCCTTGCCAAGTAATTAATAAATTTGGAACATCACAAGAAACAATCATTGGATAATCCTAACCATATCCAATTAATGAAGAAATTCCTCCAGTTGTTCCAGTTGCACTAAATGTTGAACCTAAATTTGTACTTCTTACATAAAATATTTGACTAAAATTGACATCATATGAAGATATGGATGCAAATACAATATGAATAATACCTGAAGAATCAATAATCATATGAGGACTTTTTTCTGCATAAGATGATAAAATATCAGATACTCTTGTTGGTGTACTCCAAGTTTGACCAGAATTTATGGATAAACTGAAATATATTTTAGTAGTTGCTACTGCATCAGAAATACCTTGCCAAACCATATAATAAATATTATTATAAATACAAATAACAGGATTAATTTGATTTTGATTTGTAAAAGTAGAAAAATTAGTCATTATTCTATTAGTAATATTCCATTCAAATTTAGTTATTTTTTCCGTAAAAAAATATGGATGTGATGGTAATTGAATAGTATTCAACGCAGTACTTGCTTGCTAAAAATTAGTTAATGAACTATAATTAGAAGATGAATCAAAACCATGTATTTTATAATTACTACTTCTTGCATTTGAAGTTGAAAAATCATAACTTGATTGAGCTGAATATGCTCCATAATAACAAGTTGCTAAACTCGCAGCAGTCATCATGCTAACTCCCATTATTTTATCATTATTCGTACAACAAGATATAGAAGAATGTAAATTATATCCATCAGTTCCATCTCCTTTTAATGTATTTAAAATTTGATATTTTGCATTTGTATTTGGTTTAAATCTTAAATAAAAAGTAGTTGAATTTGAAGTTAAAATATATTCATAAATTTGATTATATCCAGCATTAAATATTAAATGAACATTTCCATTATTTTTAATTAATAAATTATAATAACTTCCTTCTCCAGGAATGCTTGATGTCAATAATGTATAATTTGAAAAAGTAATAGTTCCAGATAAATTATTCATAAATCTATAATAAGTACCAACTCCTTGAGAGGTTGTTTTTCCACTCCAAACAATTAATATATTTGAAGATAATGGCATATAAATTCCAATTGGTAATAATTGCATAAATAAAGTAAATTCTGTTTCTGATGTTATTAATGTATTTGTATAAGTTCCTCCAGTTCCAGATGATACATCTGAATTTAAAAAATAAGAATAATATAATTGAAATGCTAATGTTGCAGAATTAGCAACAGGTGCACTTGTAGTTTGAGAAAATATAATATATGTATCATTATTAACTGGAATAACATATGCATCTGGATAATAAAATCGATGATCTACATTAAATTGATTATATGATTGAGATGATGATGTATTTGCAATTGATGAAAAATACGTTGTTATTCCACCTGTATAACCAGGTTTTATTGGACCAGAACCACTATAAGAATAAAAACTTTTTCTAAAATACGATCCACCACCAATAGAATTTGAATTTAATTTTTCACAAACATTTACATAAGCACTTACACGATTAACAAAGGTTAATACTCCTGTACTACTTACAGTTATTCTATTAATATAATAATAATATGGATTATCAGATGGAAAACCAAGAGAAGTTGAAGAATTCAATGAAGTTCCCATACCAATAACCCAAACTGTATTATTTCCACCATTATATAATTTTGAATTAACTAAATAATGAGAAGATGGAAAATTACTATTATAAACAGATTTTGATAATATATATGCACCATTTCCAGACAATGTATCATTTAATGCACTAGTACCACTTGAATGTAATACTGAAATATTAAATGTAACATCCGATGCTGAATTTTGTATATTATTAATAGTATTTGCTCCAATTATAAAAAATTGTCCCTAAGATACAATAGAAGGTAAATAAGTATATGGAAATTTATTTACAACACCATTACTAACTAAATTACCATAATTAAATACATTTGAGATTTCTGGTCTTTCTACAATTTCACCATCTTTAACAAAACAAAGCATATCAGTTACACTTATAAATGGATAACCTGAAGCATTATACCCATTCGTACCATAATTATATTTTAAACAATATATAGCAGTAGTATTATTAGTTGAATTAAATGATATACAAGGATTAAACATACATACTTGTGAACCATTATATTTTATATCAGGACTATGACCTGTCTAACTATTTAACATAAGCATATCGTATTTTGTATTATTTGGATTATAATTATTACTAGCTGAAAAATAAGTATAATACATATTAAACATACTAACAATCATATTACTTGTCATTTTATAATAATTTTGAAATCCTGTAGATACCATTTTAAAGGAATTATCTGTATCAAAAACACCCGCATATAAATACCAAGTTGTAATTGCAGTTGTATTTAAAAATGAAGTTGAATTATAAAATGTTGCATTTACAATCTATGCACTTGCTAAATCTGTTATTATAACATATCCTCCATTTCCAATAAACATTAATCCAACATCTGCAGTTGTCCATACATTTCCAGAAGACATTGTTAATTGACAAACATTTCCAGATGTAATAGAAGGTGATACATTTGAAGTTCTAGTTCCTTTCCAATTATATTGAACAAATAAAGAATCATTATAATTAATTTTCCATTGAGTATCTAAATAATTAGTATTAGATGGAACTAATTCATATACATCAATATGACATTTACCGTATCCAGTCATTGGTGTATTTAAAGTTAAATTATATTCTGTTCCTCCAACCCAATTTGTAAATGCAGTTCCTTGTGGATTATAATATAACTATCCAGAATTATTACCAGTTGCACCACCTCCTCCACCAGTTCCTGAACCAAAATCAGTCCAATCAGTATTAGTAGTTCCAGATCCATTTTTAAACTATAAAACTCCTGAATTTGCTCTAATTCCAAAACCAGTTGATGGATCCGTAGGATATAAACCAGTTACAGTATCAGGAAAACTAATATAATTATTTTGAATAACCTATATGGATTGCCAATTACCTGTAGAATTTTTAAATTGCAATTGACCTCCATTATCTCGAATACCATATCCACTAACAGTATCTACAGAACCAAAAGTAATATATGAACCAGTTGATAATGTCATATTACCAGTTGAATTAATAACAGATAATGGATTTATCACTGATCCTAAATTAATCTAATTAAAAGTTGCATTCTAACTCATTATTTATTTATATAATAAAGAATATATAAAGAATACAAAAATAAACTTTAAATCATATTTTTAAATAAATTATATAATTATTTTTTTTATTTATCAAATTATGTATAAAATTATTTATTATAATAATATTTTATTTTACTACTTTATTATAATAATTAAATAAAAATTTTTATAATAATATATTCATAAACTATATGTATTTCATTATGATAAAGATGAAAATTATATATTGTATGAACTATTGAAATGCTAGAAAATAATAATAAAATTTTAAAAAATTTAAATAATATAAATAAAAATAATAATTTAGAAAATAATAATATACTTAATAAATGTTAATTAATTTATTTTTCTAGCGGCATATAACATTGCCTATATAATTAATCTACACATTCCTGTTGTTGTATTCTCATTTAATGAAGCAGTTATATAAGAATTAATATCAACTCTTCTACCAAATGATTTATTTGTATTATCTAAATAATTAACTAATCCAATACCTGATCCTAATGATCCAATAGAAGATGCTCCATTAATAGCAGTAAATGGACTACAAATATAAGATGTTGTAATTGATCCTACGTTATATAATATAGTATTCATTGAAGATTGAGTAGTTATTGTTCCATCAATTTCAGAACCAAATGCAGTTATATTTTTTGTTAAACTTACTCCTCTACCAGTTATTAAACAGGCTTCAGAACCTAATAATACACCTTTTCCATTTGCATAATAATTATTCAAATATGTAATAGTATTTGCAGATGTTCCTGAATCTGCCCAATATAGAACAGCATCATATGATAAATCCATAGGAATATCAGAAGATCCTATTATTGACTATAATGTAATCTATATTGTTGATGTAGAACTACCTAATGCAGTAATTACATTATTAAGATTATTTAAATAATTTGTAGTATTAAATGTTGAATTACCTACTAATAATAATTTAGTTGCTGTTAATCCTGCGATAGAACCAGTATAAGCACTTTGTACTAATGCAGTTCTGTAAACACCATCATTACACAAAAATTTAGATCCATCTCCAGTAAATAATAATTTCTAAATATTAATAGAATTATTTATTAAATAATTATTAATTGCATTAAAAACAATTGTATCAATATAATGTTTAGTTGCTGCATCTTGAATATCAATAGGATCTGAAACATTAGTTATTTTATTATTTTGTAAACTTACCTAATTATTAATATTTAATTGTTGTGTTAAAATTGGTAATCCTAATCCTGAAGTATTAGAATCATATGTATCTACTAATAATGCATTATTTAAATTCTAAAAATAATTATTTCCTGCTAATGATATTAATGAATTTACCTATGACAATGTTGTTGCATCTTGATTTGATGAAGCATTTAATAAATTATTAATTTGATGTGAATTAGCATTTACATTTCCAGAAAATGATGATGTTGAAACTCCACTCATTTTTGTATCTACATAATTTTTAGTTGCAGCATCCTATATTTCAACAGGATCCTATAAAAAATTAATTTTATGAGAGTTTGCATTAATATCCTAAGAAAAGGATGTTGTAGAAATTGCATTTATTTTTGTATCAACGTAATTTTTTGTTGAAGCATCTTGTAAAGAAACTGGATCTAAAACATTAGTTAATTTATGATTATTAATATTTAAATTACTTGTATTTAAACCAGTAAATGATGATAAATTAGATCCTGATATTGCATTATCTACATATAATTTAGTACTTGCATCTTGATTATTTATTGGATTTGTTAAATTTATAATTTTTTTATTATTTACATCTAAATCATTTGTATTCTATGATAATAATGAAGATAATGAATAATTTTCTATAATTGTATTATTCATCGTTGTAATTTCATTATTTACAGAATTTATATTTAACTATAATCCTGAAATCTATGTATTTAATATTGCATCCTAACTATCAACATATAATTTTGTTGTAATATCATAAAATAATGATGGTTGATCTATAATTCGTAATTCATTATTTCCTTGAGGTGGTTTTAATATAAAAGCATTTGAATTAGAATTTGTAATAATATAACCTTGATTATCTATCTCATTATCTCTAAAATTTATACCTACATTTGAACTAGAATTATTTCCAATTGCACCAGAATTTAATACTATCTATTTATCTTTTATTTCAGTATTTGTTGTTTGAATACTATTTAAATTTCCTAATATATTTACAATATCATTTTTTCCACCAATATTGATTGTTTTTGCATCTACATTATTTGAACTTCCAATATTAACTGATGTTGAATTTTCTCCAATATTTAAAACACCCATTGAATCTAAATTATTTAAAATTAATGGTCCAGTTAATGTGCTTCCACTTTTTAAAACATAATTATTTAAAGTTGTAGTTGTATTATTTGATAAATTATTGAGATCACTTTGTAATTGAGATACTTCATTATTTAAATTAGTGATATTTAATGTATTAGTTCCATCATATGCTTTTAAATTAACAATATCATTTTTATTTTGTAATATCTATGATTCATCAATAATTAATTTTGAATTAATAGTTTGTATATCATTTTTATTCTATGTTATATTAGATGTATTTGTATTAATTTGTAATGTATTTGATGTAATATTATTTGTATTTAAAGTAATATTATTCTTATTTAATACATTATCAGATTGTAATAATGTAATATTATTATAATTATTTGTAATATTATTTTTATTTTCTGTAATCTATGTTTCATCTGTTGTTAATCTATTATTATTTGATAAAATATATGTATTAATTGATGAATTTATTACAGAAACATCATTATTTTCTTTTATTTGTAAATTATTAATTAATGTTAAATTATTTGTATAATCATTTTGTTG